>ULRB01072799.1_pt1 | contig 29790 bp, 28 predicted proteins | sample 1955051 | NCBI WGS metagenome assembly ULRB01 (sample SAMEA4835671, study PRJEB28245) | human gut metagenome | biome: gut microbiome; material: fecal sample | place: Denmark | collected 2008 | reverse complement strand
CTCGTCACCGAATGGAAGGAGTTCCGTCTCCCGGACTTTCTCCGCATGCGCTCCCTGATGCGCACACCCCTGCTTCTTGACGGCCGCAACATCTTCGACCGCGACGAAGTCCTTTCCGCCGGGTTTGAGTATGAGAAGATTGGGTAGTTGTTTTTTCCATCAGTAGCGTTCATTACCACACATAAGATTCATATCGCTTTCACAGAAGCGAATGACGTCAAAAATGCAAATAAACATGAAAAAAGTAATGCTGGTCTTCGGAACTCGTCCGGAGGCGATCAAAATGTGCCCACTCGTCAAAGAGTTTCAGAAACGTCAGGACGAATTTGAAACCGTAGTATGCGTCACCGGTCAGCACCGCGAGATGCTTGATCAAGTGCTTCAGATATTCAATGTGAAACCCAATTTCGATTTGAACATAATGAAGCAGGGGCAGGATTTGACGGATGTGACAGCACGTGTTCTTACGGGGCTCCGTGATGTGTTCAAGGAGTGTCGGCCTGATGTTGTCCTAGTTCATGGAGACACCACCACCTCAATGGCAGGAGCGCTTGCCGCATTCTATGCCCAGATTCCGGTCGGCCACGTTGAGGCAGGGCTTCGCACGCATAACATTTATAGCCCTTGGCCGGAGGAAATGAACCGTCAGATTACCGGGCGCATTGCTACATGGAATTTTTCTCCAACACCTCTTTCCGAGAAGAATCTGCTTGAGGAAAAGGTTCATGGAAAGGTCTATGTCACAGGCAATACGGTGATTGACGCGCTTCACATAGTTGTTGAGAAACTCAGAAATGACTCAAAACTTGCTGAAGAACAGGAGAAGATACTTGCTGCTGCGGGATATGACATGGGGCGTCTTGCCGGCGGGAAAAAACTCGTCCTCATCACTGGGCATCGTCGTGAAAATTTCGGCGATGGATTCATCCGTATGGTGACAGCGATGAAGGATCTTTCGGAAAAATATCCGGAAGTGGATTTCGTCTATCCGATGCATCTCAATCCCAATGTGCGCAAACCTATTCATGAGGTTTTCGGCGAGAATCTAACCCGCTCTAATTTCTTTTTCATCGAACCTCTCCAGTACCTTGAGTTTGTGCACTTGATGAGCAAGGCAAACATAGTCCTCACTGATTCCGGTGGGATTCAGGAAGAGGCTCCGGGTCTCGGGAAACCTGTACTCGTCATGCGCGATACTACCGAGCGTCCGGAAGCATTGGCGAGCGGTACGGTACACCTCGTAGGGACGGACTACAATAAAATTGTTGAAGAGGTCAGCACGCTTCTCGACGATTCTGCCGCGTACGAGCGGATGTCGAAGGCCGTGAACCCATACGGTGACGGAAAAGCCTGCCGCAGAATAGCGGGGATACTGGCCGGGAAAACAGTTGAAAGATTCGAAATATAATAAAGCATAACGATATGATCAATGTAATTGGACTGGGCTATATCGGACTTCCGACAGCCCTAATGATGGCTTCGCACGGTGTGGAAGTCATAGGAACAGACTACAACGCCAAACTCGTGTCGACCCTCAATGCCGGCCACACGACATTCAAGGAAAAAGGGCTTGACGAACTTTTCCGTGATGCTCTGAAAGCCGGGATAAAATTCACGACTGAATACCAGAAGACTGACATGTACATAGTGTCTGTGCCGACTCCGTATGACAAGTTCTCGAAAAAAGTGGACGCCTGCTATGTCGTAGAGGCTGTAAAAGATGTGATGCGTGTCTGCCCTAAGGGCGCGACAGTCGTGATAGAGTCCACAGTAAGTCCAGGAACAATTGACAAGTTCGTGCGTCCGGTAATCGAGGAAAACGGATTCAAAATAGGGGAGGATATCCATCTTGTCCATGCACCTGAGCGTATAATCCCTGGAAACATGGTCTATGAGCTTCTCCATAACAACCGCACAATCGGCGCCGACTCGAAGGAAATTGGAGAAAAGGTTAAGCAGTATTACGCAAGTTTCTGTCAGGGAGAGATTGTCGTCACGGACATACGTTCCGCAGAAATGACGAAAGTCGTTGAGAATACCTTCCGTGCAGTGAACATCGCCTTTGCGAACGAACTTTCACGTATATGCCGTCACGACAATATGGATGTGTATGAGATCATCAAAATCTGCAACATGCATCCTCGTGTAAACATCCTCCAGCCAGGTCCAGGTGTCGGAGGCCACTGCATTTCTGTCGATCCGTGGTTTCTTGTTGGCGACTATCCTCAGCTTGCGAAGGTCATCGATGAGTCAATGAAGACCAATGACAGTCAGCCGACATTTGTCCTAAATCGCATCTACGAGATTATGAAGGAGAATGGCATCACAGACAATCGCCGCGTGGGTCTCTATGGTCTCACCTACAAGGAGAACGTAGACGACTTCCGCGAGTCTCCAACACTCCAGATGCTTGAGGCACAGGAGCGTCACCTCGCTCGGCCGCTCAAGTGCTACGACCCGTTTCTCGAAGACCACAAGATAGCGGAAAACCAATTCTCCGACTTCGACGAGTTCCTGAAGGATATTGACATGGTGGTCATCATGGTGAAACACGACCACATAAAGCAGAATTGGGATAAACTCAAAGGCAAGGTCATCCTCGATTGCTTCAACATTTGCCCGCTGGTTGGGGTGTATCACATTTGATACATATTTCAGTCGCCAGTGAACGGGATTTACGGGAAAAATAATATCTCTGCATGATATTATGTAATAACGAAATATGATAGAGGTATGGCCAAGGCTGGTGTCCAGTTTCTCATTTCCAACCATTCATATTTCGTCATAAAGAACTTGTATTCATCCAACAAATGAATAACATATAGAAACAAATAGAATTGGGAGAAAGAAACATTTCTGCAAATACAAGGATTGCCAAGAATAGTGTGTTCATGAGTATAAGGCTTATTCTTGTACTCGGAATCACCTTGTACACAACCCGAGCTGTTTTGAATGTACTTGGGGTTGAGGATTATGGAATCTATAACGTGGTTTGTGGTTTTGTGAGCATGTTCGCGTTCCTCAATACTTCAATGTCGAATGGCATTCAACGGTTCTATAACTTCGAATTGGGTAAGAACGGGCAAATCGGAGCAAATCGTGTGTATAATGTCTCCATAATAAGCCAATTGATATTGACGGCAGTAATTGTGTTATTTACTGAGACTATAGGATTGTGGTATTTGAGGAATGTAATGGTTATTCCTTTAGAACGCTCTCATGTTGCAAGTTGCATATTCCAACTTTCTGTAGCATCCTTGATTGTCGTGATTATGCAAGCGCCTTATACTGCTGCAGTTATGGCTCATGAGAAAATGGGATTTTATTCGGCCACCAGTGTTCTAGATGCTGTTTTAAAACTGATTTTGGTTTTTATAATCCCATTTATCCCTGCAGATAGACTAATCCTATATGGGCTTTCCTTGCTAATGATTCAGGTCCTTGTTTTCTTGTTGTATTTTATTTATTGTCGGAGGAACTTTGAGGAGGTTAGATTTAAATGTAGTGGCTCATGTGAGTTGCTAAAATCGATGCTTAGTTTTTCTGGTTGGAATGTCTTGGGCTCATTTGCAAATATGATGAAAGATCAGGGCATTAACATGGTCATCAATATTTTCTTTGGACCGGTGGTTAATGCTGCAAGAGGTGTTGCTGCTCAAGTTAATTCCGGACTCCAAAGTTTTGTTCAGAACATTACTGTACCAGTGCGACCTCAGATTGTGCAGTCATATGCGAGTGGTAATATATCAAGAACGTTAAGCCTAACGTATAGTGTCAGCAAGTTAAGTTGTATGCTTTTGTACTTTATTTCTTTACCAGTTGTGTTAGAAATAGATACTATACTGAACATTTGGCTCGGGAATAATGTCCCTGAACATGCTAGTGCATTTGTGATAATAATTGTTCTGACATCGTTTGTTAATAATCTTAATGCGGCAGTTTCTAATGTTGTGCATGCAACAGGTAAGATGATGTTGTATCAGATAACTGGAAGTGTCTGTATACTAATGGCTATACCATTGGCTTATGTGGTGTTAAGGCTCGGCGGCACAGCTGAATTGGCAATAGCAATGACGTTGCTATCAATGATAGTCGCACAAATAGTAGCTCTTTTTGTGTTGAGGACTCTTATAGAGTTTTCAATACGGGACTATTGTTCATTTACCATTTTTCCAATGATAAAGATAGTTTGTATATCAATTTGGCCGTCGCTGTTGTTACACATCTTTATGGATGCAGGCCTGCTTCGTCTTTTTTGTGTGGGAATTGTCTCTATCTTGGTCTGTTCTTCTGTGATTTATCGTTTCGGATTGAGTAGTTCAGAACGGAATCTGTTGCTAGGTCTAATTAGAAAATTCAAGAAATGACAAAAGTAATAACTTATGGTACTTATGACCTGCTTCATGAAGGGCATATTAATCTCCTGCGTCGCGCAAAAGAATTGGGAGATTATCTGATCGTTGGCGTTACCAGCGACAGTTTCGACAAGGGCCGCGGCAAATTAAATGTGCAGAATAATGTTTTGGAACGTGTCGAGGCTGTAAAAGCGACAGGGTATGCAGATGAGGTTATCATCGAAGACTACCTTGGGCAAAAGATAGACGACATACAGCGCTACGATATAGATATATTCGCTATTGGTTCGGATTGGGAGGGACAGTTCGACTATTTGAGGGAGTACTGTCGGGTTATCTATCTTCCGAGAACGGAAGGCATTTCATCTACAATGCTTCGTGAGAGGACTATGGAAGTCCATAACATTGGCATTGTCGGTTCTGGGCGCATAGCCAGGCGTTTTATCCCAGAAGCTCAAGTAGTAAGTGGCGTCCATGTCATGGCCGTCTATAATCCTAACCATGCTGAAGCTAGAGAATTTGCTCAAACTTTTGGAATTGATGCGTATTCGGATAATTATGATGGTTTCTTGAATGGTGTGGATGCAGTGTATGTCGCATCTCCACACCTAACTCATTATGATTATACGAAACGTGCTCTTTATGCAGGGAAACATGTACTTTGTGAGATCCCTTTTATGTTGTCCGGTGAGCAAGCAAAAGAAATGTATGACTATGCGGAGTCGAATGACCTCGTCCTTCTTGAGGCGAGCAAGACGGCTTATTGTCCGTCGTTCAATCATTTGGTAACACTTGTCAAAAGTGGAATAATAGGAGAAGTTGTAGATGTCAAAGTCTCTCTGTCAAAGATTGTTTCATGTCCGACTCGTGAACTTGACGCTATGCAAGCCGGTGGGGCAATGAACGAACATGCCCCACTTTCATTAATGGCAATCATAAAATTCCTCGGGCTGGACTATACTGATGTGAATTTTCATTCAAAAGTGGAGAACGGTGTGGATATTTACACTAAAACTGTATTGAACTACCCGCACGCGACTTCGTCTGCCACCCTCGGTATAGGTGTTAAGACAGAGGGCAATATGATAATATCCGGAACGAAAGGGTATGTCTATGTTCCTGCGCCATGGTGGCTCACCTCGTTCTTTGAGGTACGTTACGAGGATCAGACAAAGAATCGTAAGTATTTCTATAGTTACGATGGTGATGGGCTTCGTTATGAAATACAAGAGTTCATGTCAATGATTGTCAATCATCGCAAGAGTTCCTACAAGCTCCGTAGTAACGAGAGTGTTGTAATTGCTGAGATTATAGAAAAGTTTAACGAAAAGGAAAACTACAAAGAAATATGAAAAAGGCGTTAATTGTTGGCGGAGCAAATGGGATAGGTTTGTCAATAGCTACTCAATTATCACGTAATAAGGATTATGATAAAGTATACATCGTGGATAAACTTCAAATTAAAAAAGAGTTTTTAAATCCGAAATTTGATGCTATCCAATTTGATTTGTCATGTGAGGACTATTCTATCTTTGATGGTTTTAAGGACGTTGATACTTTGGTAGTTACCGCCGGATTTGGAAGACTAAGTCTATTCAAAGACATACAGGAATCATATATTACCAATTCTTTCTATGTGAACTCGATTGCACCGATTCGGATTATTCATCATTTTATGGATAAGCTAATGGGAAAGTCTGATTTTTATTGTGGTGTTATGGGTAGTATTGCCGGTTTTATGTCCTCTCCATTTTATGCGGTTTATGGCGCTACGAAAGCTGCTCTTAAAATCTTCATAGAGAGCGTCAATATTGAATTAGAAAAGAATGGTAGCTGTAATCGTATTCTTAATGTGTCTCCAGGTTCAATCAAGGGAACCGGGTTTAATAATGGCGAAACGGACTTGGCAAAACTGCGTCCTCTTGCAGATGAAATAATCTTACATCTTGAGGCTAAGGATGATCTGTTTATTCCGGATTATGAGAGAGTATTTAAATCGGTTCTGGAACGTTATCATGACGATTTCAGGGGAGAGGGTAGGCATAGCTATGATTACAAGATGGCGACAATCATAGACAGACAATAAATGCCTAATATTCCGACAATCATACTTTAATAGTGAAGAAGCTTTTCGAGTTATGTATAGAATCCATAATATATTTCATCGTATTTATAGGAAGTCTGCTTTACTTCAGCGTATCCATATTGGACTGTATAATTATCGCCAGTCAAAAAAGACAAAAAAAGCAATAAATACAATTCGGAAATATGGATATGAGGCGTTGGCTAGCTTTCATCAGTGTATGACAGAAAACGGTTATTCTTATTCTTTAGCATTTGGCACTCTATTAGGAGCTGTTCGTGAGCATGATTTCATTCCTCATGATAATGATATTGATCTCGCAATGTGGATTGATGATTACAGACCTGAAATGCTGAATTGTTTGGCTGAATATGGATTTAAGCTAAAGCATACCTTTTCCATAGAAGGTGATATGATAGGAAAAGAAGATACATTTGACTACAAAGGCGTTCAATTAGATGTGTTTTATTTTTATAAAGACAAAGAGGGGATAACTTATTGTTGTGATTTTGTCCACTTTAAGGATTGTTCATCTTGGAATGATAGTATAAAGAAACATGGCGGGCTATTGCCGAGGAAATTATTTTTGCCGTATAGTACAGATTTTCAGACTATAGACTTCAATGGAATAAAAACATCAATACCATCTAATTATCACGAGATACTATCTTTTCGGTATGGCGTGGATTATATGATCCCCAAGCCCGGATGGAGGCCTAATACGCAGTATATTATTGAACAGCCAGAATTATTGGGAGTCTATAAAGAGTATTAGCCCATACTTTCTTAAATAAACCCATTCGTCTATTGCAGAAGAATGAAAAAATTAAGCCTATCGAATATCTGCGGACTTGTATCTGTTTGCATCTGCTTTCTATGGCAGCCATTGAACGTGTGGTATTTGAACCTTGATGGTGCAGGGAGAATACCATTTTTTCTTTTGGTATTATTGCTTGTATGTAATAGTCGTGATGTCATGCAGTTTGCATTTGTTTCGCCAAGCAAGATTTATTTTGCCATAGGTATATATATGGTATTTAATGGCATATTGATGGGATCTGCATCAACCTACTCACATGGTGGCTTATGGATAATAATTACGCATATTTTAGGGCCAGTGTTTTCCATGTTGATTGTGATATGTTGTTCTCGCAAAGATTTCGACACGACTACTGCCATCTTGTCTTGGGGGCTGATGCTGTATTGTGTACTGTCCATTATAAATAGCAGAATGAATGCAGGCCGACTTAATTCTGAAATTAATGCAAACGAAATGGCAATGTATGGAGCCATAACAATAATGTTGTTTCTGTATAGGTATATACGTGGCTCTATTAAGAAATATTCCGTTATTCTTCTCTCAATTCCTATACTTTTAGTAATATTGACAGGGTCTCGCATGGGATTCTTAATGGTTGCATTGATAATAGGCATGACAATTATTATAAAGGTCAATTTTTCGAAACCTCGTACTATCTTGAAAGCAATTGCTTTTTTTATAATTGCATATTTTGTCATTGATTTCATCGTCCAAAACACACTTCTTGGAGAACGACTTCTAAATACGACAAAAGATTCGGATAGTATGAGCGCATTAAAGACAGGAACTATACTTGACTATTACGGAGATAGAGGATTTCAGTATTATTATAGTTGGCAGTATTTTAAGGATAATCCTATTTTCGGAATCGGCTTTCATAAATGGCTGAATTATAGCCCAACCGGCCATGTTTGTCACTCTGAATTTATGGTTCAATACGTAGAATGTGGTTTGCTCGCATTTATCCCATGGCTTTTCTTCTGGTATCTTCTTTTTAAGCCGCTACATATTGTCAAAAAACGGGCACACGGAATGAATGGAGAAATGGTAATCCTCTTAATATGCTCTTTAGTTTTATTATTGTATGCAGATACTGTGCTTTGGTCATATAATATCTATTGTGTATTTATCATTTATGCTATAGCAATATCATATCCCCGTAATCTTGGTTATGTGTAAGAAAGTATTATTTGTTTTAGGTGATGGCGTCTATCCATATCATACTGGGGGGATGGAAGTATTTAATTATTATCTAATTCGTGAGCTTAGGCGGTATTTTGATTTACGATACCTTGCCACAAAGAAGCTTGATTATGATGATTGTAAGTTTTATTCAATGCTCTCGTTAAAACCATCTAAAATAGTATTCCCACTGCAAGTCTTTTTACATCTGTTGCGACATCCTGCAGAACGTACTGTTTTAGTAAGTTTTTCTTCCGCCCATTGGTTTATTTGGTGGATGTTTGCGATTATGAATAGACTACTTGCTTTAAATTCTGTCGCAGTTATACATTATGGGAAAAGCGTTCCGAATAAGCACAAGAACGTATATGGAAAATTCTTTCGTTCTCAGAAATACGTTGTTGCAGTATCTGAGGATATTAAGCGTAACTATGATAAGGTATTCGGAACAAATTGTATTGTATTGCCGCCAATTGTACCATTTGCCGCATCACGTATGACAAAGTCACAATGTCGTGACAAATATCGTATTCCTCAAGACGTAAATGTTATTTGCATGGTAGGAAGCATTAAAGCAATGAAGAATCCGGATACGCTTATTGACGCAATGTCATTGATGAGTAGAGAAGAAAAATCCATTTGTAACCCATTTGCATTATTTGCCGGAGATGGTATAATGAGGGCCGAGCTTGAATCTCGTGTAGCTTCATTAGGCTTAAGTGATAGGGTGTTGTTTCTTGGGAATATTCCCAAAGAAGATATTAGGGATGTTATGATGGCTTCAGATATTTATCTTATAGCCTCAGATTTCGAAGGCACTTCCGTTTCTCTTCTAGAAGCTATGTTTAATAAAAAAGCGATCATCATTTCTCGTGCGCCAGGACTCGTGGATATGTGTAGAGAACGTATTGATGCTTTGGCGTATGAAACAAGAAATAGCGAGCAATTAAAGAAATGCATATATGATATAATCACGAAACCGGAAGATAGTCAAAGAAGAGCAAAAGCGGCTAATGTACATTATAAAGAGACGTATAGTTATGCAAACATGCTTAATAAGTATATAGAAATATTGTCTTGACTATGAAAATTCTACAATTGACGTATTCGTTGGCTTCCGGAGGCGCGGAGCGTTTTGTTGTTGATTTGTGCAATCGATTAGTTAAGAGTACGGAAAATGAAATCGTCCTTGTGACAGTCTTGGATGATAACAATCCGTCTTGGATGCATTATCGTCAGGATTTGTCAAAGAATGTTCGATTTATAAGTTTGCATTGTCGTAGAGGCCTCTCAATTAAGTCAATATGGCGAGTGTACAGAATAATTGCAAAAGAGAATGCGGATATTGTACATGCTCATTGTAACTTGATAATGTTGTACTTGGCGGTTGTCTTTTTCAAACGAAGCAAGTATATACATACATTGCATAATTTGGCCGAGTATTGCTTATCTTCATCTTGTTTGAAGCCAATAAATAAATGGCTTTATACTGAGAAAGTAAAACCCGTTACGATCTCAAATGAGTGTGAACGGAGTTTTTTAAAATTATATGGTGTTGATACATCAGTTTGTATAACAAATGGAAGGGAACCATTAACCTTTAATCGTTCGTTTGTTCCAGACGTCAAGATTAATATTCGATACCCAGTTTTTATTCATGTCGCCCGTTGTGCGCCTCAGAAGAATCAAGCCCGTTTGTTCAAGGCATTTGAACGCCTTTATGCAGACGGTGTGAAGTTCGAGCTGATGTGTGTCGGACAGGGGTATGGCAAATATGCGAAATATTACAAAGGACATCCACAAATTCATATAATTGGTGAACGTAGTAATATTGGTGATTATATGAACTTAGCCGATTATTTTGTTCTCTCATCGGATTTCGAGGGACTTCCATTGACTCTTCTTGAAGCAATGTCAATGGGAGTTACTCCAATCAGCACACCTGCCGGTGGTGTCGCAGATGTTATTAAAGATGGAGCAAACGGCTATATTACTAAAGGGTTCGATGATGAGGAATTTTATCAAAAGATAAAAATGATTATAAAGACAAAAGGAAAATTGCCTCCTGATGTTATTTGCCGTGATTATGCTGAAAATTATTCAATGCAGGCTTGTGTGAAAAAATATTGTGCGGTGTATATAAGAGTTTGTGGATTAAAATGAAAATGAAGCCGATGTCTAACATGATATTGTGCATCCTATAAATAATGAATAATAAATAATACATTTATGCGCTTTGAGCACTATGTCACACGTGATGGTAGTCATGTAGAGATACCAATCCCAACGGATTACAAAGATTGCTTCGAACTTCTTAAAAGTGATTATTATCGTGTCTATGGTAGGGTAGATAGGTTACCAAAGATATATTTGAACTCGTTTCGCGACAGATCCTTGAAGTTTTTGTTTTGGTTACGACTGGCAAGTTATCGTGGGTTACTATATCCAATTTGCAAATTATTGCATGAATACTACAAACTAAGGTACGATTGTCAAGTTCATGCTGGGGGGGGATTGGATATGGCTTGTATTTGGGGCACTGTATGAGCATTGTCATTAATCAGCGATGTATTATTGGCAATAATGTTAATTTGTCCCAAATGGTTAACATTGGAACCAATGAGGGCAATCAGGCAATTATTGCAGATAATGTCTACATTGCTCCAATGACGTGTTTGGTGGAGGGTGTACATGTTGGAGATAATGCTTTAATCGGAGCCGGTACAATTGTGATACGAGATGTTCCGGCTAATAGTACTGTGGTTGGTAATCCGGGGCGAGTAATAGGGATGAATAAGCATCCGGAGTATGTGCATAATCGTTGGCGAAAAGCATGATGTTTAACTCTAGTAAGCTTATACTTCAACTAAAAGTCGATGATAAGAATCCTTAACATAGGCCACAGAGCCTTCAAAGATTATCCGGAACGGACGGGCGGTGTTGTCGTTCTATTCGAGTCATGGCTTGAGTACTGTCGTGAGCAGAGTATGTCAATGGATGTAATTGACGCGAATAGCCATAATTATTCTTCCAAGGCAGTGGCGTTTTTCAGCATTATCTGGCAGATAATCTGCAAGATGAAGCGGTGCGATACAATATTTCTGCATGGAACGATACGCGACTATATAGTCTTTGCTCCTTTTATCGTGTGGTTGGCTCGCTGCCGGCACAAACGTGTCGTGATGCGAAAGTTTGCCGGAAATTTTGCTGAAATTTACGAGGGTAGCAATATGCCAGTAAGGATGTTGCTGCAGTATGCACTTACGCATGCCGACGTGACCTGTTGGGAGACAAAGGCACTTGTGGAGTATGGCAAGAAATTTAATGTCAATTCGGTCTGGTTTCCTAATGTGAGGCGGGATACCGGCGTGCGGCGAGGTCCAAGACCATACCAATGCCGTCTTGTCTTTCTGTCACGAGTTGGGACAGAGAAGGGGATATTCACGCTGATAGAGGCCATGAAGAAGTTGGGTGCCGGTTATTCTCTTGACATATACGGGCCGTTAAACGGAATAGAGAAGGCAGTATTGAGCGGAATGAATTATCATTATCAGGGATGTGTGCCGGCACATGAAGTTCCTTCTGTGCTGTCTCAATACGATCTGCTGGTTTTGCCGACAACTTGGGACTCGGAGGGTTATCCTGGCATAATCATCGAGGCCTATGGTGTCGGTCTTCCTGTCATTGCCACATCCGTGGGTGCTATCCCGGAAATAGTTGAAGAGGGGATAACTGGATTCTTGATACCTCCTTCAGATTGTGGGGCATTGGTGCTTGCCGTGCAGCGGTTTGAGGGGGACAATTATCATCGGTTCTCCGCCTCTGCTCTTGATGCGTTTGGAATATTTGATTACGATAAGACCAATCATCGCATTGCTGATTTGTTGTAGCCTTTTGATTTTGAGTATGTTTGATAAGTTGAGAAAGTATCTTTACGAAACTGCGAAGCATATGCTTCGCAGTTATCCAATAATAAAGCCATATACAAAAATGGTAGAGCACTTATATGCCATGACCCCCAAGGAACTGACTACTTATCAGGAAACCCGCTTCCTCGAAGTATTCCGCAGAGCGTACGATAAGTCTTCGTTCTACAGCAGGTTGTACCGAGAGGCCGGAATCCAAAAGGATAATATCAGGTCATTGTCTGACATCACGAAACTACCAATTGTTACAAAGGATATGGTGAAACAGCATGGTCGTGAAATGCTCACCGTACCAAGTTGGAAAGTAATTGCAGGGCATACATCAGGTACTACGGGAACTCCGCTTACGATATATGAAAACTGGCCTTCAATCTTGTGGGAACAGGCCTACGTGCGGCATTACCAAAAGTTATGCGGCTTCACTGATGGGCAGTCTGCCGTCACATTGCGCGGAAATTTGGACAAAAGTCTTTTGGGACTTAAAGTCCACGCTGGAAGGACATTATATCTATCAAGTTACAACATCAATCTTAGGAATGCCGAAGAATACTATAAGCGCATAGTCGCTCAACACCCGCAGGCAATAAAAGGCTATCCCAGCTCATTGTATGCCCTTGCTCTTGTGTTCAAAGACAAGGGCCTGAAATGCCACATACCGCTAGCTTTTACCTCAAGTGAGACATTATACCCACATCAGAGGAAAATGATTGAGGACGTTTTCGGTGCCAATGTCTATGATCATTATGGAACGACAGAACGTACAGTGAGTTTAGAAGAATCTCTTTCCCATGATGGTTATTTCGAGGCCCCGGGGTACGCGATTGTGGAATACAACGATGACTGTCTCATAACAACTTCTCTCATTAATGATGCATTTCCCCTAATTCGCTACAAAACCGATGATCGTATTATTCTCAAAGATTGCACAAAAAAGACGGAGGAGGGCTTTATTGATAGCCGTAATATAGAAAAAATAGACGGACGGGCTACGACTTTCCTGATATGCAAAGATGGCACCCCAGTGAGTGACGCTGCACTGACATTTGTATTCAAGCGTGATGTTGGGATTCGCTATGCTCAATTTGTTCAGAATGAACAAGGACGGGCGCGGCTTAACTTGGTTGTGGACGACACCTATGACGCGGATTCTGAGAACTATATTACAGACTATCTCGAAAGAACTTTAGGGAAGAATAATATGGATGTTACAATCAGAAAAGTTTCTGAAAAGGAACTGCAATACACAAGCCGAGGAAAGTTACAACTGGTTATCAATAACATAAATGGCATTCCGATGGGGGGGGGAATACGCGAGATATTAGGCCGCAGTGATGATTATGTAGTGTGCAAAGACGGCTCGATGGTGACACGAATCGATTTTGTTGAAGAGAGCCAACATATATGCGCTTGCCAATGGATCCAGACCACCATAGGTGCTGTTGAGGTTCGTATCGTGCCCGATGATGGGTTTACTGAAAGAGACAAAGAGTTTGTTCTCAATGCCACTATTCGGCGTTGCGGAGAAGGAAATATGGATGTTTTCGCAAAAGTATGTGCATTGGATGAGTTGGAATATACAAGTCGAGGCAAGTTTAGGCTGATTGTAAATAAAACTAAAGACTATAAACGACTAATACAGAATCAGTAAATCCGACGCTCGCAAATTTACGTATGTTAATAAAGTGAAGTTAAACAAATTATATGATTAACTTGAAGTCATTGTCTCCTATCCTAGCCTTGAAACGCTACTGCGAGGAGGAGAGTTTCAAAGGCTGGGATCCCTACGATGGTCTCAATTCAAAGATAGCAGAGGCCATCCTTCCTCTGAAACACTCAGCATTTTTGCGTCTTTGTGTGATTCAGGGATTCAAGCGCTGTCCGGTAAATCTGCGGAGAATTGCATTGGTACCCAAGGAGTACAACGCGAAAGGGATAGGACTGTTTCTTCAGGGATATTGTAATATCTATGATGCTGTGGGACAAAATCCTGAGTTATCAAGCGTTTTAGGATCAAGAGAAGACATTCTTGAAAGAATCGAATATCTTTCGGAATTGCTTATTGGGATGAGATCAGACAAAATCTTCCCTGGAGAATATCATGGCGCATGTTGGGGCTACAATTTTGACTGGCAGGCTCGCAGACTGTTTCTTTTTCCTAAATATACACCAACTGTTGTTGCAACGAGTTTTTGTGCAACGTCTCTAATGTCCGCGTATGAAATTACCGGTGAGAGAAAATACTTGGAAACTGCACTTTCTTCTTCTGAGTTTGTCCTAAAAGACTTGCACAGGTACCATCCTGATTCGGAAAGAAAAGACAAATTTTTGTTTTCCTATTCAAAACTCTCAGGTAACGACACTGTTTTCAATGCGTCTCTTTTGGGAAGCCGACTCTTGGCGCAGTGCTATAAATACACGGGCATCCCGATGTACAAAGATGCTGCACAAGCAAGTGCACAGGCTTGTGTGGACGCTCAAGGGGCAGATGGAAGTTGGGTCTATGGGCTATTGCCGATTCAGAATTGGATTGACTCCTTTCATACTGGATACAACCTTGACGGGCTTGTCGCGTATGAGGAATTGACAGGAGATATGACGTTTCATGGTGCGATAGAAAAAGGCTTTGATTTTTATGTGAAGAACTTTTTTGAAAGCGACGGTAGACCGAAATACTATAATGACCGAATATATCCGATAGATATCCATTGTCCCGGTCAATTGTTCGTGACATTGTCGCGTCTTCATAAATTCGGGCAATATCATGACCTGGCGAAAAAAGTACTTGATTGGACTATCAAAAACATGCAGGATAGGAAAGGTTATTTCTATTATCAGATAAAGCCTGGCGTCAGTTCTAAGATTAGTTATATGCGGTGGAGCAATGCGTTTATGTTTTGCGCATTATCGTATTACTTACTAGAAGAAATCCGATGGCAGAAAGGATTCTGACGACGCAGGGACAGTTCTTCGCCTTAATCAGATTGGCGATAGGTCGGCAGTCGGCTTCGTCTTTTGATGGCGTTCAGATATGTTGGCAGGCTGTTTATGATATGGCAAAGAAGCATGCCTTGCTGGGAATTTGTTTTGCCGGCATTGAAAAACTACCAGAAGCATCAAGACCCGAGAGTGGACTGATGTTTAAGTGGATTGCCGCGGCAGAACATATTCGACAGGATAATGTTCGGGCAGACAACCGCATTCTTGAACTTGTCGCACGGCTGAGATCGAATGGTTTTGAGCCTATTCTATTAAAAGGACGTGGGGTTGCCAGGCTGTATGAGACTCCGTTAGCCTCCAACAGCGGGTTTGAGGCGTTGGGCGATCTTCGCTCTTCAGGGGATATTGATGTATGGATTCCCAAACATTCCAGTAGGGAGATTCTGAATTATTTAAGGTCAACCAGCAACAGCAAATATGTCGTTTATCATAATGCAGAATATCCGATATTTAATGATGTGTCTGTGGAGGTTCATTTTACACCATCTTGGTTCTGGAATTTTAGGAGCAACTGCCAATTTCAAAGTTTCTGTGAAAAGAGCGCTTGTGCATGTTTATCACACACTATGGAATTTGATGGAGTACCAGTATCAGTACCTACACTGGAGTTTAATCGTGTTTTCGTTTTACAGCATATTTACCGTCACTTGTTTGGTGAAGGAATCGGCTTGAGACAATTGTTGGATTACTACTTCGTTCTGTCGGAAAATGCTGAAGGTAAAGACGCAAGCTATTCTGTAATCAAGCGATTGGGCATGGGGAAGTTCTGTGCAGCAGTCATGTGGATAATGAAGAGTGTTTTCGGGATTGATGATGAGTTCTTGCTCTGTCGCCCGAACGAGATGGCGGGACAGTTTCTTCTTTCTGAAGTCATGAAGGCGGGCAATTTCGGACAATATGATGAACGCGATGCACATAAGAAGAAATCAAATTCTCCGTTGCGAAGGTTTGTGCACCACATTAATAGAGATTTGAGATATGTGTATTCCTATCCTAGAGAAGTCTTGTGCGTTCCGATATGGAAGATATGGCACTACTTGTGGCGAAAACAATTTACAGTCAAATAGATGATGTGTATGGAAAAAGTTTCTTTAAATGGAGTGGAAGTGTTCCCATTTGCTAATGAACGAGAACTATTGGACTATGTGGACGTTCATAAAGGAATATTGGTAGCTATAAATGCGGAGAAAATTCTTCATGCGACTGAACAGACTCGGAACATAATAAACAGAAATATCGGTTATTGTGACGGACAGGGAGCTGTGCGGGCGATGCACCAAAAAGGCTACAGAGAAGTTGTAAAGATTGCTGGATGTGAGCTATGGCTTAAAATCATTGATATGACATATAAGCAAGGTTTCACATATTATCTGATTGGTGGAAAGCCCAATATAATAAGAGAGACTGTGGCAAAACTTAATAAAGAGTTCGATGGAATCAATATAGTTGGGTATCGCGATGGTTACATCAAGTCTGCTGAAGAAAGGCTGGCTCTGATTCATGATGTGGTGGATAAAAAGCCTGATGTTGTTTTTGTCGCAATGGGTTCGCCAAAACAAGAACTCCTAATGGAGGATATGTTCACGCAGCATCGGGCTGTGTATCAAGGATTGGGAGGTTCGTTCGATGTTTATACCGGTCATGTGGAGCGTGCCCCACAGTGGTGGGTAAACCATGGCCTTGAGTGGGCCTATCGTATGATTAAGGAACCGAAGCGGATTAAACGACAGATTCATCTATTGAGATTTGAGTGGTGGCTTCGGAGTGGCAGGTTTAGGAAATAGGCCTTTACATTTCGCCTTGACTTTTTGCAGATGAACTTTAAATACTCAAGGCGCTGTTTTACTCCAACTTTAAAGGAGCGATAACTTACGACAAACCTAAAATCTAAATATGCAGACATATCAGATGATTACAACAGTCGTCATCGGCGCGCTTGTAGCCTTCGTTGCCGTGAATTGGGTCTATTTCAAGATTCTGACCATTGCTTTTCGGAAAAAATTAGTCGACAATCCTGATGCTCGGAAACTTCAGAAACGGCCGGTTCCGGTAGTCGGGGGGCTGGCTGTGTTTTTCGGAGTTCTGTTCGGGCTTATGGCGGCGGCGATGTGTCACAATCTCTTTATGCCGGATGTTCCTAATGTAAGTCTTTTTCCGGTGTTGTGTGCAATGGGTGTCATGCTGTATGTCGGAGCTATGGACGATCTCATTGGCTTGACGCCTCTTTCTCGTATCGTTATCGAGGCGGTGTCGATTCTTGCGATCATCTTTGGCAGTGGAATGTGTGTTGACACATTTCGCGGTATGTGGGGCATCGAGGCTTTCAGCTGGTGGGTTGCCGTGCCTCTTACAGTGTTTGCCGGAGTTGGTGTCATCAATGCCATAAATATGATTGACGGTGTGAACGGACTGTCAAGCGGCCTGTGCATTGTCTGTTCGCTTTTGTTCGGTGTCGCATTCATACGCTTGCATGATGTTCCGAATGCTGTTCTGGCATTCACTATAGCTGCCGCGATGATACCGTTTTATATCCACAACGTATTCGGGTTGAAATCGAGAATGTTTATCGGTGATGCCGGCACTATGGTCATGGGAATGCTCATGACATGGTTTCTTATATGTCTTCTGAGCAGCGAAAATGATGAAGCCTATTATGAGGCTGACGATCGTGCTAATCTGATTGCGATGTCACTCGCAATCTTGTCTGTCCCTGTGTTTGACACATTGCGCGTGATGACAATGCGTATGCTCAAGGGCAAAAGCCCTTTTAAACCGGACAAGACTCACCTGCACCACGTGTTCGTAAATGTCGGCGTCAGCCATTTCATTACCGGGTTTGTTGAAATTGCACTCGGTCTGACAATTACAGGCATCTGGGGAGTGAGTGTCCTCTGCGGTTCTGGTCTCGAACTTCAGTTGTACATTGTGATTGCAGCTTCGGCAATCGGAGTCTGGGGCACATATATGATTCTGCATTATCATGTGATCAATCACACCGAGTTCCTCCACAAAATTACCGGATACAGTGTCCGCACCCACCTTGGACGCACCGAATGGTGGAAGACCATAACACATTGGCTGGATGCATCGGGTGACTATTCTGATGCCGGTTTTCAGGAACCCCGGTCAATGTTGGCGACTCCCGATGTCTCTCTCAGCGGTTGCGATGAGGACAGCCTCAAGGAACGGGATCGTAAGCGAGTTCTTGACTATATGAAGGGCAAGGCCGAGGTTCATGTCGATGACCTGGTGGAGAACAGCGGTGCCGACCGCCTGCGAATCTATCCCATTCTGACAGAGGAAACTCAATCCGGTTCCATTGTCGTCGTGAAGTCGACCGGCTGGGGCGCGCCTGAAATTGTTGCTCTGAAAAACGAAAACTAAATCTTGAAGTGGCTGACCCAAAAGTCCCCAAAGTCCCCAAAGTCCCCAAAGTCCCGAAGGGACCGCGCCGGGGGCGCGAGATACCCCTAATAGGGGTCGCAGACGTTAGTCTGCGGGGGTTAGGAAGTCCGAGGGGGTGACTAAAAAGTCGAAAGACTGATAGTCACCCCTTGCGTTACTGAAATAAAAACATTTTGCACGTATCGCTAGGCGTTTCTGAATAAAAGTTCTTATATTTGACGATTGTAATGGGATCCGGTGCAAATGGGATTCTGTTTGTTTAATTTATGTCGACAGAAGTTACACCTGACTGTAAAATGGTTCAGATATCTCCCATAATTCTTTATCACGGAACAAACACGATAGTGCGAAATCCTGAAGTCCGAATCTCTGGGTATAATAAAGACTTCGGTTTTGGATTCTATTGTACTAGTCTTGAACGACAGGCAAGGCGTTGGGCTATCTCCAAGCGGATGCCCCACATCGTATGCGTCTACGAGTATAGGCCAGATGATTCACTTAATGTGAAAATCTTCTCCGAAATGTCAGATGAATGGCTCGATTTTGTCGCCGCCTGTCGGCATGGTGAATCACATTCTTATGATATTGTAGAGGGCCCGATGGCTGACTATGTGGAAGATTTTTTGTCCGGTCGTATAACACGTGAAGCCTTCTGGGCATTGGCACGTTTTAAACATCCGACTCATCAAATAATCTTCTGCACGGACAAGGCACTTCAGACAATAAAATTTGAATCATCATACGAATTATGAGCAACAAATACTTTCCTGATGAACAGATCGGTTTCAATGACATTTATTTTGTCTGCTATATGATTGAACGTGTTGCCCGTAGACTTCATCAGTCTAATCGATATGTTGTCGAGCATCTTGGTGCTGAAGGACTGGAGCGACAGCTTTCAATCGCGCAGACGAATCATTGTCTCAACCCTTCACAGGTGGAGGATGAGTGGATTGATGAGTATCACCTTACAGAAGGAGACTTCGATGTGACGAATATTGACACGCGATTCACTGACAAGGTTCCTTCTCCGACTCAGATGGGAAAAGTATATGCTCGCCTTATTCAGTCATTGGACTTTTCAGATAACCTGGTTGCTACTATACAGATGGTATATGAGTCCCCAGTTTGTGATGTAATTGACAATTACAACACCGGCGCATATTATGAACCAAGCTATGTCCAGACACGCGCGTTTCTCAGTGGCGGTTTCTAACTATTTTTCTTTCAAGCAGTTTTATTGTATTCTTCACATTTTCTGCCACAAAAATAGTTGATTTTTCACATTTTTCGGCGGTTTTATACCGTCTTCTTCACATTCCTCGCCGGCTGAGTCTATAAAATCTGACTGGCGTGATTTTTTGTGTCGACCTTGTCGATGATTTCTACCAGCTCGCCTTTTTCATTAAAAATGAATGTCTTACGCAAAATTCCCTCGTAAGTTTTACCGTAGAGTTTCTTTTCTCCCCAAGCGCCAAAAGCCTTGATGATTGATGCGTCGGGGTCGGAGAGTAGGGGGAAGGGCAGTGCGTTTTTGTCGCTGAAGTTTTTCTGAGCTTTCACGCTGTCCCTGCTGATTCCTACGACGTTATATCCGGCCGCTAAAAACCTGTCATAATTGTCCCTCAGGCTGCAAGCTTCTGCTGTGCATCCCGGAGTGCTGGCCTTAGGATAGAAATAAACCACAGTCTTTTTTCCGAGCAGTTCGGCTGATGAAACAATGTTGCCATCCTGGTCAGGAGCCGTAAAATCAGGAATAAAATTGCCAAGTTCAAGCATATCGTTTTTCGTTTTTGGGTTATAGGGCAAAGATATGGATTTATTTCAATAATTACATAACATACATTTCTCTCTTTGTACCAGATGCGAAAAGTAGACACATTTTCTCAGTGACAAAACATAAACCCGAAATAAACTCTCGGGCCGCGGACGAAATCGCTTTGGCGGGAGGTAGCGTCAAGGAGCCAGTCGGCTTTCAGGACGAGATGCACTCTGCCGGTCAGGGCGTATTCGACGCCGATGAACGGGGCTATGGCCATGAATGTGTATTTTCTATAGGAAGTGGTGCCGTTGTCGAGGGTGTAGTCGCCGGTGGTGTCTTGGAAGGCGGTCACGTTCTTCACTCCGCCGCCTCCTATGGTGATGCCGGCGAAGGGGAACCATTTGCCGAGTGGGAGGACCCCGTCAATTAGCAGGCCGCCCCAGCCTGTGTGTTCATAACTGCCGTGTTTTCCATATTTTAGATTGGAGGAATAGCCTTCTGTTCCTATGCGAAGATGCTTGCCGAAATGGATTTTTAGAGCCCCTCCTATGCCGACGGGAAGCCCGCTTATTCGGGCGATTGAACTGCTGCTTCCGTCTGGGTTTGCGAAAGCCACGTTCCCTGCGGAGACATAGCCGCTGTGAACCATCATGCCGCCTGAGTAGCCGGAAAATGCCAGCGGGGATTTCCGTGGTGAGGCGTTGCGATCGTCGTGCTCCCGCGCTGATGCGGTCGTCACGCCAAGGAGCAGAAGTGTGGCGGACAGGACCGCCGAATATCGAAGTCTTGCCATAATCCGATATGGCTTCAACATTTTGCCGTAAAATTTCACGCCGCAAAGCTACGTTTTTTTGCAGAAATCTGCAATACCCGGATTTTGTGGTTTCTGTAGTCGCACCAAATTTTTACCGCCATATGGCGGTTATGTGATTTTTTTGTTTTATATTTGCTCCCAAACTAAGAAACATGAAAAAATTGAACAAGCATTATGAATCTGAAAGAGCGCACGTTTGAAGAGATTTTGAGGAGTCCGGAGGGGAGGACGTTGGAATTTAAGGCAAGTCTGCCGAAGAATTCCGATTTGGCAAAGACTGTCGTCGCTTTCGCGAATGATGCGGGAGGGGAGATATTCATCGGCGTTGATGACCGTCATCGGGCGGTCGGGGTGCCGGAGGAGGAACTGCCTCAGATTGAGGAACAGCTGAGCAATATGATATATGACAGGTGCTATCCTTCTGTTCTGCCGGACATTTCGTTTCTCTCGACGGGCGGGCGCAGCTTTGTGCGCGTGAGAGTATATCGCGGAAGCATGCCACCGTACTATCTGAAGTCTGAGGGGAAGGTTGCCGGGACTTATGTTCGTGTCGGCTCCAGCAATCGACTGGCGGACGAGGAGATTATCGCGGAGCTTGAGCGGCGGAGGCGTAACATCTCGTTTGACGGGGAGGTCGTGCTGGAGAAGCCATTGGCTGAGCTTGATTTCCGCGGGTTTCGTCGCATCTATGAGGAAAAGACCGGGGAGCTTCTGGACGATTCTGCTTTGCAGAAGCTTGAGTTGGCAAAAGCTGAGAGGGGAGTGCTCTACCCGACGAATGCACTCGTCCTGCTTTCTGATGACGGGTTGCGCCGGAGTATGTTCCCGAATGCGAAGATTGAGTGTGCACGGTTCAAAGGACGCAGCGCTGGCGAGTTCATTGACAGGAAAACCTACGACTACGGCATCGCCGAGCAGGTCGAGGACGCGTATGCGTTTGTCCTTCGGAACATCAACCAGTCGGGCTCGATTCAGGGAGTCTATACCGTGTCGCGCTGGGAATATCCTGTAAAGGCACTGCGGGAGATAATCCGAAACGCCGTCGTTCACCGCCAATATTCTCTGGCTGGAAAGGATATCAAGATTGCCGTCTATGACGACATGATTGAGATTACAAGCCCCGGGCTTCTTCCGCCATCCATAGACTATTCCGACATGGAGAGCAGGCAGTCTGACGCGCGAAACAAGGTCATCGCGCCGGTTTTCCGAAAACTTGGAATCATCGATCAGTGGGGAAACGGGCTGAAACTCGTCGCGGAGGAGTTGAAGGACTATCCGGAGATTCAGTTCCGCTGGCGTGAGGTCGGGCTTTCGTTTCAAGTGCAGTTCGTCAAGAAGTTTACGGATGACTCCATGGGCGGAACCGCAGGGTATCTGTCTGAGCCTCAGGCCGTCTATCATTCTTCAAAGGAAAGCGAAGAAGACGCTGACCCTCCGTTCAACGAGCCGAGGCAGTCGTACCATTTCCAGGCTCCGACGGCTCCGGAAAAGCTGATACTCGATGAAATCGCGATAAACCCTTCCGTGACCGTCCCGGAACTTGCCGCCACAGCCGGTCTGAGCCTGCGCAGCTGCGAGCGTCTCGTGGCCGCCCTCAAGTCTTCTGGAATCCTCAAGAGGATCGGATCCGCCCGTGGCGGCCATTGGCAGATAAGGCCGTAGCTACACTTTTCCATATCATGAAATAATATAGACCGAAAAGGCTGAAAAATATGATGCGTTTCTTGAGGGGCTGAACATAAGTGGGCGACCGACTTTGCAGACGGCCGCCTACGCGAAATAGGGCAGTTGTTTCATAGGTGTCCATAACCTCCTACTGCTGAATCAGCAGTTTGGAGTTGATGTTGTCGATTGTGATGGTTCCGAAGCGTTCAAGGGCGCTTTGGCCGAGGAGCAGGGGAGCCTTCTGGCTGTGGACGACCGAGGCGTTAACGTTGTGCAGGACCGCGTCGCCGATTTTCACCTCGCGCAGGATCACTGTCGTCCCCTCGGCAATGTCGCCGTTGGCAATCTGGTAGTATTTCTTGCCTTTGATGTCGTCGCGTGAAAGCTGTCCGTTTTTCAGCATGAAGTTGGCCTCTACCGATGAAATCGTCACGTCGGACGCGCCTGTATCGAAGAACATCTTGAGATCCAGACCGTTCACGCTGCATGGTACCTCGAACGTGCCGCCTCCTCTGCGGTTGATGGCAATTTCCGTCGTGACATGACTGTTTCCATTGTCTTCGAGCCCTGCCTCATGCAGGCGTTTCAGGAAGCGCATCTGCCGTTCTTCAGATTTTTTCCGGTATTCTTCGACTATCGTCTTGAAGTCATCCCTCTCTCGAATAGGGTCGATGTCGTCGTCCGCCTCTATGTGCGCGAAATCAGCATATCCCTTGTCAAATGCCGTTCTGAGGGCCGCCACGGACTCGTCCAGCCTTCCCATCCGACAGAGCAGGCAGGCTTTGTCGTACCACACGCCGCCCTCATCGGGATTCTTGTCGATGATTGCCTGCATCCATTCTTCAGCCTCCTTGTCCTGCCCGAGAAAATGAAGAGCGTACATTCTGCATGAGCCGCCAGCCGCAGTCGTGTCAGTCAGAACCACCTGACGGAAATCCTCCTCCGCTCCTGCCGCATTGCCGTCCTTTTGCCTCATCTCGCCGCGCATCAGGAAAATATACGGGTAGTTCCTGTCAATATCAATTCCGGTGTCATAGTATTTCATCGCCTCCGCGCCGTTGCCCATAAGCTCGAAACACCAGCCTTTTGCATAATAGCCCCAGCCCGATGTAGGCTCGATTTCGATGATTTTGTCATATACTTTAAGCGCCTCCTCATACCTTTGCATCCTCTTCAGTATGGATCCCTTCTCGGCCAATGCGTTTATATCTTCCCTGTTTTTTGAAAGATACCTGTTAATCTCTTCGAGGGCGAGTTCGTTGAGACCGATTTTTTCCAAACATTCCGCAGTCCTTTTGGATATATCATCGCCGAACTTATTCATTATTTCCCTGTAAGCAAAGAATGCGTCCTCGTATTCCCCGGCCTTCTGCAACATTGCCGGGAGTATGAATTTGAAAATCTCCGGATTCTCGCCGTTCCGTATCCCGCCGCGAATTTGGGCAATCGTGTAGGTCGTATGTTTGACCATTATTTCCCACATCTCGTCATCGACAAGATTGAGATCCTTGTCTATCAGTCTGATTACACGATCAATGGCCTTATCCGTCTCACCCTTGCCGTTGTATGCCAGCGCCTCATAATGCTCGACTTCTGCATATTCCGGAGACAGTGTCCTGCATTTTTCCAGAATTTCAATCGCCGCGTCATAATTCTTGCGCCCAATCTGGTTCCTTGCGAGTCCAACCATTGCGGCGGTATCTCCCTCGTCCTCCTTCAGGCACTCTCTGTAGGCCGCGTCTGATTCGTCGTATTTGTCATTCACGTACAGATAGTGAGCATATCCTCTCAGAAAGCTCGGCAAGCTTTCCTTGTTGTCTTTGCGGGCCAGAGCCACTGTGACCCCCTGCTCCTCTTCTGCCTTCTTGAAGTCCCCTAAATCCTCATAGACAGCCGCTTTCCATGCGTGCAGGGTTGAGTTCGCATAGTTGGTTTTCTTTGGTTTGTTGACTTTAATCGCACGGTTCAGGTCAGTAAGCGCCGACGCATACTCCTCGATATTCTTGTAGACCCGCGCCCGTAGATACAGCGCCTCCACATTGTCAGGCGTCGTTTTCAGCTGCTTTTCAAGCAATTCCAACGCGGTGTCCGTGTCATTGGAGTCATTCTGCAGTACCTCCCAGGCTTTCTTCAAGTTGTAGTCATCCTCCGCGCCGCTCTTGGATTTCTGTCCGAATCCATCAGTCGACATTCCCAACGCCACGGCCACGGCCAAAACCAGCATCAAAACTTTTCTGTGTTTCATATTGTTAGACAATTATTTGTTAATTTCCCACGACAGTTCATCTTCGTGTTTTATACGTCACGTTTCTTCTGCGCCCAGCAGTCTCAAACGAATTTGGCTTGCTGGCGCTCATCAGAGCATGGCATATTATAAATGTCGGAAATGCAAAAAGGTAAACATCACGGCATCGGCGTCTCCGCGGAGGATACGAATAAGCACATTCCCGGTTCTGCCGGCCGTAGCCTATGGCTAAAAATAAAGCTCCTCTACGGCGTTGGCATCTATGAACATAACATAATAGACCGGCATATAGCTCACATTGCCGACGGTCTTGATTTCCCGCGAGTTGGACAGAACAAGGCCGGAGGCAATGTCATAATCCCTTACTTTCAGTAAGTTATTCATGGCGCTGTGTCTTGTGTAGTCTTTGCCGGACTTGACCTCAATGGGCAGAATTGTTGTACTGGAGTAGTCGTCAATCAGAAAATCTACCTCTCCGCGCTGTTTGTTGTCATAGTAGAAAAGCTTGTGACCGTGAGCCTTGAGTTCTTGTGCGACGACGCTTTCATAGACGGAGCCGAGGTTGACGCTGTCTTCATCTGAAATTACCGGACGAATGCTGTTCTTGTAGAGCAGCATCGTGAGCAGTCCGACATCGTTGAGATAGAGCTTCATAAGGTTCTTATGCGCGGATTCGGCCAATGGGTATTTCGGATTTGAGATGGCGCTCACCTTAAGAGCTGTCCCGGATGATATGAGATACTCAAATTCTTCCAGATAATTGTCGAATCGGTCGCCAATCTTATTTTGTATATCCTTGATGATTATGCGCTTTTTCTTGTTCTCCAGTTGAGACGGAATCATATTGTAGATTCTTCTGATCAGGAGTGTTTTGTTGCTGTCCTTCTCGTATTTTGTTGCATCGACCTCATAAAGACTGCGGATGTTTTCTTGAACATTTCTGACTTTCACGATGTTATGCGAGTCGAGGTATTCGTTGACCGCCGCGGGGAGTCCACCGACAAGGAGATAGCGCCGGAACAGGTTCATGATGTAGTCGTGGAGTGATTCGTCGAGGCTTTCTCTGTTCATAAGTTTTGTACGCAGAGTGTTCAAAGCCTCCTGTCCAAACCCGTTGGCGATGAGGAATTCCTCAAAATCAAGTTGGTACATATTTTTACGAATTATGCTGCCGACTGGTATCGAAGTCGTTTCTCGTAAAGTGATTCCGAGCAGACTTCCGCTTGCAATAAAACGAAAACGGCGGTCTTCACGAAAAAATTTGAGCAGAGTAAGATACTGGGGGTAGTGCTGTATTTCATCGAGAAATATTAGAGTGTTTTCATACCTGTCAAGCTTTTCTCCGTATACTGAGCTCAGTGTGAAATAGAATCCTTCCGTCGTCCCGATTCCTTTGAATATTTTCGGTCCTTCATCGTCCTCAGCAAAATTTATTTCAATGAAGTTGTCGTATAACTTCTTTCCTACCTCTCTGATTATGAATGACTTTCCTATCTGTCGCGCACCTTCCAGAATCATTATTCTATCATCTTCTGCTCTGAGATACCCCTCAATGTCCTTTTCTATCTTTCTGTATAACATAGCTTTAACACTTTTCTATATAATTTTCCTGTGCAAAACTACACTTTTCCATATAATTTTGCAAGCAAAAACTACACTTTTCCATGAAGGCTTTCCAACCATGCAGATTCGCTGCCAACAAAACCGCCATCTACAGCGATTTGATAGGCAGATTTTCCGTTAGCCCCCGCTTTTCCAGCTTCGCCAGTATCCCGGACAAGTCTTCGCGATGCTGAGGTAGTCTACAAGTCCGCCAGCGACAGCCCCGTGTAGTTATATCTACCATCATCCGCAATCCGACATTGCTTGCTGTCATTTCTTGTACATCACGCACATCAGCCTCCCGATCACCTTTCCGAAAAGAAGTAGGATTTCCGTCTGTCCGTAAGTTAATGTATGTACCTGTAGCTAATTGTGCACAACTTAGAAACTCCGCAACTCATTTTTATAAAACTTGAATACGGAAAAGTACTGAACATCAGCGTTGTCATTCCATTTGAACCAGGCGGGATTCCTCCAGCTTCTGAAGTTGCGGATGAGGTGAATATCACAGGCCGGGGTGCATCCTTCCGCCAACATAACCATTTTTTCTCCTTTTTTGTTCTGAGCGACGTCAATCACAAACACGGCATGACCATATTTGTGGCCTTTTCTGGCCGGATAGACAAGAATGTCTCCTGGCTGAACGTCTTTCAGCGCCCTTGTAGGCAGTTCTTTTGCCAGTGATGCTGTGTTGGCAAATCCATAAACCTTTCTCATATATGATTCGAACGCCTTTCTGCTGCGACCGCCAAGATAAAAGAAATCCAGACCGGCATTGTTAGCGAAATGGATTTTCGCATATTTTCCGTGGCGAAAGAGGTATTCCGCACGCAGTCTCATGCAGGCGTCAGCGCATTGTTCGGCATTGCTCAGGAGCGGCAGGTCAATTACTGCATATTTGGCATAGTTTCCGAATCTTGCCGTCTCGTTGCTTTTGTAGAGCCTCACCTCTGCCCCCTTGGGCTTCAACGGGATGGAGCGCAGAAAATCAGTGTACATTTGGTCATTCCCACTGATTCTCTCATATCCCTTTGGGACCGATATGTTCCCGACACACTCGGCATTTTCGAAATTTCCTGGAAGCAGCACGGGCAAATTGAGAACCGCCAATGTTGCCAAAACAAGCACCGAGGTAACTGTAATACAGATTCTAATAACTGATTTTTTCATTTTGTCTATAATTTTGTCTTTAGATAACGTTCGTATTTTATACGCCACTTTTCTGTGCTCGGCAATCTCAAATTCATTTGGATTGCACTCGCTTATCGAAAAGGTTCCTTTGTAAAAAGAATGTCATCGCCGACAAAAGGTAAACAAGGAAAAATTGTTGTAGAATTGTGTGGCTTGTGCAACGGTTTTTCGTAAGCTATGCGTATCTTTGTCCCGTGATTCGGAAAGGTCGGGAGCAAGGTTGACTTTTCAGCGCGATGAACAGTGAACTGTCGGGATACTTTGCACTATAGAACTTAAAAATCTCCTTCAGAGAGTATATCTTGAGGAGAAAGTATATGTCGATGAAGTCTTTCTTTGTACCCCATTCGATTATGGCGGCAATTTTCATCGCAGCTATATCCTTGACTTCCGCAAGTCTCATAGAATCTTCACTTTTCATTGCCTCGAACTAGAAGTTCCAATGTAGCGGGGGGGGCGATAGTTTCGTAGTGTAGCATCTGAAATCAGTTTCCGGTAGGTTTCTTTATGAAATCATTAACTTCCATACATTATTTCGATGTGAAGATATATGTGATTGTGCCGGTTTGGGTGCTTCTACTGTTTTTGTCATAGTTAAAACTTGTTTTCAGAGCAGCTTTCTTGCAGGCTTCGATGACATCTTCATTGGTGATGCCGGTCGCGCTCTTCAGTTTTGCAGATATGACATCGCCGGAGTAGTCAACGCTTATGTTGAGAACAACTTCGCCAGCCTGTTGCCCGATGAAATCGGGGTCATAAACCTTGTATGACACATATCTGTCCTCCAATCGGTACTTTGACGAAACGGTGACTTTCTGTTTCGTGCGTTCTTTCGCTTCATTTTCCGAGATCCTTTCGCCCTCGCTGATCAGAAAGTCAAGGAATGCACTTCCTGTGGATGTTGATTTAGGAGCTGTCGAAGCCTGCTTCACTGCTTTCTTGTTGCAGACTTGCTGGACGGAGTCGAGTTTCATCCAAAGGCATGTGTTTTCCTGCCGCAGCAGCTGAACCTGTTTGAAATTGGTGAAAGAAAGGAACAGAGTGCCGCAAAGCAGCAGGAAAATAAGGACCAGAAGAACGGTGTTTGTCTTCATCGCGGCGGTGGTTAATCTGTTAAACGTAAAAGCTTGCCAAATATACGGATAATTTGTGAAATTTGAATCATTTGCAGCATCATCACCAAGACTCTGACTAAAGTCGCGGACGGAAAACAGAAGCCGTAGACCACAATATCCGATGAAATGATTATATTTGTGAAAAGGTAGCTCCAATATTCTGAAATTTGGCGATTTCAAATGTCTATAGCGAGAGCAAATGTTTATTGCACATTCATTATAAACATGTCGCTATGGCAAAAGACAAAAATTACTATCTCCAATGTTTTTCTTCTCTTACGCTTAACCATTATCACGACGAATGGGCCCCGCACAAGCCTATTTTGCTTCTGTCTATAATCGATTTGTACGAATATGGTGTATTGGATAGTATTAGAATAGAGTTGTCTCCAATGTTGGAATACTCTTTCTCAGTCACTTGGTCGCGATATGCAAAGCCATCCGAACATTATCATCCGACTATTGCTAATCCGTTCTGGCATCTGCACAATGAACCATTTTGGAGACTTGTTCCAAAGAAAGGAAGTGATGTGAAGTCATTCAGTTCGCCTTATTCTATAGATAATCTCATTACTGTCCACTAAAAGTTCAAGATAGTTCTTTGAAAATATTGTAAGTTAGAAAGTTG
>ULRB01058743.1_pt1 | contig 29954 bp, 20 predicted proteins | sample 1955051 | NCBI WGS metagenome assembly ULRB01 (sample SAMEA4835671, study PRJEB28245) | human gut metagenome | biome: gut microbiome; material: fecal sample | place: Denmark | collected 2008 | reverse complement strand
GGCCGCCCTCTCGTGCTCCAAGGCCGAGCCGGAACGGATAATCGTGAAGGAGACGGAAACGGTGCATGACACCCTGACCGTCACCACGCCCTCCGCCGGCACTCCGTCCTGGGGCTCGAATCCTGTGAGGGTCGGCATCATAGGCGACTCCATCTCTACATTCGACGGCTGGATTCCGGAGGGATGGCGCAGGTACTACCCCTACACAGGCTCGGCCGGCTCGCTCACCTCTGTGGAGCAGACCTGGTGGCACCGTCTCATCTACCGTCTCATGCCGGATGCAGTCCTCGACCGGAACATCTCCTACAGCGGGACCCGTGTGACGAAAAACATGAACCCGGACCCGTCCCGTCCGGATCTCGACGAATATGACTTCGTCACGAGATGCCGGAATTTCGACGACCCGGACATAATCATAATCGCCGGGGGCACGAACGACCGCCCATGTGCGACGGCAGACCTGATGGGGGAGTATGACTATACCTCCCCGCTCGCCGAACTTGACCGCTACAGATTCCGCACGGCATACATCTGCCTCATCCGGACGCTGATGGACGAATATCCGGATGCGAAAATCGTCTGCGTCGTCAACGACCTGCTCCTGACCGGGACAGCTTCCGCCATAGGAGAGTCCATCACGGAAATAGCCTCCCGTTACGACCTTCCCTGCGCAAGAATCGAGACCACGCTGGAGACTGTCGGCGACGGCATACATCCGAGCAGCATGGGGGCCGAGCACTGGGCAGACGTCGTGTATGAGACTGTAAAGGCAGCCGGCATAGAGCGCTACCGCACGCCGGACCATGACGCCGCCATTGTCGGAAACGACGTGCTCCGCACACTGGCACCGAATGAGATACGCTGCGCCGCTGAAAGTCCCGCGCAGACCAAGACCGCGCTGAACTCCAGCCTTAAAGTGGTCTGGGACAGGGACGACCGTCTCATGCTCTTCAGCGCCGATGTCCCGGATGGGGTCGAGCACCGTGTCACCGAACTCTCTGAGGACTGCGTGACGGCTGTTTTCTCGGCTGACGAAACGGTCGCTGGAACTCCCCGCTATGCCGTCTATCCGGCTTCGGCAGTGAAGTCCTTCTCCGTTTCTGGAAATTCCGCTTCAGTCAGCCTCGACCTTTCGGAAGCCTCGTCTTCGCCTCTTTTCAGCAGCCTCGAAAAGGATGCTGACGGGTATTCAGGCATTCCGGTGTCAGCCCTGCCGATGGTGGCGAGGTCCGAAGGCTCCCTGTTCCAGTTCCGCAACCTGTTCGGCGCCGTGGTCGTGCGTCCTTATGACCTGCAGCGCGACGGAATGAAGATAAAGTCGGTGACGCTCACGTCAAGGGACGGGAAGTCCATCGGGGGCGAGGCTGTAGTGAACCTCGGCACCTGCACTGTCGGGAGTCTTTCCGGCTCAGCATCTGCGACACGCTCCCTCGACAGCGCCGTGGAAATCGACAGCTACGGCTGGACTTCATGGAGCACGCACAGTCTCAATGTCTTCGGCCGTCACGCAAGGGGCTTCGTGTTCTGCGTCCCTGCGGCGTCCTATCCTTCCGGATTTGAAGTCACCCTCACGGACGACAAGGACCGGACATACACATACTGCAGCGAAGGGGTGAGCGTAGAAGAAGGCGAAATCGTGAAGCTCGGATACAGGCCTCTCATCCTCTATTACGGCAGCGCCAACTGCATCACGGCGAAGCCCGGGGACAGTTCTGTGAGCTTCGACGCGACTCCGTACTGCTCTTTCAGCAACAGGCTCGAAAGGGAGAACACCGCAGTGGGCGGCGCGGCGGCTCTCGTGGCCTCCGCGGAGGTGCTCTGGCAGCAGGAACACGGCTGCGGCCTCAAGGACCTTTCACAGACCGCAGACCGGGGGACCGTCATACCGGCTTCTTCAGAACTCACGCTTGAGAGGAACGGGGACAGGCTGTCCCTGACTGTGCCGCTCACGGGGACTGCGGGCAACGCTGCAGTGGCACTGAAGGACTCCGAGGGCGTAATCCTCTGGTCTTTCCATATATGGGTCGGCGAGCCCGCCGATCTGGAGTGCAGCACCTCCGTCGGGGACTTCACCATTATGGACCGCAATATAGGCGCGACTTCCGTCGAGGACTTCTCGCAGTGCGGGCAGGAACTTGTCCGCAACTCGTTCGGACTCTTCTACGCATGGGGACGCAAGGATCCGTTCCCGCGTGCCCTGACGGCGGACGCCCGCGTGCAGGTGGCCGATTTCGCGATGCCGCTCTCCGTGGTCCGCTCGGACAATGTCATAGGCTCGATCGCCTGGTCCACAAGCCATCCGACTTCGCGCCACTATGTCCTTTCGTCCGGCTGCAACTGGCTGCAGACATATGTCAATGAACTCTGGGGCTCGTCCTATGCCGGGACCGTGGCCGACAACATAGTTTCCGAGAGCCTGCGCGTTCCGGGAGTCAAGACGGCATACGACCCGTGCCCGGAGGGCTACCGCGTGCCGGACGCCTGCCATCTGAACTCGCTCGCGGCTCTCAACAGCGGCAAGCTCCCGTCTTCGGACAGGGACCGTCTGTACGGCTACACGTTCAGCACAGGCAAGACGACAAACTATTTCCCTGCCGGCGGCTACGTCGACTCGGCTAAGGCTGACGCCGGTGCCGTGACCAACGAGGGATACTGGGGACTGTGGTGGACGAGCTGCGCGTCCGGCCAGAATGCCATGGCGATGTATGCCCAGGCCGGCGGAAACGTCCAGATGACCTTGGGCGGCACCGGCATACGCGGCCGTCTGATGAGTGTCCGCTGTCTCAAGGAATAGAATAATGTTCAAACGAATGGATACGATTAAATTCTTCTGTGTGCTTCCGCTGCTCGCGGTCTCCTGCATACCTGCCCTCTCCCAGCGACGGCCGGGGGAGGGACGTCCGGGGCTTCCGCATGTCACCGTGCACACCGTCGGGCAGATGAACCGCAGCGCGGAGTCCTCCCTCTCCCATGCCGGATATACGCAGTGGAGCCGTCTGGAGCCCATATTCACCTGTGACACTCTTCTTCCCACGTCGTTCTGCATCCCCGGCGATCTGCCGCAGGAGCAGTCCAAGGCTTTCGCCCCGTGCATAAGGCGGCTGCGCGACGGCAAGCTGATAATGTTCTGGCAGGCGGGCAGGCAGTCCAGTCGCATCTACTATGCCCACTCTTTCGACGGAAAGAACTGGGGCGAGAGGAAACGCCTGCTCGGCCCGGAGAAAGTGACGGTGAACGGCGCGTCTACATGGCGCAGGTTCATCGGGATAGACGCCGACATCCTGCCGAGCTGCGAAATCCTCGCCGTCTCGGCCTACTGGAACGACCGCTCCGTGGAAAGCGGCTGCGGGCTCGTGCTGCGCAAAAGCCGCGACGGAATCGTATGGGACAAGGCCGTGAGCATCTATGACGGTCCGGCGAGGAATCCGCATGTGGTCGTGCTGCCGGAGGACGGCAGGGTGCAGTGCTGGTTCAACTCCTATATGAAGAACGGCAGCACTGCCGTGATGATGGTCGAAAGCCGCGACAAGGGTCTGACATGGTCGGAAGCCGTCCCTGTGGCGAGGAAGTTCAAGTACTGGAATGACGGTGCCAAGGTCTTCACAGGGCAGGCTCCATGCACGGGCCTGCTTGCCGACGGACGGACGCTCTGCACTCTGGTCGAGGAGTGCGACGAGCCAGGCGGCCCGGGTACTCCAGGTGAATATACGGTGCACGGATTCTTCAGCTCCGGCTTTGAACCTCAGGCACTTTCCGGAGATTCCAACGGGCCGGCCGGGATGAAGAAGATCATCGACGGGAGCTCTCCGTACCTTTCCGTCTTCCCTTCCGGAGAGGCGGTGCTTTCCGCGAACGCTGGCGGCCTGCTGACCATGAAAATCGACGGTCAGGAACTCCCGCAGTGGACAGGAAACGGCAGGGGAACGGGCTGGCTGCGGCCTTTCCGCAAACTCGGTACATGGTGCAGTACATCCGTGCTGGATTCCCACCGTCTCGCCTATGTGATGGACTGTGCCGACGGCATCCAATACGGCACGGCATATCTGAACCATGTCCTCGACGCCGTGGAAATGAAGGCGGTGATTGACGGCGACGGCTCGGAGTGGCTGTCCGACAACGCGCTGTTCATCGGCTCCGATTCGGAGGTCCAGACGATTTTCCGGGTCGCGCAGGACGGGACAGACCTCTACGTCCTCGCGGAAGTCTCGGGCGCGTCGGACGGCGTCAAGGTCGAACTTGTCCTGCACAACCCTGCCTCGAAGAAGATGAAATCCGGCAGCACGGTCAGCGCCGTGGTCGACGCTGACGGGCTTGTGGAAAGCGGAGACGGTTCCAAGCCGAGGGAAATCGCCGGACTGGAAGCGGTGTGCCGCAGGGGAAAGACCCTTGACGGCGTACCGGGATTCGTAGCCGAACTGCGTATACCGAAGGACGCTCTCGGGGCTTCTGACGGGTATGCTTTCCGCGCCTGCGTCTTTTCAGGTGATGTCAGGGACTCGTTCACGGACGTCGTGGACAACAAGCCCGAGACTTGGATGAGAATAAAAAATAAAGACTGAGTGTATGAAATCATTGTTTTATAGATATATGTCTGCGGGCGTGCATCTGCGCGGCTGCCTGTGTGCCGTGGCTGCGGCTTCCGTACTTCCGCTTTCCTGCAACGCCGCCATGCTTCCCGACGGGGAGGAGACCGGGACCGTGAAAGTCACCACGGCTCTGGAACTTGCCTCGGAGGCGCCTGCGGTGAAGAACTCGCATGCAGGTGAGGAGCAGTGGAGCGCCCTGCAGCCAATGACCGGAACCTACATCGTGCTGCCCCACAAGTGGCTGCTTAAGGACGACGTCGTCGAGAACGGCTACGCCAACTATCCCCGTGTTAAGAAGATGGCTTCCGGCGAATACATAATGTTCTGGCACGGAAACCGCTACGGCTCGAGGATATGGTACTCCATCAGCTCCGACCTTCGGAACTGGAGCGAGCCGGTGATGCTGTTCCGGCCGGAGTTCCCGATTCTCGCCGATGGCCAGCAGGACGTGCGCCGCTATGTGAACATGGACGCCGCAGTCCTTCCCGACGGGGACATACTCGCGGTCTGCTCCTACCGGGCCGAGAAACACTATTCGCAGAACATGGGCTCGGGCCTCTGCACGGTGCGTAGCTCCGACAACGGCCGCACATGGTCCGAACCGCACCACATCTACGAGGGCTGCAACTGGGAACCGTACCTGCTCTGCCTTCCGGACGGCCGCATCCAGTGCTATTTCACTGACGGCATTCCGCAGTGCCGCAATTCCGGCACATCGGTGATGGTGTCTTCCGACAACGGCTTCAGCTGGGGAGAGAAAATCAGGGTATGCCGCCAGTTCAAGTATTTCTACGACGGTCCGAACACGGAATATACAGGCACGAAAATCTACACCGACCAGATGCCGTCATTCCGTGTCCTGAACGATGGGAAGACCATTTTCGGCTTCCTTGAGGCCCGTCTGGAGCATCCGGTGAGCAACCAGGGCAGGAGCTACTGCATGATGTCGGCAGTCTGGAACGACGGACTCGACTGGAAAGACCTCGGCGAGGAGAGCGAGGGGCCTGCCCGCCGGGCCACAAACGCGATGAGGGGAGCCGGCGGCTATGTCTCCGCTTTCCCTTCAGGCGAAGTGGTGATAAGCTGCACCTATGAGCAGCTTCTGAAATTGAAGGTTCTCGACCACGACGGACAGTGTCCTTCCGGAACGACATGGAGCGAGGACTGGCTGTTCCCGTTCCCGGGCAAGGGCTTCTGGGCGGGCACGGAGGTCGACAGCCCGTGCACGATGGTCGCGGCGATGCACTGCGACGAGGGCATACAGGTGGAGCGCCTGTGGCTCAACCACCGCATCAATGCGGAGAACGCGTCAGTGACCCCTGACGGTGACGGCTCGGAGTGGACCGGAACGCAGGCGCTGTTCCTTACGTCCTCCGACGGGGACGAGACTCTGATACGCGCCAGCCATGACGGGAAGAACCTCTATCTGCTTGTCGAGACGGCGTTTGCTCCGGAGCAGACTCCGGACGTTTCCGCAGCCCGGAGTGCCCGTGACCACCGTCTGAACATCCGGCTGGCGAACTCCGGCGAACGGAAATACGGAATACTCAGCCTCGATTCCAAGGGCAGGGTGGAGGCCAAGCGCCTGTCGCAGACCTCGGCCTCCGCTTCTGGCCAGACCTCCGACGGACGGCAGGGCAACGTAACGGAAATAGCCGTGCCTCTCTCAGAGCTTGGCGGAGCCGTGGCCGGAGACTACCTCTGCATCTACGCCGAGGCCGCCACCCCTTCCGGCACTTCCGCGTTCTCCATGTCGGACCCGTCTCTTCGCTCCACATGGCAGCGTATTCTCCTGAAGTAGGGCCTCGTCCTCCAGCCGGCATGCATCTTGCATGAGTGCCGGTGTCCTGAAAGTCAGGATGTTGTATGTATCACTCAAAAAAAAGTCACGATTATGGCTGCGAAGAATTCCAAGTATGAATGCCCACGCTGCGGATGGGTCTATGACCCCGCGGAAGGCTACCCGGAAGGCGGCATAGCCCCCGGAATCCCGTTCAAAGACATCCCGAACGACTGGAAATGCCCGTTCTGCGGCGCTCCGAAGTCAGAATTTGCGGAGCTGCACGATGCCTGACTTTTATGCGGTGGAGGTCAAAACTGTTGACCGCCACCGCGTATGTTTTTCGCAGATTTCTAACCTTTTCACGGGCTTTTTCACGGAATTCGCAGGAATCTCACAGAAAGGAATCCCAAAGATGGAGGGGCGAAGAAAAGGATGGGATGCAAGGCGGAGGGTGAAGTCCAAACCGCAGCAACCTGTCGGTTGTGAGGATTTGTGCGGTGGCATTCAGACGCTCAAGCGTCGTGCGTAGCGCAACGAAGCGTAGGCCTTGTGGGATAGTGTTTCGTGGAGCACCACTTCCCCTTCGAGGGGACGGGAGGGGTCGAAACACAAGAGACCGCCTTTTATTCGTCCCGACCGCCGCCGAGGGCTTTGTATAAGTTTATTACCGCCGTAGCCTTCTCCAGCCGGTCAGCCGACCGCCCGGTCTCCGCGCCGAGCAGCGACTGCTGGGCGGTGAGCACTTCCAGATAGGTCGTTGAGGTGTATCTCATGAGCATCTCAGTGTTCTCCAGAGCTGCTGACAGAGACTCTATCTGCTTGTTCCTCAGTACTTCCTTGTCGAGAGCCGTCTGGTACAGTGAGAGTGCCGTGTTCACCTCTGCGCCTGCCGCGACGATTGTCTGCACGAGCGTGAGCCTTGCCTGCTCCATTTTCGACTTTGAGATGCGCAGGTTGCCTCTCAGGGCGCCGCCCTGGAAAATCGGCGGGAAGAGCGATGCCGCTGCTCCGAGAATCAGTCCGGTAGAGTTCATGATGGTGCCGCTGAGGTTGTTGGTCCATCCGGCCTGCCCTGAGAGGGTGATGGACGGAAGGAACGCAGTCTTCGCGATGTTCACTCCATAATATGCAGATTCAAGGGATTTCTCCGCAGCCATCAGCCTTTCCGCCAACGGAACTGCCAACTGCTATGTGGTTTCAGCCGCAGGCGAGTACAAGTTCGACGCTAAGAAGGTTGACGGCAGCGAAATCGACGCCGACGGCGCAGACTGGCTCTGGAGCTCAGTCGAGTGCGAGTGGACTGAAGAGGACGACGGACTCACCGAGGTCGTGAAGGCAGTAGAGCCTATGTCTCCGTCATGGGTAATCTCCAATGTTTCTTTCGACAAGCAGAAGAAACAGGTAAGCTTCACTGCCAGCGGAAATGTCGGCAACGCGGTCATCGCCCTCTACAAGGAGAACGGCGGCGCGAAGGAAATTGTCTGGTCATTCCACATCTGGAGCTCCGAGAAGAGCCTTGAGGATATGGCTGTGGCAAACTGGCAGAGCCTCCATCTCGTGACTGAGGACAAGAGCCTCACTTGGCTTGACAGGAACATCGGAGCTCTCAACGCAAAGAACACCGACAACGCCGGCATCCACGGAAATGTTTATCAGTGGGGCCGCAAGGATCCGTTCCCTGGCGCAAGCCGCACCGGCATCGGAACTGTCAAGGAGGGAACTACTTCCACTTTCGTGACAGGCTTCGGCGCGAAGGATGACGAAGTCTTCGGTTCAGCCACAATGCCTTACATTGTGAACTCCGCTCTTACGGAAGGCTTCACCGCATCAAAGGACATCACCACAGTCGCAGAGTCGGCCAAGTCTCCTATGCACTTCGGCTCCGACGGCGCCAACTGGGCATCGGACATAGATGTTAAAGCCTTGCGCCTTTCGACACATGGAAAAGCTGGGCTCAGGGCACTGACGAGAAGGAGACTTACGAGACCACAAGAAAGGCAGCCGGCGCGAAGACCAACAACGACCCATGCCCTGTAGGCTACCGCGTACCGACCTGCGAGGAACTCTGGAACTCGTTCGCCGGGTGGACAGCGAAGGACTACACCGAGATCTGGAGCGAAAACATCACCACCGGACGCAGCAAGCGCAACTACGGCCGTCTCATAAAGACCTACACGGACCCTGACAACATCAACCTCCGCATCCCTGCATCGGGTCACCGTCAGGACGGCAAGATGACTCAGGTTGGCGAGTCCGCATACTACTGGACAGCAACGGTAGACCGTGCACAGTACAAGTCCGGCAAGCTCTACGGCTTCCGCTGGCTCGTCGGCAGCAACCTCCGCATCGAGGGCTCCGGCAGCACAGGCATCGCCCGTCCTGTACGCTGCGTCAAGGAATACTGATATTTTTTCGATTGCAGAAAAGTGCGTCGAAATGACATCTGCAATCGAGAATGCAATCGATGAAATCCGGTCCGGCTTCCCCGTCGAAAGGGAGGCCGGATTTTTCTTTTCCAACTTTTGCTTCCGTTATCGAAAACTTTGCTTACCTTTGTCGGGCACACAGCAACAATCTGTCATGACGAAAGAACTGGAAAGTTTCATATCCAATTTCAAGAATCTCAATTCGCGGGGCATCGCCTTCGCGAACGCTTTCGTGTACGACAGGACTGTGGCAGAGGATATTACGGCCGAGGCACTCTCCGTTCTCTGGGACAAATTGCGAGGTGGGGAACATATCGCACAGCCGCAGATATATCTTTTCGGAGTCATCCGCAACAAAGCTCTTGAACATCTCCGCACACAGGAGACCCGCCTCAGGCATCAGAACAACATGACTGAGATTCAGGAGCGTGACTACCGTCTTCTCATCTCGTCCGCGCAGGCCTGCGACCCCGAACTCCTATATTCCACAGAGGTTCAGGACATCATCAACAACGCCATCTCCGAACTCAGCGACCAGGCGAAATCCGTCTTCATCCTCAGCCGCTTCGAGGGACTTTCCAACGCGGACATTGCCGCAAGACTCGGCATCGCGCCAAAAACGGTGGAGTACCACATCACCAAGGCTCTGAAAGTCATGCGCCTCCGCCTCAAGGATTATCTGCCTCTTATTCTCTTCTTTATATGACTTAACCTGGAAATCATATTCTTGGTGGGGGGGGGTAGATAGATACCGTCTCAAAAAATGAAATAATTTTCAAAAAACGACAAGGGTAATTTGAATTCTGTGCAAGTACTTTTCATAACGAAACAATATGAAAAGGAAAATCCACATAATTTTTGCTCTTTCCGCCATTGCAGCGGTCAGCTGCAACAAGGCTACTGTAGAAGCCCCAAAAGATGAACTCCAGGACATCACATTTGAATGCCGTGTAGACGGTCTGACCTCAAAAGCACATATCTCTGACGGCGTCAAGTCGCTGTGGGACAACGGTGACTGCATCAGCGTATTCGATGCTGCCGGGCAGAACCGTAAATTCACAGCTGCAGAAGGCGGCGAATCCGTCTCATTCTCCGGACAGGCCGTTTCCGGAGCAAAATGGCAGGCAATATATCCATACGATGCCGATGCCGCCATATCTTCCGGAGCCATAACCTCTGAACTTCCGCACATCCAGACTGCACTCACCGGAAGCTTTCCTAAAGATGCGGTCATCCTCTACGGTGAGTCATCCTCAAATGAACTCATCTTCCGTCCGGTGAACGCCCTTCTGAAATTCACTGTTCCGGAAGGCACCGCATCTGTGAAATTCGAATCCCTTGACGGCAAGGCAGCCGCAGGCGTATATGTCTATGATTCACAGAACAAAACAATGGCAGTGTCCGGCACCGTATATGACAATGTCATCCTTTCCGGTGACGGAGCGAAGGCGCTCGAAGCCGGGAAGACCTATTATATGTCCGTTCTGCCGTTCAAGCACGCCGCCGGAATCCGTCTCACTCTGACGGGTGCGGGCGCGAATGCAGGAAAGACCATCGTCCGTGAAAAGGCATCCTCTGTCGCATTCGACGGCGGAGTCATCTATGACATGGGCGCAATCTCCGGCGACTGGGCAGAAGAACCGGGCAGCGGAATCGCGGCCAATTTCACAAAGGGAGTGAACCTTGCAGGCTGCTATGAAGTCGGAGCAGAACAGAACGCGAACAACATCTGGATGGGACATATCAACGACAGGCATTTCTCATTCCTCGCCTCCATCGGCGTCGACGTTGTGAGAATCCCTATGCAGTTCGGCTATTTCGTCGAGAACACATCGACATACAAGTTCCAGCAGTCCTTCTTCGACCGTCTTGACGAGACAATCGACCTTGCGGAGAAATACGGAATGCACATCATCGTGGACAACCACATCTGGGGATGGTATGACAAACAGTCTGACCCGGAGGCCGCTCTCAAGGCGGTATGGCTCCAGGTTGCCGAGCACTGCAAGAACAGGTCCACCAAAGTGGTTTACGAACTCTTCAACGAGCCGGACGGCACTTATTGGCACGAGCACTGGCACGACGTTCAGGGCAAGGTGCTCGAAGCAGTGAGGACTGTGGACACGAAACACACCGTCATCGTCACCCCGACGAACTACAAGACAATTGCCGACATGCCGGAATATGCCGACGACAACATCATCTACACCTCCCACTTCTACGAACCGTTCGTCTTCAGCCACCAGGGCGGAAGCTGGACGAGACTCAGGACCATCGGCGGAATGCTCTCGTTCCCGTACAACCCTGCCACTGACGACATCGCCGCAGCTGCGCAGAAAGTGAAGGACATCGATGTGTCGTCTCCGGAAATCGCATGGGTCGAAGCATATCCTACCACCGGGACAGTGGAGAATGTGCAGAGCCTCCTGAAAAAAGACATCGACGAGGTGGCACGCAGAGGCTCGAAACTCTACATCGGTGAGTTCGGCGCACTCAAGTACCCTGCATTGGAAAGCCGCTGCAACTGGCTCAGGACAGTCGCAAACTACTGCCGTCAGAACGGTGCAGCATACACTGTCTGGACGTATGCCGGAGACTTCGGAATGTTCAAGACTGACGCGCTTGACCTCAATCTTCCCGGAGACCTCGACATGGATGTCGCTGCAGCTCTCGGATTCGGTAATGGGACCGACAAGACAGTTCCTGGGACGGTTGTGGACTTCAATGTCGTGAACTTCGAGTGGTAGTGATTTGAATATCTGGCCTCAAAAATCTGATTCAAATCTGAAAATGGATGACTCTTGGTTGAATGCTATAAAACGTTGTAAGATAATTTATTGATTCTGTTCATGAATAACAAAAAAATGCTTTCAGACGAACTCCTCACCCGTTGGCTTTCGGGTGAGGCTGACGAGAGGGAACGTGAGGCTGTTGCCGCATGGGCCGGCGAGTCCCCTGAAAGGGAGCAGGAACTCCTCGAAATGAAGAAGGTTTTTCTCGCGTCCTTCATCCAGAACGGAAATTCCGAGTCTGCCGGGAAGAAACGCTCTAAGGTCCGCCGTTTACTGCTCGGTTCGCTCTCCGCAGCCGCTGCTTCGGCGCTGCTCATTGGGGTGGGATATATGACCTCATCCGAACTTCATCCGCAGCCTGCACTTTCAGCTCTGAGCATTTCAGCCCCTTCAGGACAGACCGCGTCCATGATGCTTTCCGACAGCACGACAGTGTGGCTCAACTCCAATTCCGAACTTCAGGTAGCTGATGGTGTGAAAGGGGAAAGGACTGTTGCCCTCAGGGGAGAGGCATTCTTCGACGTCGCAAAAGACCCCGAGCATCCTTTCGTCGTCAAATGCGGACAGAGAAATATCCGTGTGCTCGGAACAAGTTTCAACGTCTCCTCCTACTCTCCGGAGCATTTCGCGATAGACCTTCTTACCGGAAAGGTGGAGATGAGCGACGAAAACGGATTCACCTGCACGCTCTCGCCGATGGAAAGGCTGGAGTTCAACGACGGGAAATACTCCAAGACACGCATCGGCTCGACCGAAGAACGTGGATGGATGGACGGATTCTATCACTTCAACGACATATCCCTCAGAGATGTAATCCGCTCCATAGGAAACTATTACAATGTCACCATCGGCTTTGCCGACCCGTCCCTCGCCGACCTCCGCTGCTCCTGCACCTTCCGCAAGGAAGACTCGCTCAGCCACATCCTCAGCGTAATCTGCAAGGCCTACAAAGGCGAGTTGGGATATCGTATAAGTTCCGACGGAGATAGTGCGGTGATTTTTAGGAAATGACAGCTTGCCTACAACATAAGACAAGGCTCAATACATAATTATACTCGAAACAAATTAATAGCTAAATACAGATGAAACTCAAAAAGTTCGCACTTATGCTTGCGGCACTCCTCGTGACCGTCGGCGTATATGCCCGGAACTTCACTTATTCGGGGACTCTCTCCATTTCGGAGGCCTTGAAAGTGATTGAACAGCAGACCGGGTACCTGTTCGTCTACAATCCGGAAGAGATTCCGCTGGGCGAAACGGTCAAACTCAGCCTCAAGGACGCTTCCATAAACGAGACCCTTACGGCGGTCTTCAACGGAAAGGGCGTCAAATGGGAAATCAACGACAAGAACATCATCCTCAACAAGGTCTCTTCCACTCAGGTGAAAGGCAAGTTCAGCATGGCCGGCGTCATCACTGAGGTGGACGGCACTCCGGTCATCGGTGCGGCCATCCAGACCGTCGGCAAAAGCGGCGGAGTCGTGACAGACCCGGACGGACACTTCGTATATGACGGACTTTCCGACGGCGATGTCCTCCACGTGACCTGCCTCGGCTTCGTGGATAAGGATTTGAAAGCCTACAGGACAGACAACGCAAAAATCGTCATGGAGGCCGAGAGCCAGATGATGAACGAACTCGTCGTCATCGGATACGGCTCCCTCGCCCGCAAGGACGTGACCAGCTCCATCGTCTCCCTCTCCGGAGGCGACCTCGTGAAGAGCACCGGAGCAGGCGACCTCGCGAAATCCCTCCAGGGAAAGATTCCTGGACTTGTGATCGGACAGGAAAAGGGCGTCAACTCCTCCGCGACAATGCAGCTCCGAGGTATGGCGTCAATCGTTGCCGGAAACTCTCCTCTGGTTGTCATCGACGGATTCCCGGGCGGTGACATCCGTTCAGTGAACCCGGACGACATCAAATCCATCGACGTCCTCAAGGATGCCTCAGCAGGTGCCATCTACGGAACCCGTGCTGCAGCCGGCGTGATCCTCATCACCACCAAGAGCGGCAGCAACACCGACGGTGTCCTCGACGTTTCCTACAGCGCGGACCTCTCCTACAAGCAGGCCTACGGCAAGCCTCAGATGCTCTCCGCGGACGAATACCGCGAACACAATGTCGGCCCCGACTACGGCTCAAGCACAGACTGGTGGGACGAGTGCATAAACAGGAAGAACTTCTCACACAAGCATAACCTCGCAATCAACTTCGGTACACAGAAGGCGAAGGTATACTCCTCCTTTTTCTACGAGAAGATGGACGGACTTGCAAAGAGCGAGAGCAGGGACGACTTCGGAGGCCGTATCAACGCCTCCTACAACATGTTTGACGGCTGGTTCGAGACCAAGGCCAACATCGACTACCGCCAGACCAAGCGTTCCTACTCATCCATCAGTTTCGGACAGGCACTTCTGAACAACCCGACCCGTTCCCCGTACGACAAGACTTCGTCCACAGGCTACAACGTCTGGACAGACGATGACGAGGACTACAACATCATCGCTGACAACGCCCTGAACGAGTCCGGCGGAACAGACATCTGGTTCAAGCCCGAGGCCATCCTTAAACTCAACATCCTGCCGGTGGAGGGACTTTCCTACCAGCAGACCCTCGGCTACTCCAGCAACCGCTACGACGGCAGCGGCTACCGCTCGATGAACCACCGTCTCAGCCTCAAGGAGGCTCTCAACGGAAGGGCATATTTCGAGAATACCCGCACAGACCAGCTCAATGCCGAAGGATATTTCTCCTACGACAACACTCTCGGGGGCAAGCATAAGATAAACGCCGTCCTCGGATATTCCTATCACCAGTACGACAAGTACAGCACCTCCATGGCCAACAGCGACTTCTCAGTCGACGGCATCGGTAAATGGGACATCGGAAAAGGCTCCGAACTCAACGAGGGACGTGCCTCCATGTCTTCCCACAGGGACGTGACCGAAAGGCTTCTGGCTTACTTCGGCCGTGTGAACTACACCTTCGACGAAAGATACATCATTTCTGCAACCTACCGCCGCGAGGGCTCCTCGAAGTTCGGTGCGAAGAACCGCTGGGGTAACTTCTGGGCAGTTTCGCTCGGATGGAACATGAAGAACGAGTCATGGCTCCAGAATGTGAAGTGGCTCGACGAACTTAAGATCCGCGGAGGCTACGGTGTCACGGGAAACAACAGCTTCAGCGCCACATATTCCGGAAAATTCATCAGTGCGGACGAAAACCGCTGGATCATGCCTGACGGGAAATGGCTCTATACCTACGGACGTCAGGAGAATGTGAACGAGACCCTCGGGTGGGAGACAAAAGGCGAGTACAACCTCGGTCTGGACTTCTCCCTCTTCAACGGTAGACTCTACGGAAGGGTGGACGGCTACTACAGGCAGATCAAGGACATGCTTTTCTATGTCCGCGTCCCGGTGGGAATCTACATCAACTCCTATCAGTGGCAGAATGTCGGCTCGATGATGAACGCCGGCTGGGAAATCGAACTCGGCGGAGACATCATCCGTGGAAAGGATTTCACCTGGAGCACAGATCTCAACCTCTCCCACAGCTACAGCAAGGTCATCTCGATGGACAACCAGGGAACGACCTGGACAGGAGGACAGCTTCCTGGACCTAACTCTCCGGGTACTTCAATGGTCCTTACCAACGGCAGCGTCATAGGAAACTACTACATCTACGAGTTCGCCGGCTTCGACCGCAAGGGCAATTTCCAGCTCCGCAAGCAGGACGGCACAGTCGTAACCAACGGCGCCTCCAAGAACCCTGACGACAGGAAATACATCGGCAGCTTCGTACCGAAAGTCATGATAGGCTGGAGCCACAGCTTCAAGTACCGCGACTTCGACCTCGGCATCAACATGCACAGCTGGCTCGGATTCGACGTCTACAACACCTACGACATGACGCTCGGAATCGCCGGCCGCAACGGTGCGCTCAACGTCCTCAAGGACGCCTACGACCGCAACGAGGCCATCAAGGGCGAGAAGCTCATGTGCGACTACTACCTCGAAGACGGCTCATTCCTCAAGATTGACGCCCTCACCCTCGGCTACAACCTCAACCTCGGGAAGTACACCAACGACTACCTCAAGAGGCTCAGAGTCTCCTTCACAGTCGGCAACCCGTTCATAATCACAGGCTACCGCGGACTTGACCCTGAGGTCAGCATCACAGGCTACAGCGGCGGTGTGGACAACTACCTCGACGCCTACCCGAACTACCGCACATATTCGTTCGGACTTCAGCTCAACTTCTAAGTAATCTATATCCCCTCCGGGGGAACAAAGAATAGACAATAAAGATGAAAAGCAATATAATCAAAAGTATTCTGCTCGGCGGCGCAGTCCTCACGGCTGCGGCATCATGCTCAGTCGAGCCTACATACCACTCAGAGGTGGCTCCGGACACATACTACTCCTCCCGCGAGGCCGTGCTCCAGAGATTCTACCGTCCTTTCACCCATGCGAGATGGACTTTCGCGCAGATGAACGGCTACTTCGACCTCCAGGAGTTCACTGCAGACGCGTTCTGCAGCCCTGTAAGGGGGACGAAGAACACTGACCGCGCGGAGCACTACAAGCTCCACTACCATGACTTCATCATCGACCCTATAGCAAACGGCTGGTCAGACCTTCATCAGTGCTACATCACGAGGATGCAGGGCGTGTCCCGCTGCTGGGCCGCAATCTCCGACCTCAGCGAGGTGGACTTGGACAAGTTCGGATTCACCGAGGCGGACTGGAACAACTGGCGTGCACAGCTCTCCACCATGGCTGCGCTCTACTACCTCCAGCTCCTCGACCTTTTCGGCGGAATGCCTCTCTACTCCGAGAACGCCTACGTCGAGAACTACCGTTCCTCCGCTGAAGATACCTTCTACTTCATCGAGAACCTTCTTACCTCGTCACTTCCGAACCTTGAGAAAAAGACGGTGCTCGGCGGAACTGAAAGGGGAGACGTCCGTCAGGCCATGGGAGCTCATGTCCTCATGCAGCTCTACTTCAACGCCGAGTCATATATCGGAGTGCCGATGTACGACAAAGCCGCAAAACTCGCTGAAGACATCATCGGCGGCGTGTACGGAACCTACGACCTCGACTCCGACTGGACCCAGACCTTCGGCTTCCACAACGATCTCTCCAAGGAAATCATCTGGTCCATCCCGAGCGAACGTTCCCAGCTTGAGACCGACGGCTTCTACCTCTGGCAGTACTCCATGCCTAACCGCATGAGGTTCTACTTCAACGGAAAGAACAGCGGCGACGAGAAAGGTCTTCCTTCAAGCAGCGCCAACAACTGCTGGTGCCTCCAGCCATCGCTCGACGGAAACGGCAACCGCTACACCTACAAGCTCGGTTCTCCTTTCGCGAAGTTCAACGACAAGGACGTGAGAAAGAGAATGTACCGCTATCTTGGCAACGGCGAATATGAGGGAATGTTCTTCTTCGGAGAACTCGTCAACCCTGACTATCCGGACTGCAAGGTGCTCGGAAGAGAGGAATACAGAGACCAGGTGCTCAACCTCGTGGACCAGATCGCACGCAAGAGCGAAGGCGGCACTGAAAGCACCATGGAGACCGGCGAGGAGAACTCCGGAATCAGGATGGTAAAGTACTCTCCACGCCCATATCTCGATGAGGTGAACCTCCTCTTCAACCCCGACATCCCTGTCCTCCGCCTTTCAGAAGTCTACTACACCCTCGCGGAGTGCAAGTTCCGCTCCGGCGACACCCAGGGCTGCGCAGACCTTATCAACCATGTCCGCAAGCGCTATTTCGAGGACGGAGTCGACCCTGACCCTTGCACAGCATCCATGGACAAATACCGTCTGCTCGACGAATGGCTCATCGAGTTCCTCGGAGAGTCAAGGCGCAGAACCGACCTCGTGCGCTGGGGCGAATACACGATGGGAGAATGGTGGGACCACCAGCCTGACGGACCGGGAATGGAGTACAAGAACATCTTCCCGCTCAACGCCGACGATGTCGACGCTACCGACAAACTCCCTCAGAATCCGGGATATACCGACTAAGTTGCCCGGGACACACAACTTAAGTTGAAACATACTTTTTAACGCTATAATAACGGTTTTGTAATGAAAATAAGACATTCAATACTCGCGGCAGCGCTCATGCTGCTCTCGCTTGTCTCCTGCCGGAAAGACCCGGTCGCAGGGCCTGAAGAACCGGCGGACCGTCCGGTGAAAGGAACCATGAACCGCGGATTCAACCTCTCCGGCTGCTTTGAGGTCGGTACAACCGGTACTGCGGAGAACATCTGGATGGGACACATCGACGACAAGACTTTCTCCTTCATCAAGTCTCTCGGCTGCGACGTTGTACGCGTCCCTATGCAGTTCGGCCAGTTCATCACCTCGAAGACCGACTTCACGCTCACTCAGGCCTACTGGGACCGTCTCGACACGCTCCTCGACCTGGGCGAGAAATACGAGATTACCGTCATCATCGACAACCACCAGTGGAAATACTGCGAAATGTTCCCTACCGACCATGCCCTCTCTTTCCTCCAGAGCATCTGGCGTCAGGTTGCGGAGCACTGCAAAGACCGCGACTACTGCGTGTACGAGATACTCAACGAACCGGACGGTACATGGTGGAGAAACCACTGGGGCGAGACCCAGGAACTGGTGCTCAAGGCCATCAGGGAAATAGACACAAGGCATGACGTCATCGTCACACCGGCACCTTACGGCACCATCGCCCAGCTTCCGGACTATGACGACGACCACCTCATCTACACAATCCACACCTACGAGCCGTTCGTATTCACCCACCAGGGCGCGGAGTTCTCCGGTCTCCAGAACGTGAAGCTCCACTTTCCGTATGACCCTGAAAAGGATGACCTTACAGTCGCTGTTTCTTCATCTTCCAACAGGGAGGCCCTCCAGAACTACGCGAATACGGGGACGGAGGAATACATCCGCAGCGTCATCGACAAGGAACTCGCCGAGGTGGAGCGCAGAGGCGCACGCCTCTATGTCGGAGAATTCGGCGTAGCCTGCTACAACCTGGACGACAAGGCTTTCCGCAAGGAATTCAAGGAGAGCCGCAACCGCTGGCACAAGTGCATGGTGGACTACATGAAAGAAAAGAACGTAGCATGGACACTCTGGACATTTGCTCTTGATTTCGGAATTTTCTATAACTATTGGTCAGCATATATCGACTACGTAGCCGACCTTAACGTCGGTCTTGTGCAGGCTCTCGGACTCAATGTCCCTGCAGGTGCTGTGGACGAGCCGGATGTCGATCCGACGCCGGACGACGGCCCGAAGGTGGAGCAGAACTGGATGATTTTCACCGACTCCATGCAGGACAACTGGCAGATCGGCGGAACTGACGGCAAGTACAGCATCAGCGAGGCCTTCGCCAGCGAGGGAAGCAAGAGTATCGAATGGGTGCTCGACAACAGCGGCTCATGGCAGCGCGTGCTCACTTTCGAGCTTCCGTCCAACATGGACATCTCCGCCTACAGCAAGTTCTGCTTCGACATCCGCTATGAGGACAGCACTTTCGACCCGACCTGGGTAACCTTCCAGAACCGCATGTACGGCAGCGACAACAGCGAGATGTTCTTCACCACCGCAGCTCCTGAAGAGGACGGCTGGCACACGGTGGAGATGCCTCTCGAAGACTTCCGCTCCCAGAGCGGTTCCGACCAGTGGAAGAAGTTCAAGACCTTCTGCTTCCACACTACGGGATGGAATACCGGCACTGCCAAGGTTTACATCGATAATGTACGCTTGGTTAAAATGGTCCCTGCTGAATAAGATACTTTTGTAAAAAGTTATAAACCAAATTAATAACAAATCAATTTCATTATGAAAAAGACATTTTTATTTGCAGCCGCAATGGCTGTGCTCTGTCTCTCTTCATGTAAGAAGGACGAGAAACCTCAGGTCCCTACCGGTCCTGAAGAGCCTGAAACTCCGGGACTTGTGAACAAGGACGCGAACAATTGGGTACTCTACTCAAACGGATTCTATGAGGGCGTATCTTCCCAGACTATGACCGAAGTGGAAGAAGGCGACGCAAAACTCCTCAAGTGGGAGTTCGCCAGCGATGCCGCATGGGGAAACTACGGTGTCCTCGACTTCGACCCGTATCTTGATCTGAAAGGCGCGGATGTTGAGAAGGCATGCCTGAAGTTCCGTTTCAAGGTTGAGAAGGACGGCGGTCCTGTGGCTCAGCACACACTTTTCAGAGTTTACTTCGGCACATCTGACGGCAAAAACGCCAAGGATGTATGGCCGGGTGCTGTAGGCCGTGGCGAGGCTTCCCTCGAATGGTACAACATCGTTGTGAACGACAACGAATGGCATGAGCTCACTCTCCCTCTCAAGGACTATATCGCTGACCTGAGCGGCGTAGGGGCTGCCCGTCAGCTCGGCTTCACTCCGAAAGATGCTCCTGCAGCGAAGGGTACGACGGTTCTCTTCAATGATATCCGTCTTGAGAACTGCTCAGTCGCTCATCCTACTCCGGGCGAGCCTTCAGTAGACCCTACTCCGGACACTCCGAAAGAGTTCACCGACCTCATCTATGATGACGCAATCAGCGGATCATGGGTTCTTGACGGCAATTGCGCCGAGACCACTGAGGAGCACAGCGCCGGCACTAAATCAATTAAATGGTACTGCGAAAGCAAATGGTTCAGCACAGCCTGCGTCTTTAAACTGCCGAATAATGAGAATAAAGACATTTCATCTTACTCAAAACTCAAGTTTGATGTGAAGATCACAGCTACCGGCAACGCTTCTGAGCATCCTTTCGAACCTGGCGACGAGACTTTCACAATTCGTATCTACGGAGGTACGGCGGGAACTGATACCTATTCCGAGGCATACTATGTTTACCGTTCAAGGACTACAGCTGAAGGCGGCGAGGGTGAATGGCATACAGTTGAAGTCCCTATCAAGACTTCAACCGATCCTGATGCAAAATGGGATTGCTTTGTTCTCCAGGGCGGCAGCAACGCATATCCGTTCAAGCATTTCAACCAGTTCTGCATCCACAATATGGAATGGTCAGGAAATGCCGGTAACATCTACTTCGACAACGTCACTCTCGTGAAATAACCTTTTTACATAATCTGATGCTTCTCTTCCTTGACGGGGCGTATCTTCTGCGATCTGAACGGAAGAGAGGCATCTTTTTTATCCAAAACTTAAAGTAAACTCATACAAATTTGAATAAGATTTTTGAGGATATATTGCTTTTCGAAGAGGGAGCATACCGGGTGTATGTGACCGATGAGAAAAACGACATAGACCCAAAAGATGTTCATAATTAATTGATAGACATGAAAAAAGAATATGTTGCCCCAGAGATACGGGGGGAGGTAGTATTAGTTGAACAGGGCTTCTGCCAGTCGCAGATTGACACCCGGGCAAAGATTGAAGACTGGAATGAAGACACGTTCGTCTGGTAGTTTCTCACGCTTAAAAAGCTAAAAATTTGACTGAAATGAAAAAGAATATGATTATCGCGGCAGCGGTTCTCGCCTCTGCCGTCGCATGTACCAAAGAAATTGAAGAGCCGTCTGCGCTCGACGGGAAGGTGCAGATGAGCTTCGCTGTCAGCACCGAGCAGACAAAGACAGTGCTTGAGGGCGCAAACAAGACCCTCTGGACAGGTGTGGAGAAACTCAGCATCTTCGACGGCGAGTCCAACAACCTTTTCGCAGCAGAACTCGCAACTCCATCAGCAACTGCGGAGTTCACAGGAAAGGCTGCGACAGCCCAGACCTACTACGCGCTCTATCCATACAACAGCGCGGCAAAGCTCTCCGGAACAACTGTTTCCACAGAGCTCCCTGCAGTTCAGACTGCAACCAAAGGCACATTCGATCCTTCCGCAGCGCTCCTTTTCGGCACTGCCGACGGAACATCAGTAAGCCTCAAGAACCTCACGGCAATGCTCAAGCTCACCGTTCCTGCAAATGTGACCTCCATTGAGGTTGACGGCAACGGTACTGCGCTTGCAGGAAGCGTGAATGTCAATGTCGAGTCAGCAGAACTTTCCGGCGCAACCGCATCGAAGGTGACGCTTTCCGGCAACGGCGCTCTTGAGGAGGGCACATACTACATCGCGGTAACTCCTGCGACAGTTTCCGGCCTCAGCGTGAAACTCATCGATTCGGCAAACAGCAAATACATCCTCCGCTCAGTGGCCGACGCACGCACACTCGCTGCCAACACAATTTACGATATGGGCGAATTCAACGCTTCAGATTGGGTTGCAGAGTCTGAACAGCCTAAGGAGGATGCGCAGATTATCTTCGATGATGCTATGCAGAATAGCTGGATTATCGGTGGAAATGACGGCAAGTACAGCATCAAAGACGGCATCGGCAAAGATGGAGGCAAGGGTATTGAGTGGGTTCTTGATGCCAGCGGCAACTGGGCACGAGTGCTTACTTTTGACCTTCCTGCCAATACTGACATTTCCGGCTATACCAAACTTTGCTTTGATATCGAGTATGTAAACAGTACATTCGAAGCGACTTGGAATGTATTCACGAATAGAGTTTATGGTGATGGATTTGAGTTGTTCTATCATGCAACTGCTCCGGATAAAGAAGGATGGCATACAGTAGAAATGCCTCTGAATGACTTCACTATTCAGTCCGGAACAAAAGACTGGACGAAGTTCAAGACATTCTGCTTCCATACAAACGGTTGGAATGCAGGTACTGCCACAGTCCACATCGACAACGTAAGACTTGTTAAATAATTATTTAGGATTTGCACGGTTTGAAAAAATCAATTCTACTTCTGGTGACATTGTTCTGCGCCGCTTCATGTGCGCGGGACAATGTCCCTTTGTATAAAGACACTACCGCCCCACTTGAGCAGCGGGTGGAAGATGCCCTTTCGCGTCTGACCCTTGAAGAAAAAGTCGCAATGCTCAGCGCCCAGTCGAAATTCTCCTCACCGGGAGTTCCGCGTCTGGGGATTCCGGATATATGGATGAGCGACGGACCTTTCGGCGTGAGGGAAGACAACAGATGGGACGAATGGGGGACAGCCTCCCACACCAACGACTCCTGCACCGCATTCCCGGCTCTGAGCTGCCTCGCAGCCACCTGGGACCGCGACATGGCCCTCCGCTACGGACAGGCTCTCGGCGAGGAATCCCGCTATAGGGGAAAGACCGTGCAGCTTGCTCCCGGCGTGAACATCTTCCGTACACCGCTCTGCGGCAGGAACTTCGAGTACATGGGCGAAGACCCTCTTCTCGTCTCCCGCATGGCCGTGCCTTATATACAGGGCATCCAGCAGAACCATGTCGCCGCGTGCATAAAGCATTATGCGCTCAACAACCAGGAAGCCCACCGCCATGACATAGAATGCGTCATCGGCGACCGTGCCCTGCGCGAAATCTACCTCCCGGCCTTCGAGGCTGCAGTGAAGGACGGCGGCGTTTGGAGCGTTATGGGCGCCTATAATAAATATAAGGGCAAGTACTGCTGCGAGAACGCCCCTCTCGTGAACGGGATACTCAAGGGCGAATGGGGATTCGACGGGGTGATGGTTTCCGACTGGGGAGGCGCCACCAACACCGACGACTCCGTGAACGGCGGACTTGATCTCGAATTCGGCACCTGGACCGACGGCCTCACCGAGGGCCTCTCCAATGCCTACCCGCTCTACTGCCTCGCGGACGCCTACGAAAACGGCTTGAAATCAGGAAAATACTCAATCGAGGGGCTTGACGACAAAGTCCGCCGAGTGCTGAGGCTCATTTTCCGCACCACCATGTCCGGCAGCACAGATTTCGGATCTTTCGCCTCACCGGAACACTTCGCACTCTCCCGCGAGATCGCCTCCGAAGGCATAACCTTGTTGAAAAACGATGCCGATGTGCTCCCTATAGCACTTGACGGCATAAAAAAGATACTCGTCGTGGGGGACAACGCCACGGCGCGGCACATAGATGCCGGAGGTTCCATGTACCTCAAGACAAAATATGAAATCACGCCTCTTGAAGGCATACTCTCGGCCGTTGGCGACAGGGCGGAGGTCCGCTATGTCCGCGGCTACCGTCCTTGCCCCGCTCCGGGAGAGCCGGAGGATGCGGAGGCGCTCAGAAATGAGGCCGTGGAGGCCGCGAAGGACGCTGACATCGTGCTCTTCTTCGGCGGACACAACCGCTGGGCGCACCAGGACTGCGAGGGCCTGGACAAGCTTCAGTACAACCTCCCGTACTGCCAGGACGCTCTCATAGAGGCACTTGGTGCGGTGACTGACCGTCTCGTCGTGACCCTCATCACAGGCACATCAGTCCCTATGCCTTGGGCTGACTCCGCCGAATCCATACTCTACGGCTGGTACGGCGGAAGCGAGGGCGGAAACGCGGTTGCAGACGTGCTTTTCGGCAAGAAAAACCCGTCCGGAAGGCTTCCGTTCACGATCGCGAAGGCTCTCGACGACTACCCGATGCACCATCTCGGCCTCTATGACCCGGACAATGCCGGCGAGGTAGTCTACGGCGAAGGGATATATGTGGGCTACCGCTGGTTCGACAAGATGGACATAGAACCGCAGTTCCCGTTCGGATATGGTCTGAGCTACACGGACTTCGAGTTCGGGGAACCGTCCGCCGACCGCAAATCCATCAAGGAAGACGGGAAAATCCGTATCCGCGTCCCGGTCCGCAATGTCGGGAAAAGGGAAGGCTCTGCTGTGGTGCAGCTCTATGCCCACAGGACCGGTGCATCGCAGGTCGACCGTCCGGAGAGGGAACTGAAGGATTTCGGGAAAATCTCTCTTGCTCCCGGCGAGAAGGGGACTGTCGAACTCGAACTCCCTGCCGAGGCTCTGCGTTGGTACTATGAGGCTTCCGGATGCTGGAGAGTGGAGAAGGGGGACTACGAAGCCCAACTCGGAACTTCCTCCCGCGACCTCTTCGCCTCCATTCCGTTTGCTGTCAAGTAGTTGTTATGTCACCCTCTTTAGGGATGGGGTAATGTGAAGATAAAATGTGTGTGGGCCTTGATGCCTGCGACATACGTAAGACTCGATAAAAAGAAAAGCAAGACTTGATATCGTGTGTAATGTGTTTAATTTATAGTGTTTATTTTTGGTTATGAGATTGTATTCCTTAGTGACCGCCCTGCTACTTACTGTAGCTGCAGTGTTCGCCCCGCTTGCCCATGCCGATGAGAAACTAGACGTCGAAAACGCGCTCAACGCCTTTGTGGACCGCGTCGCCGGAAAGGGCTTTTCCGAAAAGATTGTCCTCCGTGTCGATGAAAAACTGTCGGCTGGTGGAAGGGATGTTTTCGTCATCTCCGCCGAAGGGGATAGACCGGCGGTCACCGGAAGCAGTCTCAGCGCCGCTACGGCCGGTTTCGGATGGTATCTGAACCGGTACGTCCATGTCAACATCTCCTGGAATGGCTTGACAGTCAATCTTTCAGGAGAAAACCTTCCGCTTCCACAGGCTCCCGAGCGCAGAGCATGCGATGCCTCACTCCGCTACTACCTGAACTACTGCACCCTCTCATATTCCTGCGCCTTCTGGACGGAAGACCGCTGGATGAAGGAAATAGACTGGATGGCTCTTCACGGAATCAACATGCCGCTGATGCCGGTGGGAGTGGATGCTGTCTGGCGCAATGTCCTGCTCCGGCTCGGGTGCACGGAAAAGGAGATTGCGGAGTTCATTGCAGGTCCGGGATTCCAGGCCTGGTGGATGATGAACAACCTCGAAGGCTGGGGAGGCCCGAACCCGCAGTGGTGGTACGGGAGGCAGGAGAAGCTCAGCCGCGACATCCTTGCCCGGATGCGCTCGCTCGGAATGGACCCTGTGCTGCCGGGGTACAGCGGAATGCTTCCGCGCTCGTTCGTCGGCAAACCGGGCTACGACCTCACCGATCCGGGGCTTTGGAGCGGTTTCCCAAGGCCGGCCTTCCTGCTTCCTACTTCAGAGAAATTCGCTGAAGTTTCGGACATATATTACACTGAACTTGAGAAGATTATGGGACGCTCGCGCTACTATTCCACCGACCCTTTCCATGAGGGCGGCAATATTGAGGGCGTGGACCTGCCCAAAGCCTATCGCACCATCCTTTTCAGCCTCCGCTCCCATGTCCCCGGTGCGGTCTGGGTGCTCCAGAGCTGGAATGAGAATCCCCGCGAGGTGGCTCTCAAAGCCCTTGACAGGGGAGACTGCATAGTCCTCGACCTCTTTTCCGACGGCGACCCGAAATGGCAGGGAGGCTACTGCGGCCATGACTTCATCTGGTGCATGCTTCCGAATTTCGGAGGCAGGACCGGCATACACGGCCGCCTCCCTGGGATGATGCAGGGCTGGTTTGCCGCACGCAAAGCCTGCCCGGAGACTGCAGTGGGCATCGGCGCCGCTCCCGAGGGCATAGGCTCCGACCCGGTGCTCTACGACGCGCTTTATGCCCTTCCGTGGATGAAGGAGGACGAGTGCGGCGGGTGGCTCGACGACTACGCATATTCCCGCTATGGGAAAAAGGACAGCGACCTCACCGCTGCCTGGCATCTGATTGCGGGTTCCGCACTTGACTGCCGCACCGGACAGCAGGGAACGAGCGAGCCTGTGGTCTGCGCAAGACCGGGCTGGGGCATTACCGGGGTGTCCACTTGGAGCACCTGCGAGATTCCTTACGACACGAAGGCTCTGCGCCGTGCAGCGCAGCTTTTCCTTAACGCTTCTGAGAAATTCAAAGGAAACACCAACTATGAGCATGACCTCGTGAACCTTGTCCGTCAGACTGTTACGGACTCTTCGTGGTTTCTGTACCATGACATCGAGAAGGCATACAAATCCGGCGACAAGGAGCGTTTCCGCAGACTCTCGGCCCGTTTCCTCGGAATGATAGAGGACCTTGACGCGCTTCTTTCGACCGATCCTGACTTCCGCCTCGATAACTGGACTTCTTCCGCCCGCGAGGTCTGTGCTGAAGTCCCGGGCACGACAGCTTCTGACCGCGACTGGATGGAGTGGAACGCGAGGACGCTGATTTCCACATGGGGCAACCGTGCCGCGGCCGTCACTCTCCACGACTATTCCAACCGCGAGTGGAGCGGCATGCTTTCTTCCTACAGCCTCCCGCGCTGGAAGCGCTTCTTCGAGGCAGCGGAGAAAGGGGAGAGCATCAGCGCTGACGAGTGGTTCGACATGGAATATGCCTGGACTCTCCTTAAGACAGAGCAAAGCGCCCCTTCCGGCCGCCCGACCGATAAGGCAGCAGCAATTTTTGAAAAATATTTCTCTCCCGGGAATATCGTACTGGATTCCCGCACGAGAGTGGAGTCCCTGTCCGGAGAAGTGGACGACTATGTCTCCTATCTTCAGGGATTCTTATCCGGAAACGCTTCAGCTCCAGCCTCTTCCGCCGGCAGGAGCGACGGCCCTTCCGGTCGTATAATCCTCTCCATCAATCCGGCTGCAGACTATGGTGCAGAGGGCTTTGATTTTCATGTGGACAGCAGCTGTGTCCGCATCACAGGACACGATCGCGCCGGAGTTTTCTACGGCATCCAGCACCTGCTGCGCCTCCTTCCGCCGTCCGTCTATGCCGGAAAAGGACTTCAGTCCCCGGCCGTCCTCAAGGGCGGACTTTACCGCACCGCGCCACAGACCTCTTACAGGGGAGTGATGATCGATGTGGTTCGCGCATTTGTCGATGCGGATAAGCTCAAGAGGCAGATTGACCTTATGAGCATGCACAACATCAACACTCTCCACCTGCACATGACCGACAACGAGGGCTGGCGTATAGAGATAAAATCTCATCCGGAGCTCGCGCATGAAGGCGGCTTCCGAGGCAAAGGCTGCAAGATTGCCGGCCAGTACGGCAGGTGGGACGAACGCTACGGCGGATACTACACCCAGGAGCAGATGAAGGACATAATCTCCTACGCGGAGTTCCGGGGCGTCACGATAATTCCAGAGATAGACCTCCCGGGCCACAGCCACGCCATAGCCCGCGTCTTCCCGGAGATTCTCTGCGGCTACGAGCCTGACCTTCAGAAGACTGCAGGTTACGACACAAGGGATGTCTGGTGTGTCTCCCGAGAGGAGAACTACCGTCTTCTCGACGACATAATAGGGGAGATTGCGGAACTGTTCCCGTCGGAGTACATCCATGTAGGAGGCGACGAAGTGGGGATGGGCGGCTGGCTCTCCTGCCCGGGCTGCAGCGCTCTGATGAAAGAAAACGGTTTCACCGACGTTAAGCAGCTGGAGGACCTTTTCATGAAACGCGTGACGGAAATCGTGCGCTCGAAGGGCAAGATTCCGATGGCATGGTGGGACAAGGACGTCATCACCGATTCGTTCACAAAGGAGAGCATCGTGGAGGCATGGCAGGATGTCGGAGCGTGCAGGGATGCCCTCTCAAAGGGCTACAGGACCGTTTTCATGTCCGCATGGCATTTCTATTTCGACATGAAGCAGGGCACGCATGATCCCGGTCAGGACTGGGGCGGCATCATAGACTACATGAGGGTCTACGGCAGCCGCCCGGGGAGGATTGGCGTCACAGCCTCCGAGGCGGAGAACATAGTTGGCTACGAGGGCGCGTTCTGGGGCGAAACCCACCTGGAGCACAATCCGGAAAGCCCTGACTATCTGGACTTCATGCTCTATCCCCGCGTGGCGGCTCTCGGGGCTCTCGCCTGGGGAATCAACCTTTCCGATGAGGATTTCCGAAGCGAGATGGAGACAAGGCATTATGACCGCATGGCCGCGATGGGCATCGCGTTCCGTCTTCCGGAGCCTTCGGTGAAATGGGAGAACGGCGTCCTTACGGCTTCGGTTTCCGATGGTGCGGACATATTTTATAGGAAAGATGGGGGAAAGGCGAAGCCATATACTTCTGTGATAAAGACTACCAAACCGGAGCAATATGCCTTTTTCTCGCAGAAGGGCACCGGCCGCAGCGTGGAGGTCATAGCACCCGAATCTTATGAGAAGATATGTCCGAATGTTCATCTCACTTCGACTCTGCCGTCCGATGACTGGAGACCGGCGTCTGGAGTGGAGAATTACGAGAGGGAGACGCATTTCTCATCCGCACCGCGCAAAGGCGACAGCATACTTTTCACTTTCGACGCCCCGGTTCGCTGCCGGAAGATTGAGGTGAGGACGGGCGACGTGAATTTCTCGTCCGGAGGGTTCACTGCGGGATATGTGGAGGTCTCCTACGACGGGAAGCATTTCCACCGGGTTGCGGATCTCTCATTCAGCGCGGCGTCCTTCTGTCCGAAACGTCCTGTACGTGCGGTACGGATTGTGTGCACGAGAGATGGAAATTTCAGAAATCTGACTATAATACAGCCTCTAAAATTGTGGATTTGAATATCTTTTGGGTCTATATCCATTTTCTCTTCGGTCGAGTACTCCAGTACACTCCCTCTTCGAAAATGAATCTATCCTCCAAAATCTGATTCAAATCATTAAATATTTTATCTTTACAGTTTCGTTTAAAAGTTGAGTGGCAGTTTTGAATGATAATTTAATACCCAATAATATTATGAAGAAGAACATCTTATATGCGGCCGCGGCTGCGATTCTCGCCCTCGCCGGCATGGCAGTGGAGGGCTGTACACCTACTCACAACGGTCCGGAGTGCGTGCTCATGGGGGACTCGATTACCGAACAGTGGCTCAAGTACCGTCCGGAATTTTTTGAAAACAACGGCTTCGTTGGAGCCGGAATCAGCGGTCAGGTGACCGGGCAGATTCTCGCCCGTTTCGACGAGGACGTGGTGGCCCGCGACCCTGAGGCGGTGAGCATCCTCTGCGGCATCAACGACATAGCCCAGAATCAGGGCTACATTTCCAACGAGGACATAGCGAAGAATATCGCTGTCATGATTGACAAGGCCAAGGCAGCGAAAATCCGCGTCATCCTCTGGTCCGTCCTTCCGTCCGACGTCCTCTGCTGGAGAAGGGAAATAGACCCGGCTCCGCTCGTTAAGGGCCTGAACATCAGACTGAAAGCTCTCGCTGAGGAAAAAGGAGTGACCTACATCGACTTCTACAACTCCCATGTCACCGAGACCGGAGGCCTCCCAGCCGACCTCACCACCGACGGAGTCCATGTCACTGCTGCCTGCTACGAACTCATGGAGCAGATCCTCCTCGATACACTGTCCAAGAAATAATCGAAGACAGCTCCTGTCGATGCACTGTCCATTAAATGGTTTTAGGCGTTTCGGCAGACGGGACAGTTTAATCAGAATGGGTGGTTTATAAAATATTTTTAGCGCAAGTGGGGTCAAAAATGACGACTTGAGCGGAAAATCCAAAAATTATTTGCGCAAGTAGGTCAAAAAACCTACCTTTGCGCAAATA
>ULRB01013631.1_pt1 | contig 29958 bp, 22 predicted proteins | sample 1955051 | NCBI WGS metagenome assembly ULRB01 (sample SAMEA4835671, study PRJEB28245) | human gut metagenome | biome: gut microbiome; material: fecal sample | place: Denmark | collected 2008 | reverse complement strand
CGCAAAACAGGCTTCTGTGGTACGCGACGCGTTTTCAAAGGTGCGCTAAACAGCCTCCTGCTCCACCGAATGCATTTTCGAAAGCGCAAAAAACGGCATCCTGTCACACCGAACGCATTTTCAAAGGCCCGCAGAACAGCCGACTCCACAGACTGTGGACAGCCTCCTGCCGCAGCGGACGCATTTTCAGAGGCGTGCCGTGCCAAAAACAGCTCCTGCCGCAGCGGACGCAACTTCAGTGCGCGAAACGGCCCCGCTCTCTTTGTTCGCTCCGGCCTCTTCCACCATTTCCTTCGTCCCGCTAACGCGGAACTTGTCTCCGGCGGCCCCTTCCCTTGCTCCTTCGACGGCACTCGGTACCAGAAACGCCCACCGCTCGGAGGTGAGCAAATATAAAAAGAGGATGACCTCTAAGTCTATCAAGACTTTTTGGTCATCCCCTTTCTTTTATAACAATCAGTCAGCCGATTATCAGAAGCTGAATTTCAGCATGGCCTGTACACGGTGATTGGTTATCCAATGAAGATTCTCGGTAGCAAGACCTTCCGCGAAATTCGTTCCCCATGAGCCATATTCCACAGAAGTCACTTCATACTCAAGACCAAGCGCAAGCTTGCCGAAATTGTAAATGACGGTAGGAGTAAGTCTCCACATCTGGTTCATATTGGCAAAACTGTTCTTGCTGAAGTAGAGCATATCCTTGCTGAGGATAGTACCTGCAGTACCGAAGTTCTTTACATATCCGGCAAAAAGGACTCCCTGAAGCTTCTTTCCGTACTTGGCTGAGAACCAAGAAGAAAGGTTGCGGGTAGGAGTATATTCCCAACTTCCGTCAGAATTAATCTTCGATACGCCATAACCGCCGTTAAGATTCAGATGCTCACCTGCCTGTGCGAAGATGGTCTTTGCCTTAAGGGTAAGAAGACCTTCGCTATACTGGGCATAGAGGAAAGGAGATACCGTAGTGATGCGGTCATTGACCTTTTTCTTGCTTATCTGATCCACATTCCTTGGCTTGATGGAAAGAATGTCAAGTCCGGCACGTGCAAGGAAACCGTTCTGAGCGAAAGTGAGTCCGAAATAGAACTCCGGAGTGCATGAATACTTGATAAAATCAGCAGAATACCTCACACCCGCATCATTGGTACCAGGGCCGGCAGAAACATACTGCATCTGCCAAATAGCGGCAGCTGTAAATGTCAGCGCAGGGAGGAACTTATATTCTACCTGAGCGAGCGGGGTACGGCTGAAAGGACCGAACGGTGCTCCGGTGTTGAGGGAAATCACATCCGGCATATCAGCAGCCATAGGATGCCAGGCCTGTCCTACCTTGAAAGAAAGGTCATTCTTGGCGATGGTGGCATAAGCCTGACGAAGACGAAACGTTGCAGTACCGGTCACTCCGGACACTCCGCTGTAGAAGTCGGCCTCAATTTTGGCTCCCATGTTCCATCCGTCAAACTCATATCCTGTCACGTCAAGACCGAGTCTGGATGTAAGGGCGGCGAACCTGGCCGATGTTCTGGCGTTGAGATCTTCACCATCAACGATTTTTTCATCTTTTGGAAGATAGTAGAAGAAATCTTCCGTACCTGCAACACTCTCGCGAGTATCTACAGCAGCGTAGTTACGTATAAATCCGTACCACTTGAGCTGCGGTTTGCTCTCCTGTGCCATAGCGGCAGTACCGAGCAGCGACAATGCCGAAACGGCAATTACAATTCTTTTGCAGTTCATAATATAAATTGGACAAAACATGAGGAGACAGAAAAACACCGTCTCCTCACATAAGTTAAACTTTATGCAGCCTGGAATGGGAACAATGTCGTAAGAAGGAAGTATCCCAAAATGAAGCCTATGACACCGATGATAATGCCGACCTTGGTCATATCCTTGGTGGAAACCAGACCCGTGGAGGCCGCGATGGCATTCGGAGGTGTAGATATAGGGAAGAGCATGGCGATGGATGCACACATAGCTATGAAAGGAATAAGCGCATACATTCCGCCCATACTTTCAAACTGAGTATGGCTGGCCGCAGCAGGGTCCTCAAGAGCAGTACCCACAACTACGAGGATAGGCACGAGAAGGGCTGCCGTAGCAGAGTTGGAGATGAAGTTGGAAAGGAGGTAGCAGATAAGACCGGCAACTATCATCACGATAATCACGTTCATGGAGCTGAACGGAATCGCATTGATAAGAGTAGCGGCAAGTCCCGTCTTGTTGAGACCTATTCCAAGGGCAAATCCTCCGGCAACGAGCCAGAGTACGCTCCAGTTAATCTCTTTGATATCTTCCTTGGTGAACACTCCGGTACAAGTATATACTGCAAGAGGAATAAGAGCCACCACATTGGAGTTGATACCGGTAGCCTGCTCTGTCACCCAAAGGAGAATGGTAAGGAAGAAAGTAATCCATGCCACATAAGTTCTCCAGTCCTTCTTTGACTCCTTGACAGGAATGTCAAGAACGATGGATTTGGCCTTGAACGGGAAGAAAACTGAAAGAAGCACCCATGCGATAATAATCATGACTATCACGTAAGGTATCATTCTGAGCATCCAGTCAAGGAATCCGATACTGTAGCCGGCATTCTCGAGAGCACCGATAGCCACAGCATTCGGAGGAGTTCCGATAGGGGTTCCGATACCACCGAGGTTGGCTGCGATAGGAATGGAAAGTGCAAGACCCACCTTGCCGGTCTCATCATCAGGAAGACTCTTGAGCACAGGTGCAAGGAAAGCAAGCATCATCGCCGCGGTAGCAGTGTTGCTCATGAACATGGAGAACACGCTGATGACAATAAGAAATCCGAGAAGAACAACTTTCGGCTTCTTTCCGAAAAGCCCGAGCAGGAACTTCGCCATCACAGCATCCATACCATACTTGGAAGCCACTATGGCAAGTACAAAGCCGCCCATGAAGAGCATTACTACAGGATCGGCGAAAGAAGCCATTATGGACTTGTAGTCTACAAGAGTACCGCTTTCCGGATTACAAAGGAACTTCAATCCCTTGTCTGAAACTGTCAGCAGCATCACCACGATGACAATCAGAGATGTGGTCCAGTTAGGCACAACCTCTACAATCCACATAAGCGCCGCGAAAAAGAAGATGGCAATCATTCGCTGTTGCACGGCAGTGAGGCCCTCGATTCCGAAGAACGATGTAGGAACTGCCCACAAGAAAACCGTAATCGCAAGCACTACGCACAGGAGTACGATGTTCTTTACAGAAACTTTGTTTTGTGACATTTATCTGAAAAATTAATAATATTTCCTGAACACAAGTTCGCAAAGTTAGTCATTATTACCGAAAAAGCCGCTCAAATAAACAAGTTTTTGAGCGGCTCGATATTTAATTCAGCAAAACTGCTATTTATCCTTCACACAGCGCACTGACACACCTGTTTTGACATCAAGATATGCCACGCTCAGACGGCCTTTCAGGTAAACCTTTGTGAAAGTTGTCATCATTCCTGTCACCTGTTCTCCAGTCTGCTTTCCGTCTTTCATTTTGGCATGACCGGTGGAACCGAGAAGATACGTCATGCCGTTCATACCCAAATAATCCTTGACATCGCACTTGGTATCATCAATCATCGCAGTCATATACTTGCCGGACATTACAGAACCTGCCGGCTGGAAATCAAATCCCTGTTCGAAAGACTTTGCCACAGAACCATACTTGAGCTCAGGATCCCAGAACATGGCATTAGGATCATCCGCAGGCTTGGTAGCCTCATTGTCCATCTTGACTGAAGCACCGCACAGTTTGAAAAGCTCAGCGGCTGAAGGAATATGCCATCCTTCAGGGCAGATGCCTCTGGTCTTCTCAAGAGTATTGTAGTTGGAAGCATCAATCTTCTCGACTCCCAAAGCCAGGGCAGGAGAGTAGAAATATCCGAACTTGGCGATGCTGGCGTCATCCTTCAGGATATCCTTGACTGTAGGAGATTTGGCACCTTCCTTAAGCTCAAGGTTATATGGATACCACATTGTACCTGTCTTAGGGTCGTCTGAGACGTTCACACCTTCAGGAAGGTAATGAAGATTCTCTGTCATCCAATAATTTCCGTCGCCAAAGTACTTGACGCCGTATGTATATCCGCCGTATTCCAAAGACGGGGCAGGAACTGCAATCTCCACGACTTTCAGTTCAGACACGCCGTCAGCATTGGTAAATGCCACAGTGAAAGACTCTTTAACTGCATCTGTGGTATGGTTAGGCGGAACGACAACGGTAAGTTCCGTGGTACCTTCCGTGCCCTTCATAGGCACGACATCCACTGTCGTAGTAGTCACTTTCCAGTCACAGTTGGCTGTGAGACTGTATTTTATGGTAGCGCCGTCAAAAGGAACGACCACGCTTTCCTTGGACTCGATGGTTCCCTCTGGAGCCGGAGCCGCTTTATCACAAGCCACCATGGCGGCGAGGACAAGAGCAAAAGCCAATGATTTCTTCATAATTGAAATATTTAAAACGTTAAACCAAATTCTATACCTGCACAATACCTCCATGACCCTGGTATCTCCTCAGGAGAAAACGCCTTGATCATAGACCCGCGGGCAGCGGCAAACAGACCCTTGCGAAAATATCGAGTAACCCCAAGCCCGGCATCAATGCGAGGAATCGTCTCGTATTCACTTGCCACGGAATACAGTTCCCCGTGCCTGAAAGGAGCCTCCACATCCGAATCAACCTCCGAAACGGTCCGCTCGGAATCATTGGACCGCCCTGCCATAAATCCAATTTCACCCCCTATCTCCCATTTCCCGAAAGGAAGCGTCGCATACGCACGGACATCTCCGCTCATCAGCTCCCTGCCGGACACGAACGGATACCTGACCGAAACCACATCCCTTCTGTCCAAGAACGAAACTCCGGCACCAAATACCATCGCATCGTTTGTCCATTCATACGATACCCCGACATTTAAGATGCCGGTTTCGCGGATTTTGTTGCTCCCGTACTCCTTGACAAGGGTCACACCTCCGGATGTCACCTTATCCAGAACGCTCTTGCGATTGGTACCATATTCATATAGAACATAGCCCCTCAGAGTATTCTTCCCGAAGCGGTAGTCCAGCTTCATGGAATATTCCGGGCCACGGAAACGATACCACACGTTCTGCCTTTCGCCTACCTCTCCGCGAAAGTAGTCAAAGCCAAATTCGGCGAACAATCCTCCGGCAGCGAACTGAGCGGCGGCTCCGAGAGTATTCTTATATACAGGCAGACCGTTGACACCGGGCTCTTTAAGATGCACCCCGCTTCCGGTCCAGGTCTGATAATTTCCAAGCCACAAACCTTCATCAAAGAAGGCCATCGGGGCCGTATCGGACGTTCCGATCTGCTCGGCATTGATGATTTCCGTATTTCTTCCCACCTTCAGAGAAAGTCCGGCGGCAAATCCCTCTGCCGCATATACAACGGACGGAGAGAACTCCATATCAAGTTTATACCCGGTGTATCTGAGATCCTTACGCTTGGCAGCATTGGCTGACTTGAAATCCAGCGACGCGCCTATCATCCATCCGGACGAAAGAGGCACTGAAATACCGCCGGACACCAGATACTTCTGAAAAGACTTCCGGCCCGGAGTAAACTCGCTCACATCTATAGGGAAATATCCCGGATCAATGAACATTGAGCCGCACATCCCCCGCGCCTCAGTATCGCTGAACCCGAAAGCCCCGGTCATCGAGAATTTGTCAAGATGATTCACCGAACGGGCAAGCGCTCCTCCGCTGAGATCCGAAGAAGACTGGTTGTAATTTCTGAAATCCCCGCCGGTATAGGCAAACGACAACGAAGCCTCGGAGAAATCCAGACTGTCCAACCTCAACGCCGCCATATTGGAACCGTCATTCCAAAGATTGCGTTTGAGAAGCCGATCGTATTTCTGCGCCGATACACATACGGGCAGGCACAGAAGAACCGTCAACGCAGCGATTCTATTTATGAAGAGATTGTGTTTCACGCTCATAAAAATCTTTTGAACTGTTGTTGGTGTCCACGAGGACCTCATAACCCTTCTTGGCACTCATATTCTCATCCGTCCGGCGCATTAGTGACCTGCCCTCAAATGTCTTGGAAAGAGTCACATAAGATGCGTCAATGGACGGAGAAATGCGTTTTTTGTTGGATGAAGATCCGCCGTTGAATACCTCCACGCCGTCAAGCACCCATTCGTTAGGTATGCAGACAATCCTGTCCTTATCGCTTCCCGGTTTCTGTATGATGTTCTCGCTCTTGGAGACAAACTCCTGGATAGTGGTCCCCTCGGCTCTGAAAATCACCACCGCAGGGGAATTGATGGAAAGCGTGTAGGCATTGGACTGCCCTGTCTTTATCACCACATTCATATAATGGTCCGTGCGCACAAGCGGTCCCGGCGCCGGGTGATATATCGGATTTGCAAAATACAAAGGATTGTAGCACACGAATACGTCTTCTCTATTAAGATTCACAGACTGAGGATAGTACGCGCTATGGTCAATGGCGCCTCTCACCGCGATTATGGCATCTTCTCCCTTGCCCAAAGGGAAATCTTCACCACCACCGGGGAACTGCCATACAGCCTGAATAATCGGAGAGAAATCTATTCCTTCTTCCCAGACGGAAACGGAGTTGGAATTGTATGGGTCAAGAGTTCCGAAGCACAATCCGTCAAGATGTACGGTAGAAGCGGAATTATTGTGCAGAATAATGTATGAGTCCGACTGATATGTCCCTTCCTGCGGGTATTTCAGGCACCCGCCGCAATAGATTTCCTTTATGACAATATCCGACAGTCTCAATCGCGAAAGCTTTATGGCACAGTCTGAAGAAGCCCCGCTTACAACCACTCCGCTCCTTGTCCCGTTGAATGACTGCTCCCCGTTCAGAATGGAAACCGTCACCATGTACACCCCGTTCGGGACATCGACAAAAGCCTTTCCGGAATCATCGCAACGAGCCGGATAGGTGGCGTCCGTGTTGATATCCCTGACGGATATCTCCGCTAGACTATAGTCCGCAGAATCGCCGTCCGGAACCTCAAGACTGATTTCAAGCCGCTGCAAGTCCGGCATATAAGGGTTTCCATCCCCTACTCTCACACAAGAGAAGAGGAGCGCGGATATAGTCAATGCCGCAAATATGATATGAAAGTGTCTCATAACTTGATTCTGCAGGTAAGTCCGTAATAAAACGCAGGCGTAAAGATAGCTCCCACTCCGGTAGCTTTGGATATGACGTATGGTCGGGAGTTGGTGAAGTTGTTGGCAAAGAACGAAAGACTTACAGCCTCTCCGATTTCCTTGGTAACACTCAGATTGGCAGACATATATGCACCATATCCGTCCTGTGCGAAAAGATATGAGTTGGACGGCCTGATGATAAGATCCTTGAACTTGTTGTCGGTCTTGTTGCGCTCGGAGAAAGGATGCATCTGCGTGCCGCCATCCTCGACGTCAAGATATCCGACAGGATACAACACGTCCTCGCCCCCGGTCGGAAGATTGCGTGAGCGCGTGAGAAGAGAGGCTTCAAGCCGGCAGGTAATCACCAGTCTCGCTTCCGGAATGTGCGTTATGGAAGTCAGATTGGCGGTAAGGGAAGAGCTGACCTTGCCCCTGATCATAAGGGAAGAATTGCCGCCGTTGGCATATACTCCGACATAAGGATATGAACGGGAAGGTATCTCCGGATGCGACCATCCGGTATTGTAATAGTAGTACAGCCCGTCATCGTCTGTCCTGGTCCATCCGTACGAAGCGTCAAGCCTGAAAGAAGTGCGGATAGGGGTTATCTGAGGAAAATCCATCGTGAGTTCCGCTCCGGCTCTCTTTACTGGAGCGCCATTGTCCTGACGCTTGACAGAAACGAATGTCTTGTCGTCGTAGCCGTCACGATTCAGCACGAGTGCCTGGAAACTGTTGGAGAATTTGTAAGGATTCTCGGTAAGGTTGTAATATCCTACCAACGAGAGGTTTATCCCGAATACCTTGGCATCAATTCCTACCTCGGCATTGCTGTTGCGCTGCCATTTGAGCTCCGGATTATATTCTATCGGGCAACTCTGGGTATAGTAACGATAGTAAAGCTCTCCCGCAGCATCATATCCGCTGGAGACAAGAATGTCGCGATATTCCTGCTTAGGATAGAGAATGTAGAAGGAAGGAAGCTTCTCGGCAAGGCCCCATCCGGCTCTGAGCGAGACATTCTTGCTTATATCCCACTTGGCGTTGAGACGCGGCGAGAAAGACCCCACATTGGAGTACCGGCTGCCCTCTATAAGAATCCTGTCGTAGCGGAGTCCGGCCGTCAGACGCAGACCGAACGGGAATGTGAAATCCTCCTCGGCATAGGCAGAAACGGTATGCATGAAAGGATAATCCGTATAAGGCCGCGGACGATATCCGTCTGCAGCAAGGTCCGGATCAAGATAATACTCTCCCTGCCCCACATTACCGGAAGCCTTCCACTGGAGACCGGCCTTAAAAGCGCTCCGGAATCCGTTGAACCGGGAGTTGAGGGTATATTTCAACGATGCTCCGGAATCCAGTTCCCGGGAATCCTCCATCCTGTCGGAATAGTATTCTCCCTCGGGGAGCAGTGTGGCGTAACTGTACCCTTCCGCCTCAAAATGCACCGCCGGAAGACGGGATGCCGCAGAATTGTATTTGTGGAGATGGGAAAGGTTGTCCGCATAATTGACATAAGCATCGAACTTCAGGTTTGTCGCCCACGGCTCGTTAATCTGCCACGTCAGGGATGTATTGGCACGGAGGGCATTGTCCCTGACCTTGGAATACTGGCCCTTGAAAGCATCCGGGTCATCCTTGCTGTTCATACCTCCAAGGTTGCCGTTAACCCCTATTTCAAATCTGAGCACTCTGGCAAAAGTGTTGCTCCATACAGCACCCAGGCTTCTTCTGGTATAAGACTCATACGGGGAAGTGAGCTTCTTGGTGGCATTGGCCCACTCGGCACTCAGGTTCAGCACACCGGCGTCGAGCCCCATATCGATACCTTTGGAAAGGGACGTCTGATAAGTCCTCGGGTTCACGGAGAACGTCACGTTGAGCGGCGAACGGCCCCGCTTGGTATGAATCTTCACCATTCCGCTGCCCAGGTCCCCGTATTCCGCAGACGGCACGCCGGAGATCACCTCAACCGATTCGACATTGTCCACAGATATGCTCCTGGTATCCACTCCGCCGAGTTCGGAAAAGGCAGCGTTGTTGCCCATACGCACTCCGTCAACCTCCACCGCCGTGGAGAAAGCGGCATTACCCGCCGCCGAGCCGGAAGAACGCACGGAAAAAGTAGATGAGGATGTAAGGTCCGGATTAGTGGTGCGTCCGCCCGGAAGAAGAGCCGCCATATCAGTCATATTGCTGAGCTGCAAATGATTGAGCGCATCGCGGCCGATGTCGTGAGAAGTTCCCGTGCCGTCCTTTGGACGCTTGGCCGTAACAACCACCTCGTCAAGGGCCAGACTGCTCTCCTTGAGCCGGAACGATATGTTGGAAATGTCCCGCTTGACATCTATCGACAACTTATAGTCAACATAGCCGAGAATGCTGACTTTGATGTCATACTTTCCCTGCTGCACCTTGTCTATGGTGAAGGCTCCGTCCGCATCAGTGACTGCCCAAAGCTCATCCACATTGACCACCGCGCCTATAAGAGGCTCCCCGGTGGCGGCATCGGTGACAGTACCTGACACCTTAAAGTGCTGAGGAGCGGCCGCAAGCAGAACCGGAAGCATCAGAAACAATAATACTGCGACAATTGGCTTTCTCATATACCACTAACCATATTGCTGTGCATCAACGTTGACACACGTTTCCTATTGCAAAAATATAAATAATATCAACAAATCAAATAGCGGCGCCTAATGTTTTAATCTATTGTTTTTTTGTAAGATTATCCCCAACTTTGGATGTTTACATATAAGTTCTTCAGAAGCTTTAACTGGTTTTGAAATGAAAAAATACCTTATTGTTGTCGCACTTGTTCTGGTTCTGCGTCCGTTGGCAGCATCAGCCGACGAAGGCATGTGGATGGTGAATGCGCTGTCCGAAGCTTTGGTGCAAAAGATGCAGAAAACCGGGCTTGAATTGGCCCCGGGAGAGATTTACGACGAAAGCAAAGTGTCCCTCAAGGATGCTATCGTATCTTTGGACTTCGGCTGTACGGGAAGCATGATATCGGAAGAGGGTCTGCTTATCACCAACCATCACTGCGCGTATTCGGACGTACACTCGCTCAGCACTCCGGAGCACAATTACCTGGAGACCGGATTCTTCGCCAATTCGCGTGACGGGGAAATATATATTCCCGGCAAGAGCGCCTATTTCCTTAAGAAAGTGCTTGATGTGACGGATGAGGTGGAAGAAACGGTGGAATCCCTCAAAGCATCGGGACAGCCGCACGGCAGCAGAAGGGTATCTTCCATACTGGAGAAGAAATATTCCAAGATTACCGGATACGAGGCTTCGTTAAGCAGCATGTGGTCCGGCTCCAAGTACTATCTTGCCCTTTATGAGGTATATACCGACATACGACTGGTAGCCGCACCTCCGGTAAGCATCGCCGCATTCGGCGGAGACATAGACAACTGGGAATGGCCGCAGCAGAAGTGTGACTTCGCGATGTACCGCATCTATTCCGGCCCTGACGGAAAGCCGGCACCTCATTCGGACGCCAATGTCCCGATGAAGCCGCTGCGTCACCTTACCATAAGCACCCAAGGCGTAAAACTGGGGGATTTCACAATGATTATGGGATACCCTGGAAGGACGGCAAGGTACTCTTCCTCCGCCAAAGTCAATTACCGCAGCCACGTCACGCTTCCGGTAAGCAATAAGGTCAGAGCTGACCAGATGGCCATCATCAAAGGATGGATGGACAAAGACCCGGACATCAGACTCAAGTACTCGGACAAGTATTTCTCGCTCAGCAACGTACAGGAGAATGACGAGGGCTTCGTGCAGAACGTCGGCCGCTTCGGAGCATCCAAGCATATAAGACGGGAAGAGCGCAGGATGCTGCGTGACGAAAAGGCTCTGCTCAAAGAACTCGAAGAGAAATACGCCGAAGTAAGTGATGCGCAGAAGAGTCTCACATATTACAGGGAGACGATGATAAGAGGCACCGGACTCGGACTCGTAGCCACAAGACTGCGTACGTCCCGAAGGCCTCTTGACATGGACAAGGAGTATTCCAAGCTTGACCTCAGAGTGGAAAAGGATCTTTTCCGCTACTGCCTGCAGTCTTACTTCGACAACGTGAACCCGAAGTATTTCGGAGAGTATCAGAAAGAACTTCTGAGCAGGTTCGGCAAAGACTACGACGCCATGTTCAACGCGCTTTGGATAGACAGGCACATGACCAAGGATGACGGCATCTACAAATTCTTCGCTGATGTCAACGTAAGTGATTTCAACAAAGACATTGACTCAATCATGGGAGAGCGCAGCCTCACTGCCCTTGACAAAGAGTACACCCAGGCCAAGTACCGCGCACGCAAACGCCGCCACATCGAGCAGTACCCGGACGCCAACTCCACGATGAGACTCACCTACGGAAAGGTAAGTTCGTTCAAAAGGGACGGGAAAATGCTCCCGTGGCAGACTTTCTCTTCAGAGATACTTGCCAAGGAGAATCCGGACTCCTATGATTTCCACCTTCTTCCGGAATGGAAGAAGCTTCTCGAAGAAGCACAGGACAAAGGGCTTGACCTTCCGGTCAATTTCCTCACGGACAATGACATCACAGGCGGCAACTCGGGAAGTCCGGTGCTCAATGCCCGGGGCGAAATCGTCGGACTTGCCTTCGACGGCAACAAGGAATCCCTCGCATCTGATGTATATTGGACTCCTGGATACAACAAATGCGTCAACGTAGATATCAGATTCGTGCTCTGGACACTTGAAAACTACGCCCACTGCGACAATATTCTCGCTGAAATAGGACAAAAATAATGAAACACGCACTCATCACCCTGGCCGTCACGACACTGGCCGCAGTTACAATTTCATGCAAAATGGAAAATCCGTTGTTGACAGAATCGCCTCTTCCATACGGCGCACCGCAATTTGACAAGATTCGCACGGAGCACTATCTCCCGGCCTTCAAACAGGCCATCGCAGAAGCTCGCGGCGAGATAGATGCCATCACATCCAATCCGGAAGCGCCGACATTTGCCAACACCATTGAAGCGCTCGAGTTTTCGGGACAGCGGCTATCTTCGGTAAGTGCCATCTTCTACAACCTTCTCGAAGCGGACGCCGATGAGAAGATGCAGGCCATCGCGGAGAAAGTCTCACCTCTGATGACACAGTACTCCATGTATGTGTCTCTGAATGAAGCCCTGTTCGCCAGAATAAAGTCCGTATGGGAGCAGAGAGAGAGCCTGAACCTGGAAAAGGATCAGCTCAGGCTGCTCGAGAAGACATACAGGGAATTCGAGTTGAGCGGAGCCAACCTCAGCGCGGAAGACAAGAAATTATACAGCGAATACGAAGAGCAGCTTTCTCTTCTCTCTCTGAAATTCGGCAAAAACGCCCTTGCCGCCACCAACGCGTGGAAGCTTGAACTCACCGACAGCTCGGACCTTTCGGGACTTCCGGACTACGTGAAAGACATGGGCGCAGCGACAGCCGCCGAACTGGGAAAGCAAGGATGGGTATTTGATCTTTCATATCCGAGCTACTCTGCATTCATGCAGTTCAGCGACCGCCCGGACCTGCGCAAACAGTGCCACCTGGCATACAACTCCAGGGCATACGGCGGGGAAAACGACAACAGCGAAGTGTGCCGGCAGATAGCCAACACCAGGCTCAAGATAGCCAATCTGTTGGGATTCAGCAGTTATGCCGAATATGCCCTCAAGGAAAGAATGGCCAAAAACGTAAATGCCGTAAGAAGCCTTCTGGACGAACTCATGGAGCCGTCGCTTCCTGCAGCACGGCAGGAGCTCGCACAGATACTTTCGTACGCAAGGTCCAACGGATACACCGAGACAGAGCTTCAGCCTTGGGACTTCTCCTACTGGTCAGAGAAATACAAGTCATCAAAATATGACCTGAGCGACGAACTCCTCAAGCCATATTTCCAGCTTGACTCCTGCATAGATGCAGTTTTCGGACTTGCTACCAGACTATACGGACTCCAGTTCACCCCTCGTCCTGACATTCCGGGCTACAACAAGGATGTCAAAGTATATGACGTATGCGATGCTGACGGCAAGCATATTTCCCTTTTCTATGCGGACTTCTTCCCTCGCGCCACCAAACGCGGCGGAGCATGGATGACCACATTCCGCGAGCAGAGCATCATTGGCGGAGTGGAATACAGACCGTTTGTAAGCATAGTCACCAATTTCAGCAAGCCTACGGCTACCGCACCGTCCCTTCTGACACATTACGAACTCACTACATTCCTGCACGAGTTCGGGCACTCCATACACGGCATGGTCGCACAGGGAAGATACCCGTCTCTGACAGGTACCAACGTAGCGCGCGATTTCGTGGAACTTCCATCCCAGATTATGGAGAATTGGGGATACGAGCCGGAGTATTTGGAAACATTTGCAAGACACTACTCCACCGGAGAGGTTATTCCGGAGCAGTACATCACCAGGATCGTGGAATCCAAGAACTATCTTTCCGCCTATCTTCAGGTGCGCCAGCTGCACTTCGGGTATCTCGACCTCGCATGGTATGACCGCACTGTCCCGGTAGAAGAAGACATACATGATTTGGAGATGAAGGCCCTGTCCGGATACAAGACTCTTCCTTTCGTGGAAGGCACATGCATATCCACCGCGTTCTCGCATATTTTCTCCGGCGGGTACGCTGCGGGATATTATTCATACAAATGGGCGGAGGTGCTCGAGGCCGATGCATTCTCGGCATTCGAAGAGAAGGGCATCTTCAACAGTGAAGTAGCCGGAGCGTTCCTCGAGAACGTGCTTACCAAAGGCAGTACCGACGACGAAGCCGTGCTTTACCGCAACTTCCGCGGACACGATCCGCAGCCGGAAGCCCTTCTCAAAAAATTAGGAATAACGTCAAACAAATAACATTATGGCAAAGAAATCAACTATAAAGACCAATTGGCCCAAGTTTCTCCTCCAATGGGGAGTGCTTGCCCTGCTGATTTTCTTCCTGAGCGGACTCGCTTCGCTCATTTTCCCTAAAATGAGTGCTCCGGACCCTGAAAAGTACTGTCCTTTCGGCGGACTGGAGGCATTAGGAACCTATCTCGCCAACGATTCACTTCCTTGCTCCATGACAAGCATGCAGATAGTGATGGGTCTGGCGCTGGCCGCTGTGGTCATAGTTGTCGGCAAACTCTTCTGTGGATACCTTTGCCCTGTCGGCACCGTGGAAGACCTGCTCAAGAAACTAAGGCTGACCATCGGATTCAAGGCTTTCAACATCAAGAGCACCAGCATTGCCGACAAAGTGCTCCGCATAGTCAAATATGTGCTCCTGTTCTTCACATTCTATATGACGATGACGGCAAGCGAGCTGTTCTGCAAGAATTTTGATCCGTACTACGCCACCGCTACCGGATTCAAGGGAGAAATCACGCTCTGGATGTCCATCATCACGGTTTCTCTCGTAGTGATTCCGGGACTTCTCGTGGACAGGTTCTGGTGCAAGTATATCTGCCCTCTCGGGGCCATCTCCAATTCACTCAAGTTCTGGGTATGGCTGGTCGTGCTTGTAGGTATATGGTGGGGCCTCAACCTGCTCGGCGTACACATCGCATGGATATGGCTGCTCGGCGCAATGTGCCTTCTGGGCTACCTTCTGGAAATCCTCTGCGGCAGGCAGAGACCTCAGATTTTCGGCGTGGTCATCAACAAGAGCAAATGTACCCGCAGCTGCCGCATCTGCCAGAAGAACTGTCCATACAATATCGATGTTCCTTCCTATGGCGGAAAGGTCAATGCGGTAGATTGCACCCTGTGCGGAGAGTGCGTGGCTTCCTGCCCTGTGAACGCCCTGTCTTTCGGAGTCAAGCCGGAAGTGGAAAGCAAGTGCAGCAGGTTCACCAAGTTCATACCTGCCGTCCTGACGGTAGTATTTGTCATCGTGGCATATATTGTGGGTGGAAAATTCGAAGTACCTACCATTGACGAGCAGTGGGGAATAACTCCGGAGATGAAGCTTGAAACCCTCAAGGTCGAAGGTCTCAAGTCGGTGAAATGCTTCAGCAGTTCCAAGGCATTCAAAGCCAAAATGGAGAAGGTTCCGGGCGTACACGGAGTCAAGACGTATGTAGGAAGCCACACCGTTGTGGTTACGTTCGACGCCAATGCCACTGACGCCGACAAGATTCAGTCCCAGATATTCGTCCCTTCCAAGTTCAGGGTCAACAGTCTGGAGCCGGGTACCTATGATTCTCTTAAATGCGTAACTATCAGGACCGAGAAGATGTTCGACAAGCTCGATCTCAACTACCTCGGCATGCAGATGAGGTTCTCCCAGAAGAAGATCTACGGTCTCGAATCCATGTATGACTGCCCGCTCGTAGTGATGGTATATATGGCTCCGGACGAGCAGCTTGACGCCAAATGGTTCAAGGATATCGTAGAGAAGAAGACTCTGGAAATGCCGGTTCACGGAGGTGGCGTCAATGTCATCAAACTCGGATTCAAGTTTATCCGCATGGAAGAAGGAAGTACCAACATCTCCGAGAGAGAATACCTTCTCAGGATGTTCGACTCTTTCAAGGCGGAGTACAAAAAGGAAGTTCCGGCCGGTGCCGCTCAGTTCTATTACGAAATCGCAGACCACAACTACGAGAAGCCTATAATTCTGAGAAGCATGCCATATCTGAGCAACCACCTCTCCCGTCACGATGGCGTTCTGGGCACATATCTGACCCTCAACGACGACCTGAAGCCTTGCATCCGAATAAGGTACACGGCCCCTATGACAGAGGACAAGTTGTATTCACTTATGACAATGGATACCTGGACCATCACCTACTCAAAGGATGACGTCCGTGAGGAAAAGGCCAAGATGAGTTTCCCTGAGATGGGCATCAGCATCCCTGTCAGACCAGCAAAGTAATAACGCCGGATACGGCAAGAAACGCATAGACAAGGCGTCGGAGCAACGAAAGTTTTATATGCCCCGACGCCTTGTCGCCTAATATGATACCTAAGGCAACGGCTGGCACGGCAAACGCGGCGTGACTCAGAACCGACCCGGTGACAAGACCATCCACCGAACGGTAAACGGTCATCATGGCGTTGCCCACGAAGAAGTACCACTGAGTCATGGCGATATACTCTTCCGTGGTATCGGAAGATGATATGAAATAGATTACCGCCGGAGGACCCTGCATGGCAAACAAGCCGCCCATCACACCGGACAGCGTCCCCATTCCGACCTGAAGCGGAAGACCCGGACGAAGATGTATCCGGTCGGCAAGGAAGAAAAAATACAGGCTGACCACTATAAGCACCGCCCCAAGGACATGCTTCATCTCTCCCCCGGAGACATGTGCCATAAACCCGGTGGCGAAATACGAAAACACAAGAAAAGTGAGCAGTATCGGCAGGAGTTTTTTCCAGGAAACCATCTTGCGCATCTTTATCGCCGTCACCACGGAAGTCAGCGCCGCAAGCACTCCGGACAAGGCCGTAGCTTCACCATAAGAAGCAAGCAGATGCGGAAAAACCGCCATCACAACTATGCCGAAGCCGAAGCCGGATGTCCTCTGGATAAAACTCGCCACAAAAGACATCAGGCAGACAAGTGCCACTATGGCCCACTCACTCATTATTCGACAGATTTGTCATCGTGCACATGCACGTCAAGCTGAGGATAAGGGAACTGTATGCCGGCCTTCGGCAGTTCGGTGTAGATCTCGGAATTCAACTTGAAATACACATCCCAGAAATCTTCAGTCTTGACCCATGCGCGGGCGGAAAATATCACGGCGCTGTCCGCAAGCTGAGAAAGTACCACCACCGGGTCGGCAGCACCTTTTGTGGAAGAATCCAGCACACGCGAGTCCGCACGCATCAACTCCACAAGACGGGCGGAGCATTTTGCGGCATCCGTGCCATATTCCACCGACACAAGCCACTCGACCCGTCGGATAGGATTACGGGAATAGTTGTTTATATTGCCGTTGAACAAAGCTCCGTTAGGGATGATGACCGATTTGTTGTCCGGAGTGACAAGACTTGTACTCACTATCGATACTGAAGACACTGTACCGGAATACCCCTGTGCCTCAATGAAATCTCCGGCCTTGAACGGCTTGAACGCCAGAATCATTATTCCTCCGGCAAAATTCTGCACCGTCCCGCTCATCGCCATACCGATGGCCATACCGCCGGCAGCAAGCAGAGCGGCAAGCGAAGTCGTATTCACACCAAGCGTACTTATCGTGACGATGATAAGAATGGTGGTAAGGGTGATGGACACGAGGCTCAGCACAAAGCTTGACAATGTCTTGTCGGTGGAGCGCCTGAGGAACCATTTGCTGAGAATTTTTCTGATATGCTTGATGAGCCACGCTCCCACCGCGTATATGAGGATTGCCACCAACACCTTGATACCGAAATGAATGGCATCATTCAACAGGTTGTGAAGGGTGGTATTGGGATCCGTGGCAAGATTGCTCGCAAACTGCTCTATGGTGACCTTGGCGGAATCCGCCTTGCTGACTATGTCTTCTTCAGTAATTACAGGAGTCTGCAAAATGGGAAATTTCATACTTCATCAGGATTATATCAGGACAAAGATACTATTTTCCAGCCATTTCCCGCCACTCCTGCAGATTTTTTCTGTATCCGCATTCGGCTTCAATGAGATTGTCTTCCGTCTGCCGGAGACTGGCGGAGGACTGAAGAAGTTCGGAAGCGGTAATGGACCCCGCATCATACCGTGCACGCATCCTCGAATATGCGGCTGAAGCAGCATCACGGGATTCTCTGGCTATCATCAGCTCGTCCCACGAAGAGCAGAGGTCAACCCAGGATTTGCGTACAAGCAGCACCAGTTGAGTTTCCATATATTCTTTCTCGTACCGGGCCTTTTCAATCCCGTTTTGCAGCCGTTTCATCTTCATGGATGTCTTTCCCCAGTCAGACAGAGGCACTTGAAGAGTGGCGAATGCCGTGCCATTGAAACTCCCTCCCATGCTTATATCCGAATACCCGTACGACGCCCCTACGGCAAGCTGCGGAAGAGTGCTGCCCAATTCCAGTTTCTTCTCAAGTTCCCTGGATTCGACGCTGAGATCGAGCAGCCGGGATTCGTCAAGAGAGGCCGCCACAGTCTGTTCATCCACAAAGTATGTGTAAGGAGGCAGCAGTTCACCGGCACCGCCCTCGAACAGGAACGTCCCGATATATGGTTTCTCCTCAGTCGCGGCACCTTCTATGACAGCATATCCGACACCGATAGTATTCAGAAGATTCATCTTGCTGAGTTTAAGGCCATTGTCAAGCTTAACCGCAGCACTGCGAAGATCATTTCGCTTTAACTGCACCTGCAGAAATTCATCCTCGGTGACAAGTCCCGCCTTCAGTGCCGAATCCACATCCTTGTACAAAGACTCCACCAGAGCGCTTGCGCTTTCGAGAGTAAGGACTTTCTCCTGAAGAACTATAACCTGCCAGAAAAGTTCATCCACGGCAGCGTTCTCCTTACGGGCATTGACATTTTTCTGAAGCCGGGCGGCCTCAACCCCGAGATCGGCAAGACGGTTGCCTGTAACAATCCTTCCGCCCGCATAAACAGGCTGCACAAGGTTGACCCTGGCAGTATATCCGCCCGCGAGCGCACTGTAGGTCGGATCAAGCCCAAGAGCGGGAGCATAAAGATTGACCAGCTCCTGGATATAATTGCCGAAATCATTGTACCCCAGAATATCTCTTACACCGATTCGGAGCATCGGGTGCAGAGAATAGAATCCGAGGGCCGTAAAATCAACGCGGGGGAAATACTCCCCTCTTGCTTCTTTGCGCTGATATTCGGCGGCACGAAGGTCAAACTCCCCTCCCCGTATGTTGTGATTGAACTCCGCCGCGGTCTCACGGCAACGCCTCAGATCGAATACCTCACAACTGCGGGACTGCTGCGCAAAACACCCCGAGGCACACAGCAGAAACGCAACGATTATTGTAATCTTTCTCATTTCTTCTTGTCTTTAGCGAATATCTGCCAATATGATACCGGCATTATAAGAGTTATAAGGAATACGGAAAGCATGGTTCCGAAGCAGATTACAACACCGAGAGGCATCCACAGATTGTCATGGCTGATCACCATAGGAAGCACTCCGAGCGCCGTTGTGCAAGAGGTAAGGAAAATCGGCCTCATACGGCGTTTCCCCGCAAGCTCAGCGGCTTCTCTGACCGGGAGCCCCTCCTTGAATCTGAGGTCTTCGGCATGCTCGAAGAGTATTATTCCGTTGCGCACTATTATGCCCATGAGGCTGATAAGTCCAAGCACGGCAGTAAGGCTGAAGTCAAGACCGAAAATCCATAGCCCGAAAAATGCGCCGAAGAAGCAGAGCGTGCTGAGAACTATTGTAAGAACGGCGATGGAAATCTTCTTGAAGTGGAAAAGCAGGAAGAAGAACAGCACGAGCACGGCGCTCAAAAATGCCATCACTATCTCCGGAATCACGGAACTGTTCATGGAAGAAAGCCCGCCATACCTGAAACTCACCCCTTCAGGAAGGTCAAGTCCTTCCACGAATGCCTTGACTTTTCTCATGGAGACAGGCTGACTCCTGCCGTATTTCATGTCGGCAGACACCACAATCACCTGTTCGCCGCCGATTCTTTCGAGCAGAGCCGGCTCCCAGGACGGCTTTATGGACGCCACCTGCCGAAGCGGCACGGAAAGTCCCGGTATGGATGTGGCTACCTGCTGGTTGCCAAGCATGTCATAACTCATGGATCTGGTAGTGGATTCGCTATAAAGCCGCACTGGAAGTTCTTTTCCGTCCTCCCACAAAGTGGCGAGAGACTGCGAGCCCATGGTGCCGAAAAGCGACAGCGAAAGCATGGTTTTGTTGACTCCGAGTCTGACGGACTCCTCCGGATCCATTTCCACCTCCACGCAGTTTACGAAATTGTCCGCCGAGCTGTGTACCCACATAAGTTCGTCGTCCATCCCCTGCATGAATGCGCGAATGGAATCCGCATACGGCTTCACCGTCTCGAAATCTCCGCCTTCGAGTATCACTTCTATAGGGGTGACAGACTGATAATCCATCTGTTTCACGCGCACTATCGCATTCGGAAACATATTGCCGAACTTCGCCTCAAACTCCGGCAGAAGTTCCGCAGTGGCCTTCTTGGACCTGGTATTTATGATGAGCTGCGAGAAGTTCTTGGACGGAGTGGACGGCGGATAAGTGGCGGTGAACCGTGGAGCCGCATCTCCGATAAAGGCGGTAAGAGACTCCACCCGCGGGTCGGAGAGAACTATGGACTGAATACTGTCCACCACCTGGCGCGTATCCTCCAGACCGGCATTGCTGTCCAGGGTTATTTCCATGGCAAAATACTCTCTGTCGGCCTTAGGCATCATCTGCACGGTAAGCTGACTGAACATCAGAAAACCCAGAGCCACTGCAAGCACCCCGCTCCAAATAGTAAGTTTCGGGTGACGGAAGCAGACTGCCTGCACCTTGTCGTATGTGCTCTGCATCGTGTTGAAGAAACGGTTCTGTCCCCGAGAGAAGAAATTGTCACTGGAAGGACGCGGGCTGGTGATGAAACGGGTTTCAAATATCGGAACGACGAACACCGCATAGGCAAGAGAGGCGAAAAGGGAGATACCTATCACCCACGGGAACAATTGGACGAACTCGCCGAGATATCCCGTGATGATGCCGAGCATCGGAAAGAACATGAAGCTTATGGATGAAGTGGCCATAAACATCGGCATCACCAGTTCCTTGGTGCTGGCCTTAGCCGCCTCGCTGCGGGTCTTCCCTCTTCCAAGATGATCCATATAGCCGTCCATGGTGATTATGGAGTCATCCACTATCATACCCAGCACCACAATAAGCGCCGCAAGGGTCACCGTGTTGAGGTCTATCTTCACTATGAACATCACCGCCAGGGCAACGGCCGTACACACCGGGACTCCGGAACTGGCTATGAGCGCCGACTTCATAGGGAATAGCATCATCATCACCAGAATCACCACGAATATCGAAATCACCAGATCCCGAAGGAACGAGAACACCGAATCGGACACCACCTTTGGCTGATTGGTAATCTGGCTCACGGACACGCTCCGAGGGAGCTCCGAACGGAACTCATCCAGAGTCTTGTACAACTCTTCCCCAAACGCCACTATGTTGTTGTCCGGGAGCATCTCCACCGAAATGATAATCGCAGAGGCGCCATTGTAGTCCACATAGGATTCAGGATTGGAATAGCGTCTCTCTATAGTAGCTATATCCTTGAGTCTCAGAATATTCCCGTCAGGGTCACTATACACTATCATATCCGCCACCTCCTGCTCGGAGGAGACTGCCCCGGTGATATGTATAGGAGAATTGGCATAGTCCGTATCAAAACTTCCGCTCGGCACCTGAAGCGAGGAGGTCTGATAACCAAGCATCAGGGAGGTAGGATTGATACCGTACGCGGACAGTTTCTCCCTGTCCACGGTGACGGCTATTTCCTCGCTTCGATCCCCGTAAATCTTGGTGGTGGACAACATAGGAATGCGGTGGAGCATTTCACAGAGCCGGTCCGCATACTCCTTCATCTCGGAATAGCTCTTGTCGGTGGAGCTCAATGCTATCAGAGAAGCCGATACGGAAGAGAAATCATCCAGAACAACCACCGCCAGTACACCAGGCGGAAGCGTCGCCTTGACCTCATTCAACTTGAGCTTGATCTTGGACCATACCCGGTCCTTTTCTTTGGCCGGAACGTTGAGATCGGACAAAAGATAGCACATTCCGTCCGTAATGCTGACTTTCACACTGCTGCGGTCCACTTCCTGAAAGCTGAAAAGCACCTTTTCCAGAGGTTCGGCTACCTGCAGCTGCACCTGCTGAGGACTCGCCCCGGGATACACAGCCGCCACGAGTCCCTGCTTAAGCTCAAAAGTCGGGAACTCGTCCTTGTTTATCTTGAAGATGCCGTACACGCCAAGCGCAATCAGCATCGCCGTCACAAGAAGTATCAGATTCTTATGCTTCTCCATATCAGAAAATCTCTTCGGTGTCCACCATTTGGACATCTACATGCATGCCGCCCGACACTTTCTGGTAGCCTTTGACTATCACCAGATCTCCTTCCTCCAGACCGGAAGTGACAGTCACGCCCTTCCCGGAAAAAGACCCTACGCTTACAGGCTGCCGGAACACTTTTGAGTCACGCACAATCCACAGATATCTTCCATCCGCCCCGGTCTGAAGAATAGATGCCGGAACAATTATTCCACTGTCGCCCTGACGGTCAAGATACACCTTGCACACCATCCCGGGCATCAGGCTATAAGGCTGGCTGTCAAGCTTCATGGTGCAGTCAAAACTGTGTGAAAGGGCTGACGCCACCACGCCCCTGGAACTGAGAGTGCATCCCAGACTATCCATCCCTGCAACCTCCAGCCTGGCATGCTGACCTATCTCCAATCCGCCTATTTCACTCTCGGGTACGCTTATCCGCACCTCCAGCTCGGAAATATCCACTATACGCGCTATCGGAGCGAAGAAATCCAGCTCCACCCCTTCGTCGCTGAAAACGTCAGACACAAGCCCGTCGAACGGAGCCTTTATGGTACAATCCTCCATCGCCTTGTCGGCGGTAGCGGCGGCGGCGCGAGCCTTGCTGAGCTGAGTGCTGATCTCCACCATCTTGACATCAGCAACTCCGCCGGATTCGTACACTTGGGACGCTCTCCGATATCCGTCTTCCGCCTGCTCGAGTGTAGCATGAGCCATCTCCCATGCGCTCTGTACGCTCTGAGAGCCAATCACTGCCACAACCTGTCCTTTTGTCACCTTATCCCCCTTGCGCACTTTCAGTTCCACAAGAGTGCCGGAGTGACGGGCGGAAAGAGTCGTTTTCCGTACAGGCTCCAGCGAACCGATAAACGCACTTGTCCCCGCTGTCCTTGACTCTGACACCGACATGACACTCACCTTCACAGCTGCGGCCTCATGCGCAATCCGGACGTCGCGGTATCTGCACGACGGGATTACAAGCAGGACCAAAGACATGATATACAACAATCTGACTCCTTTCATAGGTCCTACACCGATTAATTGATTGTTCCTACACATTCTATATCGCTACCCGACACGCTGTAGCGCCGGTCAAGATATTCCATTTCTCCGCTTGCTACAAAGTTTATATGCAAGAGGTTGCTCAACCTCTTCGCGGAGCCTCCCAAAGTGACATCATACCATCCGGATTCCAACCCTCCGCTTGACCCTTTCAGGCGCACGTCGCGGGAAGACAGCACCAAAAGTCCGTCAGCGACTTTAGCCTCAAAAGACATTATCGACCCGTTCAACGGCCGCAAAGACACGAACAATGTCTCCTTATCGGCATCAAGAGTCACTATATCCAAAGACCCCATCTGATTGGCAAGTGTAATGGTAAACGAATCCGGAGCCACGGAAGTCTCGCCTTCGGCAAGCGGCTCGGCCACCATGTCGATGCTGCCTGACATTCTGTAAGAATAACTTCCCATGAACTCCTTCCCCGGCTCTTTGCCGCATGCGCCCAGAATCAGCGCGACAAAGGCAATGACGATCCTTTTATTCATATCAATTTACTTTTAAATCAGAATTTTCATTTACTCTCAGGCTCTCCTACAAAAATAATGCCCTGTGCCGAAAAACGGCACTTTTCTATACTCGGGAGGGGGGGGGCGGAAAATGCGCCATAACTATCACAAATTAAAGCAAAAACAATGAATTTCCAAATAAAAAAATGTTTATTTTTTCGATATTTTCCTATCTTTGCAGCGCAGAATGAAAGTTATAGGATTTTGAGAATGATTAAACGATTCTTGACATTGATAAACTTCGTATTTGTTTTAACTTGCGGAGAACTTATCTATGCACAAGCTCCATCGGACACCACAACCCTCAGGAAAGCAGGGTTCCATGTGGATTTCCGTTGGGATAAAGCCGTGCTCCAAAAAGAATATCTGGACAATCATTCCCAGCTCAAAGCCCTTTCCGACACTATCCATTCTCTGCAGCAGGACTCTTCCAGAGTCATCAACAACATCGAAAGACTTTCAGTCAAGTCATACTCTTCTCCGGAAGGAGCATACGAGTACAATGCACGGCTCGCCCGCAGGCGCGCAGGCGCAATGCTCAGATTCCTCAGTTCGGAATACGGCAGTCTGTCCGACCGGATATATATCGAAGCAGACGGAGAGTCATGGCACATGTTCAGGGACAAGGTCCTCTCAGACAAAGTTCTGAGCGAGGGCCAAAGAGAGCATCTTCTGAAAATCATCGAAGCCGACCTCCCCGCAGACAAGAAGAAGACCCTTCTGAAAACATACGATGCCGCGCTGTACAGGCGCATGATAAAGGAATATTTCGTGGACATGCGGCGCTCCTTTATCACGCTCGAATGGACAAGTTCCCTAAGGCACGATCTGGGAGAAATGCTCTCAGAGGCGCAGATACCGTTTACCCTTGAGGCCCCGCAGGACAAGGGGGGGGGGCAAGGTACAGCTGACGGGAAGCAGTCCCAAAACGCTCGTAGCCCTCAAGACCAACCTTCTGTATGATGTCGTCACCGCGCTGAACGTCGAGGTGGAGATTCCGATAGGAGAGAAGTTCTCCGTCGCCGTATCGGACCTGTTCCCGTGGTGGACCGCCGGCCCGAACGGGCACAAGTACGCATTTCAGATATGGGAGTTGGGAATAGAGCCGCGCTATTACCCGACTGCCACCAGACAACCCGAATTCGGAAGCTTCAACGACTCCAGGATGACCGGCTGGTTCGTGGGGCCATATCTGAGCTCGGCCATATACGATCTGCAGTGGGACAAAAAGATCTGCACCCAGGGCGAATATTGGAGTCTGGGAGCAAGCGCGGGATATGTGATGCCGGTCGGAAGACGGCTGAGATTTGAGTTCTCCGCGTCCATAGGATATCTCCGGTCGGATTACAGACATTATCAGCCGACTCCGGACTACGAACACCTGTACAAGGATCCTTTCAAGGCAGGCACCATATCATATTTCGGACTCACCAGGGCCAAAGTATCACTTATCCTGCCGCTGTCCGTCCGCAAACAGCATCATACCACATTAAACGTCAGAGCCAAATGAGAAAGTTCAGAAATCTATTGATGCTGCTCGGACTCATGGCACTGATGTCTTGCGAGCGAAGAGCGCTGGAGGAGCCGGAATTCAGCACGGAGGTTGAGGTTCGCATCAACCTCAACACCATCTCCAATGTGACATGCGACATATACAATGACAAGATACCTGTTCCGGTCATCGACCCGGAGGTCATGAAGGTCCTGTTCTACGATATCCATAGCCACGAAGTGGTGGCGGAGTCGTTCATCTCCGACATTTCCGACAAGGACGGACAGAAAATCATAAAGGGACGGCTGAACATACTGCCGGGAGAGTACTCCATGATGTTGTATCAGTTCGGATCCGACTTCAACATAATACGCAATGAGGCGGAATATGGAAGCGCCTTCGTCTATACCGAAGCCATTTCCAAAAAGGAGCTTACTGAGCTGAAATTGCTCTCCGCTTCCTCTCCGGCGGCAGACACCAAGTTCGACGGATGGTCCATACATTACCAGCCGGACCACATGCTTGTGGCAAGCAGCGACTACGAGAACATCCCTTACCACAAGGGCGTACATACCATCAACACGGAAGCGTCATCCATAGTGGCATCGTATTATCTGCAGGTAAAGGTGGACGGACTGGAGCATGTGCGTTCAGCCAAAGCAGTGATTACATCCATGGCCGGGCAGGCCAACATATCCACCCGGGAAAAAGATTTCAGCAACCCGTGCGCCATATATACGCATCTTCAGAAAAGTGACGACAACGGTACGCCTGTAGTGTGCAGCATATTCAACACCTTCGGCCATATCCCGGACATGACTACAAATCTGTTCGTAACGTTCAGCTTCTGGACAACGGACGGACGGAACATAGAAAAGAAATTTGACATCTCGGACATCTTCAAGACGGAAGACTGCATAAAACACCATTGGATTCTTGTGAACGAGACCGTAGTCATCCCGCCGCCGGAAAAGCCGGACCCCGGCACAGGAGGCGGATTCGACCCGAGCGTTGGAGACTGGGATGAAGAACACCATGAAATAGAAATATAACAATCAACACACACGCATTATGAACAAACACATTTTTTACATCGCGGCGGCTTGTGCAGCACTCGCCTCCTGCGTCAAAAACGAAGTCAGAGTGAATGCTCCTGATCAGGAAATCACTTTCCAGACGGTCAGCACCAAGGCAGGCGGCGCCTTTGAGACGAACAAGCATTTTTTCTCCTATGCATATTTTCTTGGGAAAGGGAAAAACTGGGATGCCAATCATGCCGATGCGGAAGCTTATATCGACAATGCCCTGATTACTTACGACACTCCTGCTGCAGGTAAAGGTTACTGGGCAGCAAAAGATAAATATTACTGGCCAAAGCAGGGTTCTTTGACATTCTTTGCCTGGACAGATAACACTATTCATAACCCTACTAGCAATCCCGCTCCGAGCGTTGGTACGGGAGCGACCGTAACTTGTGCGCATGACACAGGTATCAAGATTGAAAACTACTCGGTTATGGACAATCTTAATAAGGATATTCTTGTAGCGGAGATTGCCAAGGACAAGAAAAATAATGAATCTGCCACCGGTACATGGAAGCAAGGCGTCCCGACCGTTTTCCGCCACGCACTCGCTAAAGTAGAATTCAAGGTCAACAAAAAAGAAGCCTATTCTAACGTAAAGTTCATAGTCAAGAAGATTACTCTGACCGAAGTATCCACAAGGGGTACCTTCACTCAGTATCAGTCCAACCCTAATCCGGAAAAATGGGGATGGAATAGCTGGGGCATACAAAAAGACCTCACTGTATTCACAGGCGACAAGGAAGTTACTGCAACAGACGATGCTGGAACATTTGACAAATTGACCCCTAGTGCAACAGATTATTCTATTGTACTGCCTCAGGTCCTCAAAGACAAGATTGACCCTACGATTACCATCGAGTACGAGATCATCACCTCTTATGTTACCGGTAAGCCTGTCACAGAGACAGTTACAGATACCAAAGATCTCAAGGATATATATAAGAACGACTGGGAGTGCAATAAGAAGTATGTTCTCGGAATCACTCTTGGTCTTAACGAGATTTACTGGGATCCTTCAGTTGTGGATTGGGAAGATGGTACCGTTACCGACATCCAGTTCTAAGACACTTCTATGATGCGCGGCTCTTCAAATCCGCGCGTCTTCATCACAGTCTGAAAGGGCCTGACCGCCCTTTCAGGCACAAATCAAAACGCAAGAAATGCTCAAGAGACTGATTATACCGGCCGTATTGGTCCTGACACTTGGCTGCTGCACGAAAATAGTGCAGCAGAACGGTCCTACGGACAATACCGAAATCAGCTATCAGGTGATAAGCGGCAGGACAAAGGCCCTAGAAGCGTACCCGGAAACGGTCCCGTTCGTCTCTTCCGCATGGTATCTGCCACAGGGGAAGAAGTGGGACGCCCACAAGGCGGACGCCCAACTATACATCTCCTCCGCTGTCATAAGTTGCGCCGACCCCGCCACAAACGTCTTCAAGGCGGAGACGCCGTATTATTGGCCCAAGAAAGGGTCTCTCACATTTATGGCCTATTCCCCGGAATCCGCCAAAATACGGATTACCAAAGATGGCGTGGAGGTTACAGGCTGGGCCACAAACGGGAGCGACAAGAGAATCGATCTTATGGTGGCAGACATAGTAAAGGACAAGTCCGCCAACGGGACTTCGTACGGCATGGTCGGCGTACCTATCGTATTCAAGCATATTCTTTCCAAAGTAGCTGTGACGGCATTCATCGAAAAGGCAGAAACCGGGAAAACGATTTCCCTGAACAGAATAATTTTCCGCAATGTCTATGGCAAGGCGGATTTCAACGGCTCGGAATGGACCAACAGAGGTGATGTCCACGACATTGACAACAATCTGACAAATCCCATAACGCTCAATGTCAACAAGCAAAACATCATCGAGACAATGCTTCTGATACCTCAGAGCCTTTCGGCTGTCGGCACAAGGGGGAACGTCGAGATGGAGATCCACTACACCATCAAAGACAACGGAGTCAGCAAAGACGAAAATGTGACCATATCTCTCAACAAGCACGGCGCTGCTTGGGAAAGAGGGAAATACACTGAATATCAGATTATATTCGGAACTTCTGACCATCCTATCAATTTCGGAGGAAGCGTTTCCGACTGGACCGGCTATGGTAATACTGACATTGTAATCGGAGGATAGAGACATGCACAAGATAGGAACAGCATTATTCGTATCTGCGGCAGTATTGCTCGGCTCATGCACCAAACCCCAAGGTGAGGAGCACGGGACGGCCATCGGGTTCAGCACAAGCACCGTTTCGCAGGTTGAAGGCACCAAGTCAAACCATACCGGCGAATCAACTACGACCGCAACCCTGAAGAACAAACCTTTTGGAGTATATGGAATGTATTCAGTCACCGATGGAGGAAAAGGCACCAACGTCTTCGACTTTTCTTCTCCGGTGGAGGTGCGTTATACAAAAGATATCATCAGCCACGAAACCAACTGGACATATACGTTCAGCGGGTCGCAGTATTCCGCCAAGAAGAACTGGAAAAGGAACATGTATTACCGGTTCAGGGCCTATCACCCGTACGATGCCACCATTCTGCAATCCAGCTCATCCGCAGACGGTATCGACATAGAATACCGCGTTCTGGATGACAGTTATGACCTTCTGCTGGCTTCGGCAACGCGATATCCGGCAAATGACGGCTACGACAGAGTGCAGATGGTGTTCAATCACGCTCTGTGCGCACTGAAATTCAGAATAGCATTCAAGGAGACAGTCACTCCTTCCACATACACGGACAATATTATCCATTTCTACATCAAGGGATTAAACGCCTACGGGCATCTTAACTACACCGGATTCGGCAAAGACGAAGTGTTCGACTGGTCAGGAACATTCAATAGCCAGGACAAGCTTTACGAATGGACCGGAGATAAGACATTCGGAGTCAAGGGGACTGTAGCACCTACGGATATATTGGAACCCAACGAATACTTTTTCGCAATTCCGCAAACGTGCAGTGACCCGGCAAACGGTCCGACCTCCATCCACCTGTACACCCGGAAAAGCGGAGGAGACAACGAAATCGACCATACCGTCAACCTGCCGCCGCTCACATGGGAAGCCGGCAAAATCTACACTTACACGCTTCTTGTCAATAAATCCGACATCGAGGTATCCGTCACCATCGAGCCTTGGCTCACCAAACAAGTCCCTGTGGACATTTATCTGTAGTACGCCATGAAGAGGTTTCTATTGTTAATATTCTTCATTTCTCTGATAGGATGCAGCAAGAACCCGCACGCCACGGAAAGCGGAAGCGGAAATATCGAGATATCCATAACTCTTCCTGCCACCAAATCAGCCAAGACCGGGGATGAGATAAAGTCTCTGCGCATCTGGCTCGTGGACAAGAACGGTAAGATAGCAAGAGTCATCACAAGTGCTGCCGGAAGTCCGGCCGCGGGGGTGGACGGCATCACCATGACAGGAATGGGAACTGCATCGGCACAGTTTATCAATGTGGAACGCGCCTCATACACGCTCTATTTCGTAGCCAACAGCGACGCGCTGTCTTCGTATCTTGCGGGAGCCACAATTGATGATGCTTTCAAGAAGGCGA
>ULRB01108098.1_pt1 | contig 30006 bp, 29 predicted proteins | sample 1955051 | NCBI WGS metagenome assembly ULRB01 (sample SAMEA4835671, study PRJEB28245) | human gut metagenome | biome: gut microbiome; material: fecal sample | place: Denmark | collected 2008 | reverse complement strand
TATTTTTTCTATGGTGAAATTAAATGTAAACAAGGTGTAAAAAATTTTGCAAAACACCCGAACAAAATGGGAATTTTTCTCCGTATAGTAGAGGGAGTTTTTTTGAATGGTGTTTTTCTTTTGGTTTTCACTCGGCAAAATATTCTCTCGAATAATTTGAAAGGAGGTAAAAAATGCACGCAAACAAAAATTACAAAACCGACGGCAAGGTTTACTATATGCCGAACAAAATCTTTGATGAAAACTTTTCGCCATATGAATTTATGATTTATTGTTTTCTTGTTTCGGTTGGCGACAGCAAAGGCGTAAGTTTTTGGTCCGTTCCGAAGATGGCGAAGAAGTGCAATATGTGTCCGACCACTTGCAGAAACACACTCAAGTCGCTTGAAGAAAAAGGCTACATAGATATTACTCAAAGATTTTTTGAAAACGCACAGCAAAGTAATATCTACACAGTTCATCAAATATAGTGTACCCCACTGTAATAGCTGATGACAAATAATCTAAAAGCCTAAAGTTGAAAAATGGCGATTTTTCTTTTTGAAAATTTCAAGTCGATTTTCTATGATTTTTTAATGAAAATCTGTGGCTTTTGAGTGGGTTTTGAAGCGAAATTCAAGCCGTCGATTTTAAAGCAGGATAAAGGGGTATGATTTTCGGGCGTTGAAATGCCCGAAAACGCCGTCCGGCAAAGCCTGTCGGCTTTTCGATTCGTAATACTTTTGCGTATGATTTCAAATTCGTATGCAGTTGAGGCTGTTTTTCGCAGAAAATCAAGGCTTTTGCGTATTCACTCAAGCGTTGCGGTATGATAAACCTATTTTTGAAAAATCAGGCAACGCTGTAAGCAAAATTTGATAAGTTTACTTAAAAACAGAGTAACTCATCGGACTTAAACTAAAAACGGCTTACAGACGATTTGTGAAAGCTTGTGAGCGAAATAGGAGGTTAATATGAAACATAAATTTACAACGAAAGGTATATCAAATTAAAGGAGGCAGATATAAAATCAAAATAAGCGTGTTGCCTTATGGCAGCAAAAGGCGAATGGAACATTCCGAATTATGAATTAGAAAAACTTGCTAATTATTTTCTCGAATTAATTACCGAGCAAAATGAGAACGAGAGCAATGACGAAAATCCGGATAACAAGGCATAAAAATAAGGCAGGGATTATCCCTGCCTTGTATCTATATAAACAGAAAATCCGAAACTGTTACCGATGATAACAAGTTTCGGATTATTCTTTACTGGTGGAGATGGCGGTAATCGAAACCGCGTCCGAAAAGGGCTCCCCACAGCTTTCTACGGGCGTAGCCTGTCTTTTAAGATTCCCTCGCCGGAGCGCCGTCAGGCAGGCTCACCGGTTCGGTAGTTCCGTTGTTCATGACGGGTTACGGAGCGCTCACCCGTGCACGTTCACTGCTAATCGACGCCTTGTACCGGGCCGCAGTACTCCCGGCAAAGACGGCTGCTATTTAAGCAGCTTGTAAAACTGTTTTGTTGTCGTTTATTATTTAAACGTATGGGTTTTATAGCGGTCCCACACCGCTGCCCGCTTACCGAAGTTCAACCTCCCCGTCGAAATCCTTTCATCCCCATATATCAAACGGCTCTCGCCGATTGAATCAGAAGTTTTTCATGCTGCGTTCGATATTGCGCGCGGCGTCTTTTCTTGCGGCCGTTTCACGCTTGTCATAGAGCTTTTTACCCTTGCACAGCCCGACCTCAACCTTGGCGCGCCCTTTGACAAAATATACACTCAGCGGCACGAGGGTCAGACCCTCCTGCTTCGTCTGACCGAGCAGACGCATTATCTCGCGTTTGTGCATCAGCAGACGGCGCACCCTCAGCGGGTCGCGGTTGAAGATATTGCCGTGCTCATATGGGCTGATGTGCATTCCGTTGACGAACAATTCGCCGTCGACTATCGAGCACCATGAGTCCTTGAGATTGAGCTTGCCCTGGCGTATGGATTTGACCTCCGTGCCGCAAAGCTCGATCCCCGCTTCGTATCTGTCGAGCACGAAATAGTCGTGAAAAGCCTTCTTGTTCTGGGCGGCGATCTTTTTCTGTTCTGTGCCCATGGCTTTCACTTCCTTTCCGCACGGGTAGTTTTCGGGAGAATATTATAACGCCCGGCAGAAATTTTGTCAAGGCAATCGACTCTCTTCGACTTATATCCTGCTCTTGAGCCTCACTGCGTCAACGAGCAGGGAGTATTTTTTATTTCTCAGCAGCGAAAATTTAAGATTCTCCGGCTTTGAAGAATATTTGTCCGCTCTGCGATCGGTGCACAGCTTATAGATGCCGAGAGATTCGCTCTTTTTTATCAGCTCAACGGTCTCTTTTTTAGATAGAGAGACGGCGTTGGGATAGAGAAAATTGCGGTAGATCATCCTCGCGAGGGAGCATATGAGCGCTTCGCACTCGCCGTCGAGGCCGCCGTCGGCTGATATCATTTGGCGAATCTCCTCTGTGGCGCGGGAGGACATGACGAGATTCTCAAACGAATATGTCCGCGTCAGAGAGGAAGCCGAGGTGCGGTAGTTATAAAGTGCCTCGGGCAGGTAACAAAAAGTGTTGAGCCGGTTCAGCATATGCGCCGAGACGAGCCTGTCCTCGCCGCGACTGTAGCCTTTGTAATAAGCCGTGTCTATATCATAGTCGAATTTATCGCGCCTTATGCACTTGCACCAAAGCGAGTTGAATTTCGAGCGCAGCAGCAGCTCCCAGAGTTCTTTTTTGCTGTCTTTATTAAAAGTGTGCTCGCCGTCGAATGTCTTTTCATGCGTGATATTTTCGCCGTTTATTTTATTATAGTCAAAGAATATCATGTCCGGCGCGCACTGCTCGATTTTTTCGCTCAATCTCGAAAACAGCTCGGGTGAGACGGTGTCGTCCGAATCAAAGACGATGAAATAGTCCCCGCGCGCATTCTCAAACGCAGTCTTTCGCGCGAGCAATACACCCTGATTCTCCGTGTGAATGACGCACACACGGCTGTCTTTTTCTGCGTATTCGTCGCAGATGCAGCCGCTTTTGTCCGTCGAGCCGTCGTCGATTATGAGCAGTTCGAAATTTTTATAGCTCTGATTGAGGACGGAATCCAGACATTCGCGAAGATATTTTTCCGTGTTGTATACGCACACCGCGGCGGTAAAAAATACAGACATATTTATCCTCCGTTAGATGTCCGCGCAGCAGCATTTCGAGCGGCGCTTCTGCTTGCTGTGCTCGTCGCGCAGGGTGCTGTCTATGGCTATTCTGCGTATGATATCCTTGACGGTTATGTCAAGCTCGCTGTTTTCTGAGTAGTCTGCCGCGAAGGCGAAGTCAACGCGGTTGTGATAGAGCAGGTCACTCACGCCCTCGAGCTGGCGCGGTTCGTTGTTGTGGACGGCTATAGAATATCCGCCGTATGCCTTGACCATCTTCATGCACGGGACATCGGAGAGCCCGTCGCCGATATAGAGCATATTGGAAAACGGAACGCGGCGCTTGTTATCGGGTGTAGAACGGTTGAGATCTTTGTCGTTAGATACATCGAGCACGCCTTTGTTTATGCGGTAGACAAACTGGGTCTTTGAAGTATAATTGACGGCGGTCTTCGGCCAGACTGCCTCGCCGTTCTCGCCGTAAAGGAACTCACAGGCAAAAATCTCTTTGAAGCATTTGCCTATTTCGGATCCCTCGATTATCTCTTTAAGACCGGAGGAGAGGACATAGTGCTCGACGGTCACGCCGTTTTCGCTGCCGAAGCGGTTGAGGCGGTCGAACCAGCCGGGCAGACCTTTATACAGCTCTATCGCGCGTCCGCACTCCATGACGCTCTTGCGCGTCAGCGGAATCCCGCACTCCTGCGATTTTTTTATCATGATGTACATATATGACAGGATTTTGTCCATATGCTCTTCCTCGGCGTAGCTGTTGGCGAGCCCCCAGAAATCCGCGGGCTCCATGCCGACGCTCGGAATGAACTGATATTCCTGCATATCCTTTGTGCAAAGCGTGCGGTCGAAGTCATAGAGTATCGCCGCAACAGGTCTTTTTCCAGCCAATTAAGACACCTCCGCAGTTATACATATATATTGGGATTGTATTATACTATGAGTGTATCAAATTTTCGCAGAAAATGCAACATATATGTATCGCGGCGATAATATGCACATTATTTTGTGGTAATCTTTGTGCAATTTTTCAAGATGTTTTTGGTGACAAGAGCGCTTTCGTGGTATATAATAGATTTTGCCGGGACGGAAAGACCGATTTTCTCCGTCTCGATTTTTACGGCTTGAAAAGGGGTATCGGTATGCGCGTCAGAGGTCTGCAAAAACTTACATTGCTCGATTTTCCCGGCAAGATGGGATGCACTGTGTTCCTCGGCGGATGCAACTTCCGCTGCCCGTTCTGCCAGAATTCGGAGCTGATTCTTCCCGGCGGGGACGAATATGAGATTCCGGAGGAAGAATTTTTTGCGTTTCTCAAAAAGCGTCAGGGTATGCTCGACGGCGTGTGCATAACAGGCGGCGAGCCGCTTGTCAATAAAAACGTCGATGACTTCGCAAGGCGCATAAAAGACATGGGCTATCTTGTAAAGCTCGACACCAATGGAACTTTTCCGGACAAGATGCAGTCGCTTATAGACGCTGGGCTCGTTGACTATGTGGCGATGGATATCAAAAATTCGCCCGAAAAATATGCTGAGACGGTCGGACTCGAAAAATTCGATATGGAGCCGATATATGAGAGCGTGCACCTGCTCATGGGCGGAAAGACCGATTTTGAGTTCCGCACGACCGTTGTGCGCGAGCTGCACAGCGCGGAGGACTTTGAGAAAATAGGCGGGTGGCTCAAGGGCGACGAGAAATATTTTCTCCAGAACTTCACCGATTCCGAGTTCGTTTTGCAGAAGGGTCTCGGCTCGCACAGCCGCGAAACACTGCGCTCTTTCGCGGATATAGTCCGCAAAAATGTCCCGAATGTCGAGATAAGGGGAATATAACGGACACTGGAACTCGGAACATCTTGGGGTAGAAAAATAAATTCTACACAATATCTTGTATTTTGCTGTTGACATTTGCCACGGTTGCATCTATAATTGTAGGCAGACAGCGCGAATGAAGCGTATATTTGGAAAAAGAAAGAAAATGGAGGCATGATGATGTACAAGGTTATCAAAAGAGATGGCGCAGTCGCCGATTTTGATATAGCGAAGATATCTTCGGCTATATCAAAGGCTTTCGACGCGCTCAACAAGGAAACTCATCCGACGGTCATCGACCTGCTCGCACTCAAGGTCACTTCGGACTTCGAGGGCAAGATCAAGGACGGACTTATCGCCGTTGAGGACATTCAGGACAGCGTCGAGTCGGTGCTCAGCCAGGCTGGCTACGCCGATGTCGCAAAGGCCTATATCCTCTACAGAAAGCAGCGCGAAAAAGTCAGAAACATGAAGTCGACCATCCTCGACTACAAGGAGCTGGTTGACAGCTACGTCAAGGTTTCCGACTGGCGCGTTAAAGAGAATTCGACCGTCACATATTCCGTCGGCGGACTGATTCTCAGTAACTCCGGCGCGATCACCGCGAACTACTGGCTCTCCGAGGTCTATGACGAAGAGATAGCAAACGCCCACAGAAACGGCGATATCCACCTTCATGACCTCTCCATGCTCACCGGTTACTGCGCGGGCTGGTCTTTGAAGCAGCTCATTCAGGAAGGTCTCGGCGGCGTCCCTGGAAAGATAACATCTTCTCCCGCAAGCCACCTTGCGACCCTCTGCAACCAGATGGTCAACTTCCTCGGCATCATGCAGAACGAGTGGGCGGGCGCTCAGGCGTTCTCCTCGTTCGATACCTATCTCGCCCCGTTTGTTAAGGTGGACAACCTCTCTTACCGCGAGGTCAAGAAGTGCATCGAGTCGTTCATCTTCGGCGTCAACACCCCCAGCCGCTGGGGCACTCAGGCTCCGTTCTCGAATATAACCCTTGACTGGACCGTTCCCAACGACCTTGCCGAGCTCTACGCCATTGTCGGCGGCAAGGAGATGCCCTTCAAGTACAAGGACTGCAAGAAAGAGATGGATATGGTCAACAAGGCGTTCATCGAGACCATGATCGAGGGCGACGCCAACGGACGCGGCTTCCAGTATCCCATCCCGACTTATTCCATAACCCGCGACTTTGACTGGTCGGATACTGAGAACAACAGACTTCTCTTCGAGATGACCGCAAAGTACGGCACACCTTATTTCTCTAACTACATCAACAGCGATATGGAGCCGAGCGATGTCCGCTCCATGTGCTGCAGACTGCGCCTCGACCTGCGCGAGCTTCGCAAGAAGTCCGGCGGCTTCTTCGGCAGCGGCGAGAGCACCGGTTCTATAGGCGTTGTTACGATAAATATGCCGAGAATCGCATATCTTGCAGAGGATGAGGCGGACTTCTACCGCAGACTCGACAAGCTTATGGATATCTCCGCCCGTTCGCTCAGCGTTAAGCGTACGGTTATCACGAAGCTTCTCAACGAGGGTCTCTATCCCTACACCAGACGCTACCTCGGCACTTTCGAGAATCACTTCTCGACTATCGGCCTCATCGGCATGAACGAGGTCGGTCTCAACGCCAAGTGGCTCAGAGCGGATATGACCCACGAGAAGACTCAGCAGTTCACCAAGGAAGTCCTCGACCATATGCGTGAGCGCCTCTCCGACTATCAGGAGAAGTACGGTGATCTCTACAACCTCGAGGCAACTCCCGCCGAGTCCACCACTTATCGTTTCGCAAAGCACGATGTCGCTCAGTTCCCGGATATCATCACCGCGGCGAAGGACGGCGGAACTCCCTATTACACCAACAGCTCGCATCTTCCTGTTTCGTTCTCAGAGGATATCTTTGAGGCGCTCGACATTCAGGATGATCTTCAGACGAGATACACCTCCGGCACAGTCTTCCACGCCTTCCTCGGCGAGAAGCTGCCCGACTGGACCTCGACTGCTTCTCTCGTGCGCAAGATAGCCGAGAACTACAAGCTGCCCTATTACACGATCTCCCCGACCTATTCCGTGTGCAAGGATCACGGCTACATCGCGGGCGAGCACTTTACCTGCCCCGAGTGCGGCGGTCAGACCGAGGTCTACAGCCGTATCACCGGCTACTATCGCCCCGTCCAGAACTGGAACGACGGCAAGGCGCAGGAGTTCAAGGACAGAACCGTCTATAACCTCGGCGCGTCTCATCTCAAGAATGAGCGCACCGTCAGCCACACCGTGGAGGACGGCAAGCACGAGGAGACGACTCCCAAGGCATCAAACGGCGCAAGGGTCATGCTCTTCACCACAAAGACCTGCCCCAACTGCAAGATAGCCTATACTCTGCTTGACAAGGCGAATATCGGCTACGAGAAGATCGATGCAGAGGCTCAGGAGGATCTGACGATGAAATACGGCATCAGACAGGCTCCGACTCTTATCGTCACCGACGGAGACGGATATGAGAGCTTCGTCAATCTTTCAAACATCAAAAAGTTCATTGAGCAGTGCTAATGCACTGATAAACGCTGGAAGATCGGGTGGAGTGCGGCTTCACCCGGTTTTCGGCGCATTAAAGAAAAATTTTGCCATATTCAGAGGGAAAAGAAATGCAGCAATTTGATATCGTTATCGTCGGCGCCGGCACAGCCGGACTCACGGCGGCAATCTATGCGCTCAGAGCGGGAAAAACCGTGCTCGTGACCGAGGGCGAGTCCTTCGGCGGTCAGATAACCTCTTCACCGAGAGTTGAAAACTATCCGGGAATATCGCAGATAAGCGGCAGCGAATTTGCGGATAACCTCGTTTCGCAGGCGATGGAGCTCGGCGCGGATGTTGAGCTTGAGCGGGTAATAAAAATAGTCGACGGAAAGATAAAAACCGTCATAACCGATTCAAACAGCTACCAGTGCAAGTGCGTTATAATCGCCACCGGAGCGCGCCACAGACCGCTCGGAGCGGACGGCGAGAACGACCTCGCGGGCAGGGGAGTGTCCTACTGCGCGGTGTGCGACGGAGCTTTTTATAAGGGCAAGAATGTCGCCGTTGTCGGCGGCGGAGACAGCGCTCTCCAGTCCGCGCTCTTCCTCGCGTCTTACTGCAAGAGCGTCACGCTTATACACAGACGCGATGAGTTCAGGGGAGAGAAGGCTCTTGTCAAGAAGCTCGGCGAGAAAGATAACATAAAGGTTCTCATGAACACGAAGGTAGTCAAACTCATCGGCAGCGACGAGCTCGACGGCATAAAGATAGCGACGGGCGACGAGGAACCCCGTTCCATTCCGATGGACGGCATTTTTATTGCGGTCGGTCAGATGCCGAACAACGAGAGCTTCAAGGATGTTGCAGACCTCGATGACTACGGCTATATCATCGCGGACGAGAGCTGCAGAACAAAGACCCCCGGCGTCTTCACCGCGGGCGACTGCCGCACAAAGGAAGTGCGCCAGCTGACCACCGCAGCGGCGGACGGCTCCGTAGCCGCACTCGCAGCCTGCAGCTATATAGACAATATGGAATAAGAAAAGTGCCCGGAACATAAACGGGTGCCGTAAAACAGTAACCGACCGCAGCATATCTGCTGCGGTCGGTTTTGTGATTGATGAATTGGGATTTGTCGCAGAATCTATTTAGGCTCCCCCTGTAGGGGAGCTGGCTCGGCGTAAACCGAGACTGAGGGGTTGTTTCGCTAACGCTCAAAGTAATAAGTAAAAGTGAATAGTGAAAAGGTGCTCGATATGGACAGATACTATCCGCCCGCGAAATCTGCACGAATTTTTTTTGATGCGCAACTTGTAGGGTGCGGCGACTCGACGCACCGCTACCGCGCAAGCGGCACGAAATTTTCGCAAAAGTTTATTTTACAGACCGTAGGGGCGAACTTTGTTCGCCTGCTTTTAAAATCTATAATAGTGACAAGTAACTAAATGATCGCTTTACTTGCATCACCTCCAAAAAACACCGTGACGCTCACGCGTCAAAGGGTCGTCGAGGTCGCCGACCCCTACAACTCACCTCATCCTGAAATTCCGCGCCGCAGTACCAAGCTCGCGGCTCTCAATCAGTTGCTCGGCACATTCGCCCGTAAACTCGCTTCGCTCAAACAATACGGGCTCGTGCGTCTTGCTTCGAAAGCCGTCCTCTCGTCCAACTCAGCTGGTTTCTACCACTGCGGCGCGACTATTGAAAGTTTGATTATAAAAATTAGCTGAGTTACATGCTTTTACTTTGCTATGGTTCAAGTGATTGACAAATCCCAATTGCCAATCACACACCACAACACAAAACAACGCTGCCCATGTATTTCAATGGACAGCGTTGTTTATTTGAGGATTCTGCAAATCGGGAATCCGATTTGATATGGACTTTACACTCCCGAATAAGCGGAGAAGCCGCCGTCGACGGGGAGAATAACGCCGGTTATGAAGCCAGACTGGCTCTCGTCGCAGAGGAACAGCAGAGCACCCGTCAGATCCTCAGGCACGCCGAAGCGACGCAGGGGAGTGTGGGTGATTATCTTGTTCGAGCGCGCGGTGAGCGAGCCGTCCTCGTTGAAGAGCAGAGTCTTGTTCTGGTTCGTCGAGAAGAAGCCGGGCGCTATCGCGTTGACTCTGATGCCGACATCGGCAAAATGAACCGCCATGAACTGGGTGAAGTTCGAAACAGCCGCCTTCGCCGCAGAATATGCGGGGATTCTCGTGAGCGGTCTGTAGGCGTTCATGGAGGAGATGTTGAGAATCGTCGCATTCTCCTTGCCTATCATGTCCTTTGCAAAGCACTGCGTGGTGAGCAGCGTGCCGAGGAAGTTGAGATTGAAAACAAACTCAATGCCCTTGGGGTCGAGGTCGAAGAAAGTCTTGACTCCCTCCGCCTTGTGGGCTATGTCCTCGAGCTCGAGCGTGTCTTTGGTCGTCGTGCCGAGCGGAGAGTTGCCGCCCGCGCCGTTGACGAGAATATCGCATGAACCGAGCGCGGCGTTTATCTTCTCGCGCGCCGCCTCAAGGCTTTCGCTCTCGAGCACGTTGCAGCCGACTGCAAGAGCTTCGCCGCCCGCCGCTTTAATCTCGTCCGCGACCTTCTGAGCCGCCTCTTCGCGCAGGTCGAGTATCGCGACCTTTACTCCCTGAGCCGCAAGATCCTTTGCAAATCCGCTGCAGAGAACTCCGCCGCCGCCGGTTATGACCGCAACGCGGCCGTTAAGATTTTCGTGTACCATGGTTATCTTCCTTCCCTTTCGGACTTTGAAACAGCTTCCCAGAGTCCGTTTATATATGCCGCTCCGAGCGCACGGTCGTACAGACCGTAGCCGGGACGGGATTTTTCGCCCCACAGCATTCTGCCGTGATCTGGGCGGATATAGCCGTCAAATCCGCTTTCATAGAGAGCCTTGACTATCTCGTACATGTCGAGCGAGCCGTCCGAGGACAGGTGGGAGGTCTCGTTGAACCAGCCGTCGCGTCTGAGGACGTTTCTCAGATGCGCGAAATATATCCTGTCGCCGAATTTCCTTATCATCGCAGGCAGGTCGTTGTCTTTCGATGCGCCGAGCGAGCCGGTGCAGAAGGTGATGCCGTTTATGTCGCTGTCAACGAGCGAGAGCAGGCGTTCGAGATCTGCGGTGTTCTTGATTATCCTCGGCAGACCGAAGATGCCCCATGGCGGATCGTCCGGATGAATAGCCATTTTGATTCCGCAGTCCTCACAGACGGGAGCTATGCGGCGCAGGAAGTGGCGGAGATTCTCAACGAGATCGTCCTCGGTCACGCCCTTGTACTTTTGGAACAGTTCCTTTATCTCGCCCATGCGCTCGGTTTCCCAGCCGGGCATCGCGTAGCCGTTCGAGTTCTCGTCGATCTCGCGGAACATATCCTCGGGGCTCTTGCCCTCGATCTGCGCGCCGTTATATGACAGGCAGGTCGCGCCGTTGCCCATATCCATGGCGAGGTCGGTGCGCGTCCAGTCGAAAACTGGCATGAAGTTGTAGCATATCACCCTGACGCCCGCCTTGCCGAGATTGCGGATGGATTCGATATAGTTGTCGATATATTTGTCTGCGTTTTCGTTGCCGAGCTTGATATCCTCATGGACGTTGACACTCTCGATGCACTCCATCGTAAGACCTGCCGCCTCGATCTCGTGCTTCATGTCCATGACCATATCGAGCGGCCACACTTCGCCTGCGGGCAGGGTGTGCAGCGCGGGGACAATGCCCTTGACGCCGGGGATCTGCCTTATCTGTTCGAGCGATACCGTGTCCTTGGTGTCGCCGAACCAGCGAAAAGTCATCTGCATTTCAATCTTCCCTTTCTTTTTTATAACTCTATGCGTTCGCCTGTTTCAGCGCTCTTGTACACGGCGAGCAGGAGCTCGATCGCCTTGCCGCCCTCGTCTGAATCTATTGCAAACGGGCGGTTATTTTTGACCGCGTCGTAGAAATCGCGTATCAGCGCGCTGTGTCCGCTGCCCCAGCAGGCTTTGCCGTGATTAATAAAGTTGTCCGCAGCGAGCACCGGGGTGAGCTTGCCGTCCCTGAGTTCAAACACGCTGTCGCCCTCGATGCGTACCGAACGGTCGGCGAAGTTTGCTTCGAGCATTATTGGCGAGGTGACGGCGTTTGCGGTTGTTGCGAAGAACACTCCGCGAAAGCCCTGCGAAAATTCGGCAAATACGCTCACCGTGTCCTCAACTTCTATTATGCCCTTGAGATGGTCGTTTGAAGCATGTGCGGTCACGGCTTTTACATTTCCGCCGAGCATATTCATCAGATCGAGCGTGTGCAGAGCCTGATTTATCAGCACTCCGCCGCCCTCGGTCGCTTTTTTGCCGCGCCAGTCGCCGCTCGCGTAATAGTCCGCGTCGCGCTTCCAGGTGACAAAAGCCCTCATGCCGATAAGCTCGCCGTATGTTTTTGAATCAATGATATTTTTGAGATACTGCACCGAGCGGTTATATCTGTTCTGAAAACAGACTCCGAACTGCCGCCCCGTCCTGCGCTGACATTCGCGCAGCTCATTGAGCTGGCCTTCCGTCATGGCGCACGGCTTCTCGCACAGCACATCGACTCCGCGCTCCATCGCGTAGACCGCCATCGGAACATGGAGATAGTGCGGGGTGCAGATATGTAAAACATCCGGCTTCTCGCCCGCGAGCATGTCTTCAAGGCTCGTATATGCCTTTGCACCGCACTGCTTTGCCGCCGCTTCGGCGCGCTCGGGAATGCAGTCCGCAACGCTGATTATCCGTGCGTACGGTATATCGCGGACGGCTCCGATGTGGGTGCGGCTTATTCCGCCGCAGCCCACGATAGATATCTTCATATTCTACCTCTGTTTTCTTTCGATTATGAGCCGTAGGTCGAGGACATATCCTCAACGACAACTTCCTTCACGGGCTCTTTCTTGCCGGAAGACGAGGCAATTTTCTTCTGGAGTTCGGCGTAGAACAGATCCTCGTCTATCGGGATGGTAACTTTCTTGCCGAGCCATGAGGACAGATGCGCCGCGTTCGAGATAGTCAGACCGTTGATGCCCTCTTCGCCGCGCGCGATGAGCGGAGTGCCGTGCAGGATATGCGCCGCAAATGCGTTTGTGACTGCGACATGCTGCTCGGTGTCAGTGTCGACGTAGTCGATATCCTCCCAGTGACCGTTGGGCTTCGCGAAGCCCTCTTCAGCTGTTTTGCTGAACTCGGTCATGGACTGGTCGAGGACATAGGCTCTTATCCTGTCGTTCTCGCAGACTATCTTCGCGCGGTCGAGCGTTATTTCGAGTCTGTTCGTGCCGGGTGCGTCGCCGGTCGTCGTGATGAACACGCCGGTCGCGCCGTTGGGATATTCGGCGTATATGGTCACATCGTCCTCAACTTCAATGTTGTGCCACTTGCCGATGGAGCACTGCGCCTGAATGGATGCGGGCATGCCGGTTATCCACTGCCACAGGTCGAGCTGATGCGGGCACTGGTTGAGCAGGACGCCGCCGCCCTCGCCGCTCCAGGTTGCGCGCCATCCGCCGGAATTATAATATGCCTGCGTGCGGTACCAGTCGGTGATGAGCCAGTTGAAGCGGTGCAGCTCGCCGTATTCGCCGCTCTGCACGACTTCGCGCAGCTTGATATACATGGGATTCGTCCTCTGATTGAACATCAGCGCGAACACTTTGTCGCTCTTTGAGGCGACTTCGTTCATTTCGCGAACCTGCTTTGTATAGACGCCTGCGGGCTTTTCGCTGAGCACATGGACGCCGTGAGTCAGACCGTATTCGACTATCGGCGGGTGAGAATAGTGCGGCGTTGCAACTATAACAGCGTCGACCTCGCCCGAGTCAATGAGGGCTTCGGCGGAGTCAAAGCATTTTATCTCGCAGCTTCTGTCATGGCATTTCTTCTCGGCGCGCTCAAGCTTTGCGGGATCGATATCGGCTATCGCGGTGAGAACCATCTCGGGAATGAGTCCGTCGAGATAATAGCCGAGGTGAGCGGAACCCATGTTGCCAACGCCGATTATGCCGTAGCGCAGGGTCTTGACTCTTGCGACAACTTCCTTTATGCCGTTCACTGCGGCGGCAAATGAAGCGTTATTGTCGGGATAAGTGAACTTATCCATCTTTATTGAAAGGCTGTCGTCGCGCTCAATGGTCTTGAGTGCATCAAACACCTTGAGATGCGGCTCGACGGAGAGGAATCTCTCGCCCTCTTTTTTGTTGAAGCGGCGGATGAGCTCATCAAAATGAGCATCGCCATGACCTGCGGGGACAACTGTCTCCTCGGCGCCTATCGCGTCTTTTACATGCATATAGGTGATGTAGGGCTCGAGCAGCTCATATGCGGGGAGAATTTCAACGCCGTTGAGAATATAGTTCGCGGGGTCGAAAATTCCGCCGATGACATCGCCAAGCTCCTTGTGGAGATCGAGGCATCTCTCGGGGATATCGCCGTAAATACCACGCTCGTTCTCGTGGCAGCAGAGGACTCCGCGCTCCTTTGAATATTCAGCCATGGCTCTGACTCTGCGCATGACCTCCGGGCGGTACTCTTCGTAGCTCTCGCCCTTTGTGAAATAGAAGCTGAACAGGCGGATATACTTCGCTTCGAGTATCTTCGCCACTTCAACTGTGTTCTTGAAGCCCTCAAAATGGGGCTCAAAATCGTCGGTTATCTCGATCTTTCCGTAGTAAGAGCCTATGGAAGAGACCTTCATGCCGTTTGCGTCAAGCTTTTCCTTGAGTGCCTTTGCCTCGTCAACGGTGAACTCGGAGATGTTCTTGCCGTTGACGCCGCGCAGTTCCATGTGCGTCACGCCGTTTGCCTTGCAGGCGGCTATCTGACCGTCGATGCTGTCGGCGGCTTCGTCGGAAAAGGCGGAGTAGAGAAATCTTGCCATCTTTGCACGACCTTTCTTGTTGTGCCCTATAAAAAGCAGCACTTGATTTACAGTCTTATTTTATACATTATTTACTCCTATTTCAAGCCCGAAGAAGTAGGATTTACAAATATTTAACCGTTAAATAAAGAACAAACAGCCGACAGCGAAACATATGGCCGTCGGCTGTTGCAATTTTCTCTTATGAGCGTTTGCGCCGCCTCGAAATAACTCCCGCGGGCAGGGCAAACAGGAGCGGGATAACCGCCGCAAAGGATGCCGAGCCGGTCTGCGGGGTCAGAGGCTCTTTCGAGCTGCCCGAACCGCCGTTCGATGCAGCGGGTCTTGCCTGAGTGCCTATGGGAGTGAGCGTCTTTGCGTTTACGTCATTTTGTAAAAACTGCGGATATTTTTTGTTCGACCACACATCTGGCTGAGACTCTGAATAGAAGAACCAGTTGTACATCGCCTTGTGCCCATCGTGAATCTTGCAGTGGAGCATATCCTTTATGAACCAGGTGTTCTCGGGCAGGAGGCAGGTCGATGCGTCTATCACGCCGTCCTTTGAAAGATGGTCGTGAACGCCCGCCTCATTCTTCTGAACATAGCCGTCTGGGAGAGTTGAATTGAGATCGGCAACGGTCGCGCCGACGGAGGCGTATTTCGTGTCGACGGTCGCGTCGCTGTTTGCCATATATGACTCAACGAGAGGGGTACGCTGTTTGTTGTAGCCCGCGACTATCATTATTTTTACGCCGTCTTTCTTCGCCTTGTTCAGTATCTCTCCGGCTTTGCACTGGACGTTGTAGTGATATTCGTCGAGGCGGGAGATGAGCTTCTTTGATGTGTTCTCGTTGAAAGTCATTTTCTTCGCCTGCTCGTATTCGTCGTCGGTCACGAAGCTCCATATTCCGGGCATTGAGCCGAACACCGGGTACATGAACTCGTCAAAGACCCTGTCGGTCAGATTCTCGAGCAACTTATCCGCAACGCCGACGAGTGCTTTGAAAACACCCGCGTAATTTAACATATCAAGCACTATGCAGAGCAGGTCGGATTGCCACTGCTCATCGGTCGGGAGCTGGGAGGCGTAGCGCACGAGGGCGTCCGGGTCGATAGTGATTTTCTTTGTGAAGAGGTCGCCCGCAACCTGTGTGCCGAGTATGGGGCAGCACTGGAAGATGCACGCGTCGATGCCGTCGGTGCCGTATTTGTAGAAATACGCCATGGTCATAACGCCGCCCATGGACGAGGCACGAAGAAGCACGGTGTCATGTCCGGTCAGCTTCTTTACGCAGGCGATGTATTCGTGCAGCTTATCCGCAACGGTCAGCGGATCTTCGCGGAAATCGTAGGCGAAATAGTAGCTCTTGTCAACGCCGTGGTCGGGGTTGTCGGGCAGCTTGGCGTCCGAGGTCACACGGTCTGTGGAGTCGCCGTTTTCGTCCATCTGCAAATCGCCGAAGACGCCGCGGACTCCATCGATGAGCGCGTCGCCGAAAGCGTCATAGTTCTTGTCTATGGCGAGGCGCGCTATTGCCGGGGCGAGACGTGCGGCAAGGCGCAGATAAGCGGCGGTGTCGGGTCTGAACAGCAGTCGCTCGTTCTCCGTGCCCTTGTCAAGATAGAGCTTCGCGCTGCCCAAGGCCGCGACGTAGATTACGGGCGGCGTGCCGCAGGAGCATTTTTCGCTCTTTGCGAAAACGGGCAGGCTCGCGCAGAGCAGCAGTATCGCCGCAAGAATGATGCTGAAGATTCGCCGGATGTTTTTGCGCATGGGGTTTCCCTCCGTTGTATTTTATTTTTATCGGAGACTTTTGACAAGCTCTCCGAAAGCTTTTGTTATTGTTGACCCCGCGCGCCTTCCCGCCGAGACCGCCTCTTCGTAGTGGTCTTTTGCTATGACGCTGCCGTAGTCGTTGTCGGGCAGGATATATCCCATCGCGTCATTGCACAGACCTATAACGCTCAACTCTCTGCCCTCGGGAATCATGTCGCGCATGGGCGGATATTCCCACGCGGTGCGGTTGAAGCTCTCGTCCGCGCCGTATGCGCCGCCGAGCAGAATCTCGGGTGCAAGCTCACCGGGGATGAGCGCGAGGGACAGCTCCTTGCCTATCTCCGCATAGCCGACCTCGCTGACGAAGCAGTAGCCGGATTTTTCGCTCGGGTCGTGCAGAACGGTGTTGTCAACGAGTCCCGCCTTTGCGGCGGCGATGAGTATAGGATTGTCCGCCGGGATAAATATTTCGCGGTTTTTAATATTTATAAAAGTCGCGACGCGCCTCTCGTCCTCTTCGGGGATAGAGAGCAGGAAGCGTCCGAGAGTCTTGCCGTATTCCTGCCAGCCCTCCGAGCCGTCATGCTCGGTTATGCAGTCGCGCTGCTGGGCTATCGCAAGTTCCGCGCCCTGGAAGAATATAAAATTCTTGCCCGCCTTGTTTATCTCATGCTCCATGGCGGAGATGTAGTCGGAGCTGAGCTTCGTATTCTTCGCGCCTAAAGCGGTCGGGTGAGCCGCCATGAACGCAGCTACAGTCTCTTCCGAGCCGTTGTCGGGGATGAAGCGCAGGCGGACTATATCTTTGTCCCATATATAAGGCGGGCGCTTGTCGCGCGCGAAGTCGATAGCGTCGGTGCGCACATAGGTGAGCTTTCCGCGCTGCATGGAATCAAACGCCTCTTTTATCGCGTCTGCGGTCTTTTCAAACAGATTCTCCATGAACTCGGGGTCGCGCCCGGAGATAATATCGTCATACCGTCTGTCCTTGGTCGCCTTGACATTGTTCTTGAGCATCTTCGGCAGATCGCCCCAAAGACCCTGCGTGTCTATTGCGCTGTGGCAGTGGATGGAGGAAATATTGATGGAAACTATATTATTTTCTTTTGCAAAGTCCGCCAGTCTCTCGCGTATGCGGCGTATGTCCGTGCCGGATATTCCGACGCAGTCAATGACGGCGAAAACCACGCTCCCGCGTCCGCTCGAATCGTCGAGGCAGATAACGCGCACCGCCTGGTCATCGATAACCCCGCTCATTATATTCGGCGGATAGGAGAGATAGCCCGCTATGTAGTAGTTCTTCTGATTGTAGTCGTCGGGGACGAGACTGCGCCGCGCATAGCCGAGACGCCATCTTGAACCGCGCTTGCCCGATGATGCAAATTCGCTGTGACCGGGATAGAAATCACGGCTCTGATAGTTCGAGACATCGCCGAAATTCGGCTCGGGGAGTTTGTCGGCAATCTTGCCGACGGCGGCGAGGATACCTTTTCCGACAGCGTCGTCAAAGTCGCGGCGGAAAGCCTTGTCGGTCTTTAATTTTCTGCCGACCGCCGCGCCTGCGCCCGCTGCTGCGGCGAGGACGGCAAAGGGGATGAGACTGCATTTTTTCATGCTTTTTCCTGCCTCCGAAATGTGAAATAAGTTACAGTATAATATTACCATTTCAGCAAGATTTGTCAACCGTGATAAAGCGGAAGAAATGAGCATATATATCAACTATCTTTATAAGCGCGAAGGGGCGGAGAAAAGTGTTTGTGTTTTCAATAAAATCCTCAAAGCTGAAAATTGCCTTGACTGCGTTCGCGGCGGTGCTCGCCGTGGCGGCGGTGGTGCTGCTGATAAACCGCGGCAAGCCCGCGGTCAGCGACAACGCGATAAGCCTCAAGGCGTCGAACGCCTCGGAACGCACGGCGTTTCTGTCGCAGTTCGGCTGGGATATCGAGGAGGACCCGGTCGAGGTCGCAGAGGTTATAATCCCCGCCGAGTTCGACAGGGGATATGAAAAATACAATGAGATTCAGAAAGCGCAGAACCTCGACCTGACCCCGTATGCGGGCAAGCGCGCAAAGCGCTGGACATACAACATAAAAAATTATCCCGGCTATGAGGGCGACAGCGGGACGGTGCAGGCGAATATTCTCGTCTACGAGGGCGCGGTGATAGGCGGCGACATCTGCTCGACCGAGCTCGACGGATTCATGCAGGGCTTCGATTTCCCGACCAAAAATGCCGCGCAGAGCGAGAGCACAACAGGATAAAAACAGCCGGACGGATATCCGCCCGGCTGATATTTTATTGAATTTCCTGTTCGAGGGTTCTGAATATGTCATCGTCAAAGAACTCGGTTATCGTCATGTCGAGTCCGTCGCAGAGTTTTTTGAGCGTTATGACCGACAGGTCGCGGCGGCTCGGGTCGAGCATACTGTAAACCGTTGACGGCGTGACACCGGAGCGGGTTGCGAGCTCGTTATATTTTATACCGCGCTCAAGGCAGATGTTCTTTATCCGCTTAACGATAGCTTCTTTTATTTGCATATCCTCACCTCGTGCAAATTTTATAAAAATATTCGCACGATAGTATACGCACTTGCGTAATAGAAACGCATTTGATATAATTTATACGCAAGTGCGTATAAAAGGGTGAGAAAGCCGATGAAAATAGCTGTTGTGGGTTCGAGAAGTCTTAATGTGAGTTGCTTGGAAGATTTTATTCCGAGTGATGTTGATGAAATTGTTTCCGGAGGAGCAGCCGGAGTGGATACTTGCGCAAGGGAGTACGCACGAAGAAACGGTAAAAAATTAACTGAATTTTTTCCGGACTATAAAAGGTATGGTAAATTAGCGCCGCTATATCGAAACATTCAAATAATAGAATATGCTGATGAAGTTATCGCCTTTTGGGACGGAAAGTCAACGGGAACAAAATATGTTATAGATAATTGCATGAAAACAGGAAGAAAAATAAGAGTGTTTCGAAGCAAATAAAAAATCGCCTCTCAAGAGAGACAATTTTTTTCACATCTTTATGCTCTTGTAAAAATCCAGTGTTCTCAGCTTATGCCCGAGCTGGAGAAGCAGGTAGCGCTCGGTGATATCGCCGAGAATTTTCAGAGAGCTGTCCGGCATACGAAACGCAAAAAGCGCACGGTCATCGCAGGTGCAGATATGGCGCATCGCGTTTATCACACCGGGCGTCACGGGTATTCCCTCGCCGTCGGGTGCGCAATTACGGCAGAAAAATCCCGCATGGCGCAGGCTGAAAACAGGCTCGTCGGGCAGCTCGTTCCCACAGGATTGGCATCCGGCGAGGTCGGGCATATAGCCCGCGAGCGCGAGCATACGAAGCTCACCGACGGGTTTTAAGAAATCCGCGCTCCGCTTGTCCTCGGACAACAAATGTAGAAGATTCAACGTCAGGCTCAAAAATTCGTGAGCCTCGGTGTTCTCGGGCGAAAACTCGCCCGCAAGCTCGCAAAAACAATTTGCAAGCGATAATTTTTCAATGTCCTCGCGCAGCCCGAAAAACACGTCTATCGCCTTTGCGTCGTCAACTATGTAGCTCTCGCGCCCGCGGTAGAGGGTCAGACGGGAGTATGTCATCGGCGAAACGGCGGCGCTCGCGGTTCGGCTTTTCACTTTCTTCGTGCCGTTGGCAAAGGCGGAGATGAGCCCGAGGTCGCCTGTCAGAATTTTGACGACTGTATCGTTTTCATTGATATCGCGGGACTTGATTATCAGCCCCTCTGTCTGCGTCTGCACTTGCCGTTTCACCTCCCGCGCGGATATTCGTCTTTGCATAGCGGAGATAGTCCTCGACCCTGCCGCTCATTTCAAAGGCGTTCCATGCATTCTGAACCGTGTTTTTGTCCGTATTTTTCATCTATGATAAACGCGCGATGTGCGCTCCTCCGTGCAGTGTAAAAATATTTTTTTCACTGCGCGGCGCATTTATGATAGGAAAAATTTTATTCGTTGTCGAGCCCGAAATTGTGGATGAGTCCCTCTCTGTTGCGCCAGCCCTCTTTGACCTTCACCCAGCAGTGGAGATTGATTTTGCACATGAAGAAGCGCTCCATATCCTCGCGCGCCTTTGTCGAGACTTTTTTGAGCATCTCGCCCTTTTTGCCGATTATTATGCCCTTGTGGCTCTCGCGCTCGCAGTAAATCGTGGCGTCGATATCGGTTATATTCGAGTCCTCGCGCTCGTGCATTCTCTCTATGCATACAGCAACGCCGTGCGGCACTTCGTCGTCGAGAAGATTCAAAAGCTTCTCTCTGATTATCTCGGCGGCGAGCACGCGCTCGGGCTGGTCTGTCAGAGTGTCGTCGGGGAAGAAATGCGGCGAGGGCTGAGCCTGCTTGAACAGCTCGTCTTTTAGATCGCCGAACCCGTCGCCCTTGAGCGCGGAGCAGGGGACTATCGCCTCGAAATCATAGAGCGCGGAGAACTGCGCCATGCGCTCGATAAGCAATTCTTTCTGCTTGACTGAATCTATTTTGTTTATGGCGAGAATGACGGGCATTTTCTCGTCCTTGAACTTCTTGAGAAGGTCTTTTTCCGCGTCGCGCAGCTCACCCGAGGGCTCAACAACAAAGAGGCATGCGTCAACGCCCGAGATGCTGTCGCTGACCGCCTTTATCATTTTTTCGCCGAGCTTTGTGCGCGGGCGGTGGAAGCCGGGGGTGTCGGTGAAAACGAGCTGAACTTCGTCCTCGGTCAGCACGCCCATTATTTTTGTGCGCGTGGTCTGCGGCTTGGGCGACACGACGGCGACCTTCTGACCGAGCAGGCGGTTGAGTATCGACGACTTGCCGACATTCGGGCAGCCGACTATTGCGATGAAAGCGGTTCTTGTCTGAGTCATAACTTCTCCTCATATAGATGACCGCTGATATGACAGTCAGCGGTCATTGATTTTTTATATATTATTTGTCTTTTTTCTTGAAATTGAAGCCCGTGAATATGAAAGTGAAGCTCAGCACAAGGCTGGCGATCAAAACGGCTATCATATACGGCTTCTCTGCGTAGTAGGCGAACATCGCCCTGAACGCATCGGGCTGAGCGAGAATCGCAATGCCCGTGCAAACGGCGAATATCGCGCCGACGAGCACGGCTCCCGCCGCGGTATCTTTCGATATTTTAGCAAGGCGGTTGTATTTCTCGCTGAACTTCTCCTCCGCCATGTCAACGACCGCTTCTATAGCGGTGTTGAACAGCTCGCCCATGACAACTATCGCGTTCGCGATAAAAATTATCGCAAACTGGGTGCGCGAGACCTCGAAGAAGTCATAGATCAGGAGATATGAATACATATATATCATGCACACGAGGTGCACGCGCATATTTCTCTCCTGCCTGATGCAGGTGATGATGCCCGACCCCGCATAGACAAAGCTCTTGAGCAGACCTTTCATTTATTCGTCACCCATATAGTAGCTTCCGCTTCTGGGCAGACCGAGCTGAGTCAAGACGGTCTCCTCCTTTTCGCGCATACGCACGCTCTCGATTCCGCCTTTTTCGTGGTCATAGCCGAGCAGGTGGAGCATCGAATGTACGGTAAGGAATGCTATCTCGCGCTGGAGCGTGTGGCCGAAACGCTCGGCCTGGCTGACTGCGTGGGGGATAGAAATGACTATGTCGCCGAGCATCTTTGCGCCCGTGTCAAGATTTGTGTCATATACTCCGTTTTCACCAAGGGGGAACGAGAGCACGTCGGTGCTCCTGTCCACGTTGCGATATTCGCGGTTGAGTCTGTGTATCTCTTCGTCGTCCACAAAGCGGACGCTTATCTCGGCAGGATCGTTAAATTCCTCGAGTGTCAGAACCGCGGTGCATGCGCGGCGCACGAGCATTCTTACTCCTGTCGGTATTTTGACCTCATGCTGGTCGTTTGTGATAATTACCTTAACTTTGCCTCTCATTTTCTTTTTTTCACATCCTCGTGTTTTTCGTAGGCTTTGATTATATCCTGAACGAGCTTGTGTCTGACCACATCGCGCTCGTTGAACCTGACAATTTGAATATCGTCGACATCTTTGAGAATCTTCACCGCGTCGACGAGACCGCTTCGCCTGCCGTCGGGCAGGTCGATCTGGGTGATATCGCCCGTGACGACCATCTTCGAGTTGAAGCCGAGACGGGTCAGGAACATCTTCATCTGCTCGACCGAGGTGTTCTGCGCCTCGTCGAGGATAATGAAGCTGTCGTCAAGCGTGCGTCCGCGCATATATGCAAGGGGCGCGACTTCTATATTTCCGCGCTCGAGCTGCTTTTGGAAGCTCTCCGCGCCGAGCATATCGAACAGCGCGTCGTAGAGCGGGCGCAGATAGGGGTCGACCTTCTGCTGAAGATCGCCGGGCAGGAATCCGAGCTTCTCGCCCGCTTCAACTGCTGGGCGGGTGAGGATTATGCGGTTGACTTCCTTTGCGCGAAAAGCCGTCACCGCCATGGCGACCGCAAGATAAGTTTTGCCGGTGCCGGCGGGTCCGACGCCGAGAGTGACCGTGTTTTTGCGGATGGCTTCGATATATTTCTTCTGACCGAGCGTTTTCGGCTTGACCGGTCTGCCCTTTGAAGTGATGCAGATGCAGTCCGCAGTCATCTGCGGAAGCTGATCCTCGTTGCCCTCGTTGACGAGCGAGATGACATAGCGGACATTCTGGTCGCTGAGCGCCTCGCCGCGGTTGATGAGCATCAGAAGTCCGTTTATCGCGCGCACGCCCTTTGAGACGTTCTCCGCCTCGCCCGTGACCTTTATCTCCGAGCCGCGGCTGACAACGCCGACATCGAACTCTTTTTCTATCATTTTAATATTTTCGTCGAAACTGCCGAACAGGCTGACCGCCTGCTCCATTCTGTCGACGCTGATTGACTGTTCAAACATAGATTATCTCCGAATTTTGCTTTATATTAGCGTTACGGCAAAAATAAATTTTCGTCATAACTGATAATATTATCGAAATATTTTGTTAGATTATACCATATTTTCTTAGTTCTGTCACCATAAAAAGGACGAAATTTTATTAAGTTTTAATAAAATTTTTGTATTTTTTTGTACATCAAGCTTAAAAAGCAATTTTTGTATCGATAAAGAAATATTTCTATATTTTTTTGCCGTCGAAAATGACAATTTTAAGTCCTTGAAGTTTGAAGAAAAACAATGTAAAATATATATGTTATAGGTATATGGAAGTCTTGACTGCGGAGGGAGACCGATGAAAAAAAGCTCGAAAAAGCTGATTGTCGCGCTTTTGTGCGCGGCAGCTGCCGTTTTGATCGGTCTCGTGGCATACGACGGCATAAAGCAGAGCCGTGAGTTCTCGTCTTCGTCTGCGATGATGAACACCGCCGTCAGCGCGGACATCGAGGGAAAAGACGCGAAAAAGGTCGGCAAGGCGGTTTTTGACTGCATATCGGAGCTCGAAAACAAGCTCCTCTCGCGCCATATCGAAACATCCGCCGTCAGCGAGATAAACGACGCGGCGGGACAGAACGTTAAGATAACTCTCTTTTCGTCTTCTGCGAACGGGAAGATAAACGACCCCGAAAAGAAGATGGGGGATATACTCTCGAAGTGCGAAGAGCTGAGAAAGTCGAGCGGCGGCGCGTTCGACCCTCTGCTCGGCAGACTCAGCGACCTTTGGGGATTCGGCACGGGCAATGAGAGAGTGCCCGACAAGGATGAAATAAACTCGGCACTCAACGGCACCGGTTCCGCCATAGAGATAAACGAGAGCGGTATAAAAATACCGTTGGGCACGGTGCTCGACCTCGGCTCGGTCGGCAAGGGCATCGCCTGCGACGAGGTGCGCGGAGTGCTCGAAAATTCGAAAATAAAGCGCGCGGTCGTCTCCGTCGGCGGGAGCATACTTCTCTACGGCGAGGGAGAAAAATTCACTGTCGGTATAAGAGATCCTTTTTCGGAGAGCTCGACCGAGAGCTTTGCGGTTTTGACTCTGCCCGCGACCTGTGTTTCTACTTCCGGCAGCTACGAGCGGTATTTTGACCGCGACGGCGTGCGATATCATCATATACTCGACCCGAAAACTGGTTATCCCGCAGAGAGCGGACTTGTCAGCGTGACGGTCGTTTGCAGCGACGGCTTTATGTCCGACGCGCTTTCGACTGCTTGCTTCGTGCTCGGCTACGAAAAATCGCTGCCGCTGCTTGAAAAATACGGCGCGCAGGCTGTGTTCGTGTTCAATGACAGGAGCGTCAGGGTCACAGGCTCCCTTGCGGACAGCTTTGAGCTCGAAAAGGACGGATTCAAACTTTTATAACGGGGGAGACAGATGCAGCGCAGATTCATAAAAAAAGCCGATATCGCATTGATAGCGGTCGTACTCTGCGTCGGCGCGGCTCTTTTGATATGGCGATTTTTGCCGTCGAACGGAAAGACCGAGGCGGTCATCTATGCGGGCGGCGAAGTATATCGCCGCGTAACGCTCGACAAGAACGCTGATATGACAATAACACCCGACACCGACCCCAAGGTCGTGATAAAAATAAAGGACGGCGCTGTCTGGTTCGAAGACGCGGACTGCCGCGACAAATTGTGCGTAAAATCGGGCAAACTCACCCGCCCGGGCGACACCGCTGCGTGCCTGCCCGCAGGAGTTGTGATAAGGCTCGAGGGCTCGGAGAAGCGGCACGATGCCCTGACCGGGAGGATATGCCCATGAAAGCGAGAAAGACCGCTCTTTTAGGTATCCTTTGCGCCCAGGCGATCGCGCTCTCGTTTCTTGAAAATCTGATTCCCTCTCTGCCGTTTCTGCCGCCGGGAGCGAAGCCGGGATTTTCAAATATAGTGACGATGTTCACTGTTCTCACTCTCGGACTGCCGCAGGCGATGTGCATAACCGTGTTCAAGGCGCTCTTTGCGCTGATGACACGCGGCGCGACGGCGTTTTTTATGAGCCTCGCGGGAGGAGTGCTCAGCACCCTCGCGATGTGGGCGGCAACAAAAATAAAATCCGATCCCTTCGGTCTGCTCGGCGCGTCGATAATCGCCGCCGTATGCCATAACGCAGGTCAGCTCGCCGCCGCGGCGGTGCTCACGGGGACGGGAGCCGTGCTCGGCTATGCGCCGGCACTGCTGATATTTTCGCTTATAACCGGAGCTGTTACTGGAACGGTGCTGCGCATAGTCATGCCGGCGCTCGAAAAACAGACGCGGTTTATAATAAAGAAGTAATAATTAATCATAAGGAGTTGAAGAAATGAGCTCGGTTAAACTCGACGGTGTTCTCAAAGCTGTCAAGCAGGTACGCGGCGGCGTGCATGTCAACCACAACAAGAACACCGCAGACTGTGAAGTCGTAAGAATTCCAGTCCCCGAAAAAGTGCTCCTGCCCATGCAGCAGCATATCGGTGTACCGTGCACACCCACTGTAAAAGCGGGCGACAAAGTTTCGGTCGGACAGATAGTGGGCGACAGCGACAAATTCCTCAGCGCGCCGATCCACGCATCTATATCCGGTACCGTCAGCGCAGTCAAGCAGGCGACGCTTGCAAACGGCGTTATCACTCAGGCGGTGGAGATAGAGTCCGACGGCGAGATGCGCCTTTTCGACGGTCTTGAGCCGCCGAAGGTGACGGGCAAGGAGAGCTTCCTTCGCGCCGTCAGGGATTCCGGCCTTGTCGGACTCGGCGGAGCGGGCTTCCCCACGCACGTCAAGCTGCGTATCCCGCCCGACAAGAATGTTGACACACTCATAGTCAACGCCGCGGAGTGCGAACCCTACATAACCGTTGACTACCGCGAGTGCCTTGAAAATTCGTGGGACATCCTCTCGAGCATCTATACTTTGAAAGAGATACTCGGCTTCAAGCGCGTCGTTATCGCCGCAGAGGACAACAAGCCCGAAGCTTTCAAAGTGCTCAAGGCTATAGCGGACAGAGACGTTGCGGAGGATAACGTGGTGCGCCTCATGACGCTCAAGTCGAAGTATCCCCAGGGCGCAGAGAAGATGATGGTGCTCTCCGCCACGGGCAGAAAGGTTCCGCCCGGAAAGCTGCCCGCCGATGTCGGCTGCGTTGTTATGAACGTTGCCTCCGTCGCATTTATAGCAAGATATCTCAAGAGCGGCAAGCCGCTCGTCAGCCGCTCGCTGACCGTTGACGGCTCCGCGATAGCCGACCCGAAGAACGTCCGCGTGCCAATCGGCATGAACGTCGGTGAAATAATCGACTTCTGCGGCGGCTTCAAAGCCGAACCCGGCAAGATAATAACCGGCGGCCCGATGATGGGACTTGCCGTTGTCAACACGGATATTCCCGTTCTCAAGCAGAACAACGCCATTCTCGCCTTTGCCGACGATGCGTCGAAGGTCAAGAAAGAGCGCGACTGCATCCGCTGCGGCAGATGTGCGGCGGCATGTCCGCTGAGCCTTATGCCCACGCTTGTTGAACGCTATATAAAGGCGAAGGATATAGACAGGCTTGAAAAATCCGGCGCCATGGTCTGCATGGAGTGCGGCTCATGCGCTTATTCATGTCCCGCGGCAAAGCCGCTTGTCCAGTATATGCGCCTTGCAAAACAGATGCTGAGAGAGGAGAAGAGCAAAAATGCCTGAAATGCCTGAAAAGAAACTAACAGTCAGCGCATCTCCCCATGTGCGCTCGGCTCAGACGGTCAGCGGAATAATGCTCAATGTTATTATCGCGCTGATCCCCGCCCTTGCGGCATCCGTCTGGCTCTTCGGTCCGCGCGTCCTGCTCATCTGCCTCGTAACGATAGGCACATGCATGCTCTCCGAGTATCTGTCGCGCAAAATCATGAAGCGCAGCAACACGCTCGGTGATCTGAGCGCGGTCGTCACCGGACTTCTGCTCGCCTTTAACCTGCCCGTGTCGATTCCGTTGTGGCAGGCGGCGATAGGTTCTGTTATCGCGATAGTTGTTGTAAAACAGCTCTTCGGCGGAATCGGCCAGAACTTCGTCAACCCCGCGATAACCGGAAGAATCATTCTCATGGTCTCGTTCCCGACCGCTATGACCACATGGATAAAGCCCCTCTCATGGCTCGACAAGGGCGCTGAAGCGGTCACCACCGCAACGCCCCTTACCATGATGACAAAGGGCGGCGAGCTCTCCGACGGACTGCCGAGCCTTGTTGATATGCTCATCGGCATCCGCGGCGGCAGCCTCGGCGAGACCTGCGCAGTGGCGCTGATAATCGGCGGAGTTTATCTGATGATAAGAAAGATAATCTCTCCCGCCATTCCGCTGTCGTTTATCGGCACTGTAGCCGTTATAATGCTCATAGCCGGCAAGGGCGACTTCCGTTTCGTCGCCTATCAGCTGCTCAGCGGCGGTCTCATGCTCGGCGCATTCTTCATGGCTACCGACTACACCACCTCGCCCATCAACTTCAAGGGCAGGATAATCTTCGGTATCGGCTGCGGCCTGCTGACCTCGTTCATCAGACTTTTCGGCTCGCTGCCAGAGGGCGTTTCGTTCTCAATAATCCTTATGAACATACTCGTTCCCCATATAGAGCATCTGACCACCCCGAAGCCTTTCGGCACGGTCAAGGAAAAAAAGAAGAAAGGGGCTGAGAAGGCATGAAGAATTTCAAGGAATTTGCCATCCCGACTGTAGCGCTCTTTCTGATATGCCTCGTTGCCACGACTCTTCTCGCCGTTACAAATAAAGTCACGGCTCCGAAGATAGCGGAGCTCTCGGCGCAGACCGAGGTCGAAACAAGGCAGAAAGTCCTGCCCGCCGCGACTCAGTTCGGCGAAACGCAGGAGATGAAGGGCGGCAGCGGCACTTACGCTGTCGGCAAGGATGCAAGCGGCAACGAAGTCGGTTATGTCTTTGTCACCGTTTCCAAGGGCTACGGCGGAGATGTGAAGATAATGACCGGCATCGACAAAAACGGCGCAGTCACCGGCATTTCGCCGCTCGAACTCAACGAGACCGCCGGTCTCGGCATGAAGGCCCAGAATGCCAGCTTCCTCGACCAGTTCAATGGAAAGGTCAAGGATATTGCAGTCAACAAAAACAGTGCCTCCGGCAACGAGATCCAGGCGCTCACCGGCGCTACGATAACCTCGAAAGCCGTCACGGCGGCAGTCAATGAGGCGCTGAGCTACTATGATTCCAATTTAAAGGGGGCGGAGTAAAAAATGGCAAAGAAAAAGAGTCTTTTTCAGGAGTTTACCAAGGGCATTCTTGTTGAGAACCCCGTTCTCCGTCTGGTGCTCGGCACCTGCCCGACGCTCGCGGTTTCGACCTCGGTCGAGAGTGCGCTGGGCATGGGCGTTGCAGCTTCGATAGTCCTTGTGTGCTCGAACATCGCCATTTCGGCGCTCAAAAAGGTGATTCCCCAGAAGGTCAGAATCCCCGCTTATATAGTTATAATCGCTTCGTTCGTTACAATAGTCCAGATGCTCGTCAAGGCGTTCGTCCCGCAGATCGACGCTCAGCTCGGCGTTTACCTGCCGCTGATAGTCGTCAACTGCATCATCCTCGGCAGAGCCGAGGCGTTCGCCTGCAAGAACTCCGTTGCGGCTTCCGCCGTTGACGGTCTCGGCATGGGCATCGGCTTCACCGCGGCGCTGCTCCTCATGGGCGCAGTCAGAGAGCTGCTCGGCACGGGCGCTATCGCCGGACTTCAGATAATCCCGGCTTCCGTCAGCCCCATGCTGATATTCATTCTGCCTCCCGGAGGCTTCTTCGTCTTCGGCATACTTATGGCGTGCGCCAACAAGCTTGCCGACAAGAAGGGTCTTTCAAAGGCGGAGCTCAAGGGCTGCGAAGCTTGCCCGATGGCGGCTTCCTGCTCTCTTCGCGGCGAAGTTGAAAACAAAAAGGACGGAAAGGAGGCGGCAGGCAAATGAAAATAATGCTTTCAATACTGCTTACCGGTATCCTTACGGAGAACTTCATTCTCGCAAAATTCCTCGGCATCTGCCCGTTCCTCGGCGTGTCGAAGAAGCTCAACACCGCAGTCGGAATGAGTGCCGCCGTTATATTCGTCATGCTGCTCTCGACTGCCGTTACATATCCCATCAACGCGAAGCTGCTCGTGCCCAATGATCTCGAATATCTCCAGACGATAGTATTTATTCTTGTCATAGCGGCTCTCGTTCAGCTCGTCGAGATAATTCTCAAGAAGTATATGCCCGCGCTTTATAACGCGCTTGGCATCTATCTTCCGCTGATAACAACGAACTGCGCGGTGCTCGGCGTCGTGCTTATAAACGTTGAGAACAACTACAATTTCGGCCAGTCGATGATGCGTTCGCTCGGCGGCGGTCTCGGCTTCATGCTCGCCATGGTCATGTTCGCGGGCGTCAGAGAGCGCCTCGAGAGCTGCGACGTGCCGAAATTCCTTCAGGGTCTGCCCATAACGCTCATTGCCGCATCGCTTACCTCGGTCTCCTTCCTCGGATTCTCGGGCGTTGTCGACGGCATATTCGGTTGAGAAAGGACGGGATAATATGCATCTTATTATAATTGCGGTTGTCATCGTCTCCGTCATCGGACTTATAGCCGGTCTCGGTCTCGCCGTTGCGTCAAAGGTCATGGCTGTCCCGGTCGACGAAAAGGCTGAGGAGATTCAGGCGGCGCTGCCCGGCGCAAACTGCGGCGCGTGCGGCTTCTCCGGCTGCTCCGGCTATGCGGCAGCCCTCTCTCAGGGCAAGACCACCGACACCGGACGCTGCATGCCCGGCGGCGCGGAGGTCAGCAAAGCTATTGCAAAAATAACCGGACTCGCGGCGGGGGATGTTGTCCCCATGACTGCCGTTGTCCTCTGCCAGGGCAACATGCACAACACGGACACGAAGCTCAACTATGTCGGAGTCAAGAGCTGCAAAATGGCAACT
>ULRB01097835.1_pt1 | contig 30385 bp, 25 predicted proteins | sample 1955051 | NCBI WGS metagenome assembly ULRB01 (sample SAMEA4835671, study PRJEB28245) | human gut metagenome | biome: gut microbiome; material: fecal sample | place: Denmark | collected 2008 | reverse complement strand
GGACTCGGAAGTTTCTTCCTCTCAGTCTTTTCAATGAACTTTCAATTCAAATCAACACTTGATTTCTCATCGTGTTAACCACCTGTATTTCTCAAATGGGCTGCAAAGATACGGACTTTTTGGAAACTACCAAACATTTTCTCGTTTTTTTTCGATTATTTTTTCTACTTTTGCCACCACAATGGAGAGATTGATGGAAAACGGACAAAATAAGGAGCAAAAAAGCGCCTCTCTATGGCAACTTTTCGGGGTGTTTGCAAAGATTGGCGCGTTCACGATCGGAGGAGGCTACGCCATGATTTCGCTCATCCAGAACGAAATCGTGCGCAGGAACTGGCTGAGCGAGGACGACTTCTCCGAACTCATAACCTTCGCCCAGACAGCCCCGGGCCTTCTTGCCGTCAACATATCCATATTCACCGGATTCAGACTCCGTGGAGTGAAGGGCAGCATCGTGGCGACGCTCGCGAGCATACTACCGTCATTTCTCATAATACTCGCGATTGCGATGGCATTCAGCGGATTTCAGGACAATCCGATTGTAATTCGCGTATTCAAAGGAATACGTCCCGTCGTCGTCGCACTTATCCTCGTTCCTATGATAAACATGGCGCGAAAATCGGACGATACATGGTGGAAATGGATTCTCTCGGCGGTCGTTCTTGCCCTTGTCGGGTTTCTCGGAGTCTCACCTATATATATACTTCTCTGTGTCATCGTCATATTTCTCGGGATATCCGCATATCGCGAAAAAAGAATGAAATCGGAGAACACGAAATAACCCGGAAAACATGATATTCCTTCAGCTTTTCTATACATTCTTCGTCATCGGGGCGTTCACAATCGGAGGGGGCTATGCGATGCTTTCGCTAATCCAGCATCAGGTCGTCGAGGTCCACGGATGGATTACCGACGCGGCGTTCACCGACATTGTGGCGATTTCACAGATGACCCCGGGTCCCATAGGCATCAATTCTGCGACATACATCGGCTACACGGTGCTCCAGAATGCCGGTGCGGCGGAATGGATGTGCGTCTTAGGTTCGTTTACAGCCACGACCGCCGTGGTGTTGCCATCGTTCCTCGTCGTTCTGGGAATATGTTTCGCGTTTGAAAGGTTCAGCCGCAGCAATATATATAAAGGTGTGATGAACGGGCTGAAACCCACAGTCGCCGGACTTATCGGAGCGGCCGCCGTACTTCTGATGACGCCGGAAAATTTTCCCGACTGGAAGTCTTGGGTGCTGTTCGCGGGGGCATTCGTTGCACACATGTTCTTTAAGGCGAACGCGATTCTGATTATTGTCGTGGCGGGAGTGTTAGGCTATATCATATACTGATTATGAACTGGTTTATAGACTTATTTGAGAAACAGACATTTACACAGGCGATTGTTGTGCTGTCGCTCATTTGTGCGGTGGGGCTGGCCTGTAACAAGATAAAATTCAAGGGAGTGTCTCTGGGGATTACATTTGTGTTTTTCGCGGGGATTCTCGCGGGATATCTCGGGTTTATGATTGATCCTCAGATGCTTGCGCTTGCGCAGAATTTCGGGCTGATACTTTTCGTCTATGCACTCGGAGTGCAGGTGGGACCGAGCTTCTTCCCATCGCTGAAGAAAGGAGGCATCAAGCTGAACTTGCTGGCGTTCGGAGTGCTCGTGCTCGGGATTCTCATGACGCTCGGAGTATGGTGGTGCACGGGTCTGTCACTGCCGGTGTCAATGGGACTATTCTCTGGAGCGGTGACAAACACCCCTATGCTCGGAGCGGCGCAGCAGGCGCTTTTGGATCACTCGCCTTCCGCGACTACTGTCTCTAACGAGATGGCGATGGCCTGCGCGGTGGGATATCCCTTCGGTGTGATGTGCGTAATTCTCTGTGTCATAATTCTAAAGGCCATATTCCATAAGGGCACGAAGGAGGAAAAGGATCTACACGACAACCCGACATTCATAACGGAGTTCGTAATCAGCAATCCGGCGATATTCGGAAAGACAATTAAGGGAATCATGAAGGGAACATCCTTTCATATCGTGGTGTCGAGGGTATGGAAATTCACCGACAAGGAACATGAGGAGGGACCGAAGGGAATGGTGATAATCCCTAACGGTGACACTGTGCTCGAAGAGGGGGAACACGTGCTCGCGCTGTGCAAGGAAAAGGAGGTAGGGATTGCCGAGCGCCTGTTCGGAAAGATTGTGGATAAGGATTGGAACAAGAAGGACATAGACTGTAACTCGATTGACGGACAACTTGTGTCACGCCATGTGCTTGTGACCAAGGAAAAGGTAAACGGAGCGAAAATCGGGGACCTACATCTTCGTAACTCATTCGGAATCAATGTCACGAGAGTGAACCGCGCGGGAATCGATATCCTTCCGTCAAGCAGTCTCGTGCTCCAGATGGGCGACAAGCTCACCATCGTCGGACAGGCGAAGGCGATTGACAATGTGGCCGCAGTGCTGGGAAATAAGGAAAAGGAGTTGAGAAATCCGAATATGTTCTCGATTTTCATCGGAGTCGTGCTGGGACTGATTCTCGGATGCATCCCTCTGTCAATCCCGGGAATGAGCGTGCCGATTAAGCTCGGAATTGCCGGAGGACCGATTATCGTGGGGATTCTAATGGGTGCCTACGGGCCGCGTTTCCATCTCACGACCTACACCACCTACAGTGCCAACCTGATGCTGCGCCAACTCGGTCTGACGGTTTATCTTGCCGCTCTTGGACTGAGCGCAGGTCCAGGCTTCTTCAAGACAGTATTCCGCCCGGAAGGACTGCTTTGGATTGGAGTAAGCATCCTGCTCGCCATTGTTCCGGTTCTGATTGTCGGTTTTGTGGCGTCAAAGTTCTGCAAGACCGACTACGCGTCCAATGTCGGAATGCTCTGCGGCGCGATGGCAAACCCAATAGCCCTCAACTACGCACTGAGCACAGTCGAGGACGACGAGCCTTCAGTAGCCTACGCCACGGTTTATCCGGTGTGCATGTTCCTGAGGGTAATTACTGCACAGATGCTGATGCTGTTCTGTCTATAACAATGTTTAAGTCTCGACATGCACACACACGAAACAGAAGAACGGCTGGAAGCCAAAGGAATACGGCCGACTGCAAATAGGATACTCGTACTTAAGGCGCTCGGAGAGGCCGGACATCCGATGAGTCTCACCGACCTTGAGACCCAGATTGAGTCCATGGACAAGTCCAGCGTGTTCAGAACACTGACACTGTTTTTGGAGAAGGATCTCGTGCACTCATTTGAGGATGGACGAGGGATCATAAATTACGAATTGTGCACCGAGGAAGGCCATTGCGACCACCACGATGCACATATTCATTTCTATTGTGAGCGATGCCACCGCTCCTACTGCATGGAACACATCAACCTCGACTGGATGCAGGTGCCGGAAGGCTTTGAACCGCGCGCCTACTCATTTGTCATCAAGGGAATCTGTCCCCGCTGCAAATAGCTTCTCAGTTCTCCACCGGCCTTATGACATAGTTGAACGTCATTTCCTGCGGCTTGACAAGGTATTCGGTGCGCGGAAGATGCGACCATGAGTCAACGCAGCCGAGTCCCATCTGAACGAGATCAAAGTTAACCCATGTCAGTCCGTTGCAGCGCTGATTCTCGAACGCAATAGCCTTCAACTTGAGGGAATGACGTGTGCCGCTCTTGGCGCAATCCAATTGCTCGGTCGAGAACGGGAGTGCTGATGCGGAGAACGGAGCGTCAGAAGAAATCTCCAGGCCCGTGCCGTTGTCGTTCAGGACGCGGAACCACTTGAGCTGAGTCTTCGTTCCGGATTCCTGCGGACGGACATAGCCGTAATGATATTGGTCCTCAACCCTCTGCACATAATGTCCCATAAGGGCTGCCGAGTTGCGGTCACTGTAGTTTTCAAAAGGTCCGTTGCCGAAAAACTCGACATTGGAGAACTCTCCAGGCATCGCGAGGCGCATTCCGAAGCGGTTCAAAATCGGAGCATCAGCCAATTTGCCGGCATCCTTGAGGGATTCGCTGACTGAAATCGCACCGTCGCCATATATGCTGTATGTGACAGCAATCTTCGCCGCCTCACCAATCGGTGCATATTCCGTCGTGACAAGAACGAAGTCTCCCTTGTCTTCGAATGTGAACGAAACAGCCTTATACTCGGCGTCACGCCAGAGTTTCTGCGACTCAGGGAGCTTCTTACCCCTGTAGTTCGCGCCCATGTCATTTTCGGTCGCCGCACGCCACAGGCAAGGTTCAAGAGGCTGCGACAGGAGCGGTCTATCGTTGAGCGTATAACTTATCAACGCACCGGTAGTCTTGTCGAACGTGGCTTTCCACACGTCACCGCGCTCAGCAAGCACTCCTTCATAAGGCATTATTCCATAGAAAGAAACAGTACTCTCGCCATCGGCGATGCGGAAAGAGTGAACTTCCGGAACGTATGCCGCGTTCGGAGCGGAGGCAATGCAAATCTGATCGTAGGCAACTTCACTGTCTGCCGGAAGTATGCCGTCTTTCTTCTTGAGAGTGTAACGGACATTGAGGTAGACATCATGGCCGTCTAAAGAGCCTCCACAGGCATCGACCACGTCAGCGGCCGTGTAGCCGAGATTCACTTTGCTGCTGTTCTGCGGCGCAATGGCGAGTTCCTCCGAAGCATGACCGCTGAGAACAGCTTCGCCGTCACATTCAACAGTCCATGAAAGTTCGTATCTGGAAAGGTCAATGAAGAAATTCTCATTGAAAATGTCCACCTTACCATCGAGTGCCTGTTCCGCAGGTGAGGAAGTGAGGATGCTGCGCTGCTGATATGCAATTTCATAGGCATGAGGATGAAGACTGCGGTCAGAGGCGATGACTCCGTTGCAGTTGAACGATTCGTTGGTAGGGTCGTAATCGTTGAAGTCGCCGCCAAACGCGAAGATGTGATCAGTACCATACTTCTCCGCATCAACCGGCCACCACACGGCCTGATCCACAAAGTCCCAGATGAAGCCACCCTGATAGTGAGGATACTTACGGATGAGATCCCAGTATTCCTTGAATCCGCCGATAGAGTTACCCATGGCGTGAGCATACTCGCACTGAATGAGAGGCTTGTCCGGATTGCCCTTTACATAGTTCTCGCACTGTTTGTAGTCCCAATACATAGGGCAGACAATGTCTGTCCCCTTATGGTTCGGTTTTTCGTAGACATTACGTTCATACTGCACAGGGCGGGTCTCATCCCACGCCTTAAGCCAGTCATAGGCATCGAAGAAGTTCTGCCCTGCACCGGTCTCGTTACCGAGACTCCATATAATCACCGACGGATGATTGTAGTCGCGCTGAACCATGCGCTGCACTCTCTCGACTATAGTCTTGTGATAGTCAGGGTTCTTTGCAAGGGCCTCCGGGCCATATCCCATTCCATGTCCCTCGATATTAGCCTCGTCAACAACATAAAGTCCGTATTTGTCGCAGAGGTCATACCAAAGGGGATCGTCAGGATAGTGGCAAGTGCGCACAGCATTGAAGTTCAGTTGCTTCATTATGAGGATATCCCTCTCCATATCGGCAGGTGACACCACATAACCCTTGTAGGCGTTCATTTCGTGACGGTTGACACCTTTGATGAGCACCGGCTGACCATTCACAAGCAGTTGTCCACCACTGATTTCCACAGTTCTGAATCCGAACTTGAGAGATGCGGTCTGGGTCTCCACTCCCTTTTTGTTCAAGGCAATGAGTTCAAGAGTATAGAGGTTCGGAGTCTCAGCTGTCCAAAGTTTGGCAGCAGGAAGACCGCCCTCAACCCTCGCACAAGAAAAGCCGTTCCCGGACTTGTCCTTCACATTCACCGAAGCATCGCCCGATGCGGCAATCTCTCCAGCGGCATCAACAATCTGCCAACGGACCTTAGCCACGCCGGAAGTGGTCTCGGCAACAATGCTATAGCGTCCGTCAGCATCGCCGCTGACATGAATATTCTCTATTCTCTGCTTTGCACGGGAGAACACATAGATGTCACGGGCAATTCCGGCATATCTCCAGAAGTCCTGACATTCCACATAGGTACCGTCGCACCAGCGGAAAATCTCAAGAGCGATGGTGTTCTCGCCAAGTTTCACAAATTTAGTAATGTCAAAACGGGCTTCAAGCTTGGAGTCCTCGCTGTAGCCGACTTCCTTTCCGTTCACCCAGACCTTCACATTTGAAGTGGCTGAACCGATATGCAGGACTATGTCCTGTCCCTTCCACTCCTCACCGAGAAAGAAGTTGTGGCGATACTGTCCCACATAGTTGTGCTCGTCCGGTACAATCGGAGGAGTGTTGGGGAAATGGCCATCCCAAGGATATGGAGTGTTCACATATATAGGATCACAATAACCATTCAGATCCCAAAGCCCGGGAACCGGAATCGTACCCCACTGCGAATCGTCGTAACCATCACGATAGAAATCGGTCGGGCGAGTGTTCAGATCTTTGTTAAAATTAAACTTCCAGAGCCCACTCAAACTGAGCTTCAGCCCGTCGGTCGCGAACGTGGTAGTCATCGGAAGGCGGTTAACCTCATTCAGATTAGGGTCTTTCCAAAATTCCACGGATGTCTTTTCCTTCGCGGAAACATTCGTTCCGAGAGCCATCGCTCCAACAAGAACACACAGAAGTGTTGAAAACTTACGCTTCATTGACATGTTATTAATTATTAAAATTTTCCCAAATTTACGACTTTACCGGTGATGCCGCAACAAATAGAGCCCCTTATTCGGGAACATTTGAGCCAAACCCTAAAATAATTGCAGATTTTGCTAAATTATTTCTATGTCGCCGGACTGAACCCAACCCTGCCGTCCGTCAGAAATCTCGACATTCGTCCACGTTCCGACAGAGTCGATTATCTTCACTTTCGTGCCTTCGTGGAGTATGAACAGGTCCATCTTTCCATCCGGAGAGGATTTCGTGGATATGACCGGCTTCATCACTATAGCCTCGTCGCGAAGGAAATAGTCGTCCTTCTGGTGAAGCGAAAAGCCGAGAGCCGCGCCCCCAAACAGGAAGCAGACTATTGCTGTAATGAACCCGGTGCGTTTCCAAGCTGTCGTGGGAGCGAGGAAGAAAAGCAGCAGCATCGCGCAGACAAGAACGAGGAATACTATGAATATGATTGCCCAAGCATCAGAGTCGAGAAGGTAGCAGAGCCTCAGAGTCCATGTCTTCAGGACAAATTCCGGAACGGCATCTATGCGGTCCTGCGTGCGGCTGTTCGCGAACTCCAGATTGTAGCGGGCATCCGAATATGACGGGTCTATCTTGAGGGCGCGCTCGTAGTTCACGATTGCCTTGCCGAGATTATCGGCCTTGAACCATGCGTTGCCGGCATTGTAGTAGAGTTGAGGGGATTCCAGACCGAGAGAGACTATCATCTCGTACCCGGACGCGGCATCTTCCCAGCGTCCATCCGAGTAAGCGGCATTGGCCTTCTCCCAAAGTTGCTGCGGGTATTCCTTCTGCTCTTCAGCCGAGACCTCCGGAGAAGTCTGGAGAGGCTGTTCCTGCGCCCGCATCGGGAACGACATCAGTGCGAGTATGACGACCATAGTGGCCGCACCGGCCACGGGCATTTTCTTTCCTGATTTCATAGAAGAGTCAATTGTAGATATAAGCTCGGCAGCCTTTTCGTAGTGAGCCTGCATTGCCTCGTTTCCGGATGACGGTGAATAACGGGCGAACTCACAGTCATCTATGAGTCCAACGAAGGCCGTCACAGTCTCTTCCGGCACACCGCCTTCGGTGAGCCTTGCAGAGATGTTTTCCTTGTTCAGTTCGGACATCGGAATGTTCAGCTTGTCGGCGATGAAACCGAGCAAAGCTTTGTGAAGTTCCTCATAGAATGCCGTGTAGAGATTCTGTTTGAGGAACACGGAAGCAGTCTTGAGTTGCTTCAGAGCTTTCTTTGTGGCCTTTCTGTTTCTGTTGCCGACAACATCGGCACGTCTTGCCGCCATTCTCCGGAAAGCGAACCAGCAAAGAGCCGAGACAAGGAGAATAAGGAGGCAGACCGCAACAAAAACAGCAGAGCCTACAAAGAAGTGGCCCTTTTCCGAAAGCCGTGTCGGCTTTGTGGATATGAACCTGATGTCCTGACCGAGACTGCGGACGTCGTTCTGCTGAACTCCTGGAACTACCGCGCCTCCGGACGGAATGTCAGCGCCTTTTTCGACCGTGAAGTTTATCGGCAGCGTCTGCACCGTGACATAACGCCCGGCCTCGACGTCATAGTAGCTGTACTGAATCGGCTCAATTGTGAACTCTCCGGGGCTGCGCGGAATGAAAGGATACTCGAATTCTTTGGAACCGGAAATGGAGCCTTTGGCACTTTTGTCCGTAATCTTCGTGTCATAGACTTCCATGTCAAGAGGGAAGCTGACCTTCGGAGCCCCGAGGAGGGAAACATTGCCACGGCCCGAGACGGTGATTATCAAAGAATTGGCTTCATGAGCCTTCAGGTTGTCCTTGGCGAGTTTTGCGCTTATGCTGAACTTGCCCACACCACCGCCGAACGATGCCGGGGCACCGGCCGGAAGCGGAGACACATTTACTGTAACGGCACTTGAGGAGACTTTTTTCCTCACCGTCGTGTAGTCGTCAAAAAAGCCGTCAAAGATGCTTCCGGTACGCGACTGCACCCTGACATTGACAAGGCACACGAGCTCGGCAGGGTCAATGGTCAATTTGCCTGTCTGCTGAGGGATAAGCACATAGCGACGGAGCACGGCTGCATCGTAGATTTTCCCGTTGTAGGTCTCCCGTGTGAACTCGATGTTTGTCGGAGCCTCTATCTCTTGACTCCAGAACCCTGTGAATGATGGGAAGTTAGCATTCTCGAATCCGGAGAGATTGGCCCTCTGATAAATTTTGAGCGTCGCGTTAATAGGCTGTCCGACAACGACATTGGTTCTGTCAAGAGAGAGACTGAGGATTATCTCACCCGTGGATGTTTCTCCCGCGCGTCCAACGCCGCTTCCGTTCTGCCTTGCTCCCGAGCCACCGGCTGCGCTCGGATCTGAAGGAACGCCGTTCGAGCCGGACTGCGGGCTGGTCGATGACTGAGACGACGACGGATTGTTCTGTCTGACCACGGAAATGGTCACCGGACGTGAAACTATCTCACTGCCTTTGACCTTTGCAGATGCAGAAGGAAGCGTGAACTCCCCCGCTGACTTAGGCATAAGTATGTAAGTGTAGGACACCTGCCTTGATGCAGTACGTTTGCCATTGATTATGCTGATGCTTGAAGAAGAACTCTTCTGCGGTCCCCAAACAAGGTCAAAGTCCGCCGGACACTCCCAACTAAAGTCCGAGGCGGAGTTCTCTCCCTCTATAACGAAGGTTACGTTAAACTGCTCGTTCAGATCCACGACATTGTGGGTCTGAACTTGAATCGACGTCTGTGCTGCTGCCGTCACCGCTGCAAACGCCCAAAGTATGCCTGCAAATAATTTCCTCATCATATATATATATCCTCTTACTACCAGTTCTTTTCCTTTTGACGGGACCTGACCATTGCTGCCTTTTCCTTGTTGACCTTGTCCTGGGTCTCCTTTTCCTTGGCCTGAATGGCTTGGAGCATCTGTTGGGCCGCCTGTGGACTTATCTTCTGCTCCTGAGGCTGTCCCTGTCCGTCACGATTGTCCTGCGGGGGCTGCTGACCGCCGTCGTTGTTGTCCTGATTGCGGTCGTCGTTCTGCCCGTCACCGTTGTCATTCTTGTCCTGACTATTCTTGTCGTTGTTGTCCTGATTCTGGTTCTGGTCCTGATTATCCTGGCTTTGCCGGTCTTGGTTCTGGTTGTCCTTATTCTGGTCGCCCTGTCCGCCGCTCCCTCCGTTCTGCTGCTGGTTTTCAAGCATCTTACGGGCATAGATATAGTTCTCCTTCGCATCCAGGTCGTCCGGACGCATAAGAAGAGACTTTGCAAAGGCATCGACAGCCGTCTTGTAGTCCTTTGCCGCGAGCGACATATCTCCGAGATTATAGTAGTAGTCAGCGCCATGGCCTCCCTCAAGCGCGCCCTGTTCAATTTTCTGCATCGATTTCATTGCCCCCTGAGCGTCACCCTGTCTGTAGAGGTCCGCAGCGAGGTTGTAATTGGCCGCCACTGACATAGAGTCCTTCACAAGAGCCTTTCTATAGTCAATCTCGGCTTCCTTCCAATTCTGTTTCCGATAGTCGCGGTTGCCGCGCCGCACGTCCTTTCTGTCCGTCTGCGCTGATGCCACAGCAGGCAGAAGCATCATCAGTGCGAGGGCCGGCAGCATAAAATATATTTTTTTCATCATTTTCATATCCCGAATTTCCAAAACATCATTTCTTCGTGCCGAAAAGGCTGAACTTCGTCTTCCGATCCCCGATGAGACAAGTGAGAACAAAGAAAAACAGTGCAAACGCAAAGAAATACATATACTGCTCGTCATATTCCTCGAAGACAACGGAATTGAACTTCTCTGCGTCCATCTTCTTTATGTCGCCGATTATCGGATTGAGACCAAATTCGCTGTTTCCAGCACGCACATACGCCCCATTCCCGGCGGAGGCGATTTCACTCAGTGTGTTCTCGTCAAGACGTGTCACGACAATGTTGCCCTCACGGTCTTTCATAAGCCCACCATCCTTCAGCGGAATAGGCTTACCCTCCGGAGAGCCCACACCGATTGTATAGACCTTTATTCCCAACTCGGCTGCTTGTTTCGCGGCCTTGACCGGGTCATCCTCGTGGTTCTCTCCGTCCGTGATGACTATTATCGCACGACTCTTCTCGCTCTGTGCGCTGAAAGAGCGGGCAGCCGTATTTATGGCATCGGCGAGCGCTGTTCCCTGAATAGGCACAGACTCGGTGGAGATGGTATTCAGGAACATTTTTGCGGAAACATAGTCTGTCGTAATCGGCAACTGGACATAGGAACTGCCGGCGAAAACGATGAGTCCTATCCGGTCGTCACGAAGTTTGTCGACTAATCTGGAGATGGCAAGTTTCGCACGCTCAAGTCTGTTCGGAGAATAGTCCTGGGCAAGCATGGAGTTTGAAACGTCGAGTGCAATCACCACCTCGGCTCCTTTAGTCTCGTGTTCCTTTAGCTTCGCGCCAATCAGAGGACGTGCCATCCCGACAGCGAAGAAAGCGAATCCGAGGCTGAACAGGACGACTTTCCACCATCCGCGGGCCCCGGAATATGAAGGCATCAGCCCTGCCACCAGATCCGGATCTCCGAATGAGGCAACACGCTTTTTACGCATTCTGCGGAAAATGGCGTATACCACAGGAAAGAGCGGGACAAGCAACAGAAGCCAAAGATATTGAGCATCAGCAAAATACAGCATAATCAATCATTTTTTACGGCAGTTTTCTGAAAACCGCGACCTGAAGGATGAAGGCGGCAAGCAGGGCAATTAGGGCGACAAGCGCGTATGTTCCGAACAGTTCCTTGTAGACAGGGAAACTGTCGATTGTTGTCCTGGCCTTCTCCATCTTGTTTATCTCTGAATAGATTTCGGCGAGTTTGGTGTTATCCGTAGCGCGGAAATAGCGTCCACCGGTGGTCTCGGCAACCTGCGAAAGCAGTTTCTCGTCAATCTCAACCTTCACTTTCTGGATTTCCACGCCCCAAGGGGTCATCACCGGGTAGGGCGCGGTGCCATTTGCACCCACTCCGATTGTGTAGACACGGATGCCGTAGGTCTTGGCAATCTCGGCAGCAGTTTCCGGGGCAATCTCTCCACAGTTGTTCACGCCATCAGTGAGCAGAATCACTACGCGGCTCTTTGCATCGGAGTCCTTCATCCGCGCAACGGCCGTCGCGAGCCCGTTTCCTATCGCGGTACCATCTTCAAGAAGGTCGGTACTGATTTCTTTCATCAGGTTGATGAGCGTTGCACGGTCAGTCGTAAGAGGGCATTGGGTGAATGCTTCGCCTGCGAAAACGACAATTCCCATACGGTCTGAAGGCCTTTGGGATATGAATTCGATTGCTATATCTTTCGCAGCACTGATTCGGTCCGGGTTGAAGTCACGGGCAAGCATGGAAGTGGAAACGTCCATCGCAAAAACAATGTCAATTCCCTCAGTGTCAATCTTTTCCATCTTCTCCGATGAGCGCGGGCGTGCAATGGCGATAACTATCATAACCATCGCGAGCAGCATCAAGGCAAAGGGAAGATGACGGAGATATTCCTTCACGCTATGTCCCGCCTTGAGCCACGGGGCGCTTGCAGACACGCGCAGATGGGCCTGGCGTCCGAAAACCTCGCGCAGAATGTAGAGAACCAGCAGCAGAGCCGGCACCACCGTGAGCCAAAGAAGTTTAGGATACTCAAAAAACATCACTCGCCCTCCTTTTTATTTTCTTCCGCCTGTGCTGCAAGATCGTCCTGATAGGTCTGGGTGACAAACCTCACGGCAAGCGGAAGCACTGCCGCATTCTCCTGCTCACTCGCAGTATGTTTGGCGAATTTCACAAAGTCAGCAGTCTCAAAAAGATTTTTCAAATCCTTAAGAAGTTCTTTTCTGTCAGCGGGTTCATCCTCGAACTTCGGCTTCATATCGCGGAATATTTCGGCCGTTGTCATCTCCATGGCACCGATTTCATAACGGGAGGAAATGTACTCACGAAGCACGTCCGTCACTCCCGAATAGAACTGCTTCTGTTTTTCCGGAGCCCAAAGTTTGTCGCCACGATAGCCGTCGAGTTTGCGGAGAGCAACAATGTGCGCAGGATCCCCGTGATCCGACCCTTCGGCCGACTTCTTCTTGTGCATCTTGATAAGGCACACAAGCGCAATCACCGAAAGAACAACAAGATAGAAGAGCCCGACCCATGGAAGTACCTCCGCGGCAGTGAGCGGATAGCGTATGATGTCCTTTATGTCGTGCGGCTGGAAGGACGTCGTGTCGACCGGCATGGTCATCACATTGAAGCGGATGCTGTCGAAAAGCAGTGTGTCCACCACTCCGTCTTTGGAAAGCCGTGCAACAGGCAGTTCACCGAGTTGATATTCTCCCTCGTCAAATGTCGTGAGGACAGTTGAAACCTTTATGTCATAGCTAAGAGGGCTGTTCTTCTTTGCCTTGTAAACCTTGAGAGTGTCGGACTTCCAGGGTTGGAGGAACATAATTCCCCGCATGGTACTGTCATTCAGCGGAGGAAAGGCATACTGTGTGCCTGCCTCGACCCTATCAAGTTTAATCCCGTAGAGCAACTGGTCGGCAATAAGGATACTGTCCCGCTTCTGAAGTTGTTCAAGAAATGGAGCTCCGCCGTGCACGATGTGACCTCCCTTCAGCTGAGGAGCGTCACTCGACACGACATCAGCCACATTGGACGTCACTGCTGAGTCCTGTGCCGCCGCAGGAAGTGTGGCAAGCAGCAGTCCCAATATGAATAATCTAAATCTCATCTTCAATCCCACAATAAACCTATCCGCCAAAGCCTTAATTATTTGTTAATTATCTGTCAATCTCTACCTCTGCTGAAAAAGCCGCATCAGAGCCTGAACATAATCTTCATTCACAGCCACGCTGACCTTATCTACATTGTATTTCATCAACATTTTCGACTCGCTCTCACGCAGATTCCGAAACCATTCCTCATAGAGTCTGCGCAATTTTGCACTGCCGGTGTCCACCCAAGCGGTTTTCCCTGTTTCGGAGTCCTTGATATTCAACAATCCCACATTCGGAATGCTCTGCTCGCGTGGGTCGTAAACCTCAACAACGGAGATGTCGTGACGGTTAACGGCGACTTTAAGGGCATCCTCATATCTTGGCTGTCCCTGAGCGTCCGCATCAATCATATCGGAAAGCACGAAAGCGTTGCAGCGTTTTTTGATTGCATTAGTGAGATATCTCAGAGCCTCAGACAAATCCGTCCCCGTCGACTCCGGCTCAAACTCCAAAACTTCACGAATAATGTGCAGCAGATGAGTTCTTCCCTTTTTCGGCGGAATGAATTTCTCAACTTTGTCGCTGAAAAACAGGGCGCCCACCTTGTCGTTGTTAAGAATCGCCGAAAAAGACAGAACTGCGGCAATCTCAGCAATCATATCCCGCTTAGTCATCCCTGAGGTGCCGAACAGTCCCGAACGGCTGGCATCAATCAACAGCACAACCGTGAGTTCCCTTTCTTCCTCAAAGACTTTGATATATGGAGAATGAAGACGTGCCGTGACATTCCAGTCCATATTGCGGACATCGTCACCATATTGATACTCACGCACTTCGCTGAATGCCATACCGCGACCCTTGAATGCAGAATGGTACTCTCCCGCAAATATCTGATGCGAGAGAGCCTTTGTCCGAATCTCAATTTTCCGAACTTTTTTCAGAAGATCACTTTCTGTCATAACATTTAAGTACACTATGGCACCTCAACGACATTCACAATCTGATCGATGAGGTCATCGGTCGAAATGTTTTCAGCCTCTGCTTCGTAGCTGAGTCCGATTCTGTGACGAAGCACCTCGTGGCACACGGCACGCACATCCTCAGGGATGACATATCCCCTTCTCTTTATGAAAGCGTATGCCTTGGCTGCGGCTGCAAGAGAGATGCTTGCACGAGGGGATGCACCGTATGAAATGAATCCCGCAATTTTGTCGAGCCCATATTCACCCGGAGTTCTCGTGGCGTAGACGATGTCAACGATGTATCTTTCGATTTTTTCGTCCATATACACTTCCCTCACAACCTCACGGGCACGGATGATGTCTTCCGGCTTCAACACAGCAGAAGCTTTCGGAAATTCTCCGCTGTTGTTCATTCGGAGTATGAGTTTTTCCTCTTCTTTTTTCGGATAGGTCACGACAACTTTGAGCATAAAACGGTCGAGCTGAGCCTCCGGAAGCGGATAGGTACCTTCTTGTTCTATAGGGTTTTGCGTCGCCATCACAAGGAACGGCTCCGGCAGGCGGAAGGTCTCGTCACCAATTGTCACCTGACGCTCCTGCATCGCCTCAAGAAGGGCTGACTGAACTTTTGCAGGGGAACGGTTAATCTCGTCGGCGAGTACGAAATTGGCGAAAATAGGTCCGCGACGAATCTGGAATTGTTCGGATTTCTGGGAATAAATCATTGTTCCGATAACATCCGCAGGAAGAAGGTCCGGAGTGAACTGTATTCTGCTGAATTTGGCATCCACCGCCGAAGAGAGTGTGTTGATTGCCAGGGTTTTTGCCAGTCCCGGCACACCTTCGAGAAGTATGTGTCCGTTTGCGAGAAGCCCTATGAGAAGGTTCTCTACGAGCTGTTTCTGGCCCACTATGACCTTGTTCATTTCCATCGAGAGAATGTCCACGAAGGAACTTTCCCTCTGGATGCGGTCGTTGAGCTCTTTAATGTTTACGCTATCCATATTTTTTGTTTTTTTAATATCTTTTTGGTCTATATTCGTCTTCTCATCGGTCACATACGCCCGGTATGCTCCCTCTTCGATGACAAATCTATCCTCAAAAATCTGATTAAAAATTTATCTGTTATATTGTTTCTATTTTCTTCTCATCGGTCACATACGCCGTCACATACGCCCGGTATGCTCCCTTTGTGTCGTTAAGTTTGCATATCTTTGCATAAAAATTGAGATATGCATTACATCTTGACTTTGTCATATAGAGGTGCCGGACTAAGCGGCTGGCAGATTCAGAACAACGCGGTGACCGTGCAAGGAGAACTTGACAGGGCTCTCGGGATTCTTTTCGGCACTCCCGTGCAGACGACAGGAGCCGGAAGAACCGACGCCGGGGTCAATGCAACGAACTATGTCTGTGACTTTGAAACTCCGGAGCCGCTCCATCTGACAAAGCAAGACTTCTTATACAAAATAAATGCCATCATAAGGAAAGAAATTGTTGTTCATGATATTGCAGAGGCGGGCGTAGAGCCTTTTTCAGACGATGGCGAATATCCTTTCAATTCGAGATTTTCAGCAAAAAGCCGAAAGTACCGCTACTTCATCCACAGTGCCAAAGACCCCTTTGCAGAAAGTTTTTCGTGGAGGTGCCCCTGGCCACTTGATGTAGAACGGATGAATGAGGCTGCTGCACTGCTTCTTGGGGAACACGATTTCAGCTGTTTCGAGAAGACCGGAGGAAACAACAGCACAAGCATCTGCACGGTAGTATCGGCCCGGTGGACGCACTACAGTCCCTCACACACAAGCCTGCTCGGCTTTCCGGACGACGGGAATTACCTTGTCTTCACAATCGAAGCGAACAGATTCCTGAGGAATATGGTGCGGGCAATCGTGGGGACGCTGGTCGATGTGGGGCGCGGACGGCGCAGCGTAGATTCCGTCCGGGAGCTCCTCCAAAGCGGTAAACGCAGCGATGCCGGGGAATCAGTCCCCGGCACCGCCCTATTTCTCTGTAAGATAAACTACTAAGTCAAACAGCTGAGAGAAAAATTTGAACAGGAGGATGGAGTGCAAGGCTTGCGACGAAGATGAAACCGCAGCAACCTGTCGGTTGTGAGGATTTCATCTAGGAGCATAACGAAGCAATCCGCCTTCTGTTCAAATTTTTCACTTATTAAAGATGTCTTTGATGCTCCCCAGCGACGACAACATATTAGAAGCCTCATAAGGCAGATAAACAGTCTTGTTATCCTTGCCGCTAACCATCTCCTTAAGAGTGTCTATATACTTCACTGCCAACATATAAGCCGCAGGGTCTGTCTTAGCTGAAGCCACAGCCTCGGCAACAAGACGAATGGCATTAGCCTCTGCCTCCGCCTGAAGCACCTTCGCCTTCGCCTCACCTTCCGCGCGGAGAATCTGCGCAGTCTTCTCTGCCTCGGCATTATTGATTTCAGAAGCCTTGTCACCCTCTGACTTGAGAATCGCTGACTTCTTCTCACCTTCCGCTCTGAGAATCTCGGCACGCCTCATACGCTCTGCCTGCATCTGCATCTCCATCGACTCGCGCACGCTGTCCGGAGGTGTGATGTCCTGAAGCTCGACACGGTTCACCTTTACACCCCATTTGTTGGTGGCATCGTCAAGCACAGCACGGAGCTTCGAGTTGATAGTGTCGCGTGATGTGAGCGTCTCGTCGAGTTCGAGCTCACCGATTACGTTACGGAGAGTGGTCTGAGTGAGTTTCTCGATTGCGTTAGGAAGATTGTCAATCTCATAAACAGACTTCTTTGCATCCACAATCTGGAAATAAAGCAGCGCATTAATCTGTGTGCTGACATTATCCTTGGTAATCACCGTCTGTTTCGGAAAATCATAGACCTGTTCACGAAGGTCGATGACAGAAGAGTTGGTCATTTTCACGATAGGCTCGCCACCGAAAGCGGAGTTCGTAATCTTTCGTGAGGTCACAACCTTGGCCTTATCGATGATAGGCCAGATAATCTGGATTCCCGGGCTGAGCACACGGTCAAACTTTCCGAGCCTCTCCACTACGCGGGTTTCCGACTGAGGGATAATCTTGATACCCCGAAGAATGTAAATCACGACAATTGCCGCAATTACGATGAGAACGATTGTTCCTGCTGACATGTTATTTATTATGTATTAATATGTTTCTATATTTCCGCAAAGTCTTGCCCGGGGTATGCCCTACGCCGTCGGAGTTTCAGACTTCTTCGTCTTTACGGTAAGGATTATGCTGTCGTAAGAGACGATTATGACTTTCTCTCCCACCTGGATATCGCGCCTCGGTTCGTTGTCATCCTCCCTCGCGAGCACAGCCTGCCACTCGTCACCGTCAATCTTGACCCTACCTACATCCTCCGCCGGGATCATCTCGATGACAGTAGCTTCTCGCCCGATAAGGCTCTCCATGTTCGACTTGTAACCGCCCTTGCGCTCGGCCCTGCGGGAAAGAACCTTCAGCGCGAAAGGCCTCACGAAAATAAAAGACAGGAGAGACCCTACAACAAACAATCCAATCTGCCAGTTGAGAGTGTCCGGTGCAACCGCCGCGAGAACGCAGCTAAAAAGGCAGCCGATTGAAAGGCAGGCTGCCGCGAAGCCCGGCGTGAAGATTTCCACAAGAAACAGCAGCAGAGCCGCCAACATCCAGATGAGCCAAAGATCCATAATCCAAACAAAATTACAATTCAAAAATCTTCCAAATATATGAAGATGTTTTGAAAAATCAAAAGGCGGAACATAGCTTTTATCCATATTCCGCCTTTCATATTAACTACCAAGAGAGTGAACTACCAACTCACTTTGCCACCGGGATTGAATTCTTCGGTTGTCACTCCACTGTAGGAGGACTGGGGCGAACTTCCGGCTATATCGGAAAGTCCCGGCCAGTCTTTTATGTTGTAGCTGTCTTTCACGCCTTCCGGAGCAAGCGGGAAGAAACTGAACTCGCTGCCGATTTTCTTCTCGATGTCGGAAACCGAATAGATGTAGTCGGCAAGAGGCGGAAGCGAAGAAAGTTTCTCTCCGGTAAAACTCTGCGGAAACCAGAATCCGATTGCCATCACCTCGTCCGCCGAGCACTGCCATATAGGTTTTCCCGTATTTCCGGATTTGGTGCGCAAAACAAGCTTATATCTGGCCTTTGGCATTATGCACTCCTTTGACTTGTCGGACTTATCGTATCCTGACACCGCATCAAACAGCTTCCATTCATCATTGTCATACCAGCAGCCGACAACAACATATATGGTATCACTACACCTCCATTTATTCGGAAGTATGCCCTCCACCATATCCCAATGACTGTTCCCATCGGTATCGACATTTTTATAAAGTTCCGGAGCTATATTCGTCGGATAAAATGTCTGTTCATTCAGTTTAAATAAATTATTCCATTTTCCGGCACCTCTCTCAGCCGAACGCATCAGATGGCCTCTCGTCGTATATTTTCCGGTCGATACTCCTGACCAATACTGATACTTGTCGTTCGGACTCTTCAAATCATCCTTACTTACAGTCCCCCACGGCCAGTCTGCCCAATCTGAAGCATATATTATTGATTGTTCACTTTCACTGAATTTAGGATCCGGTCTCCAAGGGTCAGGTTTCGGACGGGTGTAGCCTCCTTCCCAGTATATTTCATGACACGGATATGCCACCCACATAGGGTTGTGACGGCGGATGTCGTAGCAAGCCTCGTAGTTTCGGACATTCTGCTTTGTCCTGTATGTCGTTGCCCGATGGTCGACATATTTATAGTCCGAATTCGATTTGAGAGTTGCCGGTCTTTCGATGTAGTCCTTTAAACTTGGCTCAGGTGTGCCGGAGTGTCCGAAATCATATTGCACAGAAGCGGTTTCTGTCGTGGTCACGAGCCTGAGGTCATCAATTCTGCCTTGATAACCGCCGTCAAGCGCCTCAATTCTTATGTTGAGCTTCGTTGTTTCGGAAGATACGACCTCAAAAACAGAGCTTGCAAGATACCAATTTCCATATTGTTGGACAGTATAATTAACTATATGGCTTTTCTTGCCGTGCTCATCTGAAAGTGTCACTTGGAAACCCTTGAGTGGGTCGGCACCGGAAACCGTAAGATGCAATCCCATAGAAAGTTTGAAACTGCGCTTGTCAGTCGGAAGACCTATGCCATTGACGGCCGTCCAGGCTCCGGTCCGACCATAATAAACTCCGTTCACTCCCGAAGCGCCAGGATAACCCATTGAGGCATAAGAGCTTCGCACAGAAGTATAGGAACCGTCATAGCTGACTCCCTCAATTCCGCTGCCCTCCATATTGCGACCATCAGTCCAGGTGTTGAAATAATTTCCATTACCCTCCGATTTCACCTTGTCAAGATTGTCGTAATAGACAACCGACTCTTCCACAGGAGCGGGCCCCGGGTTAGGTTCCGGGTCAGGATTTGGGGTCGGCTCAGGATTTGGATTTGGCTCCGGGTCCACGATGCCCGGATCCGGTTTTTTCGGCATCTCCTCAGGCTTGCAGGAGGACAATCCGAGAACGAGAGCCGCAGTCAAGATGAAATATAAAGGAAAACGTTTCATGTTAGTCATATTATTCTTCAAATGGGAACAAAGTTACAAATTTTACCGAACATTACCAGTTGCCGTGCTTTTTCGCGAAGTCTTCGATTGAAAGGGCTGAATTATTTGCCGATATGGTCAAGACAAAAGCTGATGGTCCATACAATCCAGCCACGCCATCGCCAAAAACAAGTGAGTTGAATTCTATTTTTCCCCTCGCTTTGTCATATATGCCCAATGGAAATTTATCCTTGGAAACCGATGTGTTGAGCGTAGCGTAACATCCGAAACGAAGAGGAGAAGCAAAACCGTTATATGCTGTATTATATATTCCCATATCATTCATTTCGTAAAGTATATCAACAGCGGAAGCGTCACGAGCATCAATTATTGTCATGTAGTCTCCTTGTTTATCCACAAAAGAAACGTTCTGCAGTTCAGCGTTCCCTTTGAAAAGATTCTCGATAACAAACACATCCATTCCCGGTACTTTCTTTATCGTCAGATTGCTAAAAGTCATATCTGCAAGAGCCGGGGAAATCTCATTAAAAACCTGAAACAAATTAGTCTCAACAACACCTGATTCAGAAACTATCTCAAGTACAGTTGTCTTCGGATTGAATATATAGTAGTCCGTTGTGACGTCTTTCCTGACGATTGTTTCCATTCCCGTTGAAGACGTTGCGATGACAAGAATCACATAGTCCGTGAGCGGTGAAAGGTCCCACCAATTCCATTCACATCCTTCGGTATTCGCCTGTGCAATCTGTTCGGTGTCTAATGGTTTCCCATATTCCTTCATAATTTCGGAATCGCTTTTGCCGGAGGAAACCAACTCTTCATATCGCGCTTTCGTGAACAGCCACAGAGAGATGCCGGCAGCATCGCCGGATTTCAGAAGGGCATGAAGTTGATTGTAGGTAACCGACTGGAACGAGACATCCAGTGTCGGGGCAACTCCAGTAGGCGCAGCCGTGGTCACGTTGATGATGGTACATTTGCCCACTCCGGTGTTTCCAAAAATATATTGGGCTATGACTTTATAGGAAGTCGATGCAGCAATCGGAACGGCATTTCCGGTAGAGTTGTAGGCCTTAGTGAATTCCATTCTGAATGACTTTCCACTATTTGTCTGGCACTCATGGTTGTTGATAAATACAGAAGCAAGGCTCTGTTCCGTCCAAGGGTTTGAGTTCATGTAACTATCCCATGCTGCGGAAGCTATCGCCAGATAGCGTACGGACATGGCGTCGTCGCACACGGCATCAACTGAGAACGAGGTCGGAGCAGACTCGGCGGCAGTCAGTTTTAAAGGTTCAGATGCCTTATAGTCAAGAGGATCCATTTCCTTAATCTCGCTCCGTCCTACGGAAAACGCATCTGTCTTTGTACGAGTAAACACATTACCTTCAGTGTCTTCGACAACTATGCTGATTCCTGCCTCATCAGTGAATGGCGCCGTGACAAAATAAAACCAGGTTGGAGTGGAGGAAAGGACAACCGTCTGCTGCGCATCACATGTCAACCACACAAAACTGCGCATAAGATTATTATATTTTGCGTCGAAAACAGCCCCGGAATAATTTTTCGTGCGAATCTGCTCCTCAGATAATTTTAGTAGGCCGCTTATTGTTCGTCCTCCGTTGGCTTTCAGAATAACTCGTGATATCGCCTCACCGTTTCCAGTAAGTCCAACCTTGACAACGGAGCCAAGGTTATAGAATTTGATATCCGTGTCTGTGCTATAACCAACCATAGGGTTAGTAAATGGCGCGAATGTATCCGTGAAATAATGCTGGTACGGATACAGGTACACACTATACCAATTGACACCGCCATCCGCATAGAAATCATACTGCGGTCCGAAATTTTCCTCTGTTCCAGACTCTGAACCCTTCACATACACAGCATAGTACTCATTGGCTTTTTCGACGCCTTCGACTATTGCGACTGCCGGATTTTCGGGGTCAACAGTAACAGCATAAAGCGTATGGTTTATCACGACCTTGTCACCTTCGGACCAGAGGACTGTTTTGTCGTCCTGGAGAGAAGTTTTTGTTGCTGGAGCGGAAAGGCGGAGCGTCACCGTCTCCTTATCAGGAGAGGAAGGCTTTAAATTTTCCACAGGTTCCTTGGCGCATGACAAGGCTACGACAAGTGTCGTGACTGACATCATGGCCCTTGAGGCAAGAAATTTCAGCGTTTTCATATTGAATGTATTTAAGTTTTTACCGGTTAACTGTAACTTTCGCAAATATAAGCAATTATCCCCCCCCCATGCAAATTTTTCTACTTTTTCTCAAAAAAAGGCACAAAAAAACAGGTCCTAAAGCCGAAACTTCAGAACCTGCTAAAGATATAACTGTGAGCGGAGTTGAACAAGGGGATGGGATGCAAGGCGCCCGGTGATGGTGAACGCGCAGCAACCTAATGGTTGTGAGCATTTCAACAAGACGGGCAACGCAGCAGACCGCCTCTTGTTCGGCTACGCTTTAGTCGCTAAGAGAGAAACGCTTGAACGTAAGCACCTGTGCCTCCTTGTCAGCTTTGGCGAGGACATCCTTAACGGCCTCCTTGCCATCACCCATCTGGTAAGCCTGCTCAAGAAGAGTGTTCTCCTTGAAGAACTTGCCGAGTTTACCCTTTGCAATCTGCTCAAGCATAGCCTCAGGCTTGCCTGCCATCTTAGGGTCGTCTTTCATCTGCTCCTTGTAGAGAGCAACTTCTTTCTCGACGATTTCTGCAGGGCAGTCTTTCTCGGAAACTGAAACAGGGTTCATTGTTGCAACCTGAATTGCAATTCCCCTTGCGATTTCAGCGTCAACCTCTTTGCTGAATCCAACCACTGAGGCAACTTTGCCGTTGTGGTGCACGTATGCAGCGGAGAACGGTGCGCTGATGCTTGCGTAGTATGCAACCACATGCTTCTCACCGGTTTTTCCAGTCTGCTCAGTGACAGCAGCCTCAACGGTCCTGCCATCAGCGAGAACTACGCTCTTAAGAGCCTCTGCATCAGCCGGGAAGGCTGCGATTGCAGCATCTGCGATTGCATTGGCAAGAGCCTGGAACTCAGCATTCTTTGACACGAAGTCAGTTTCGCATCCAAGGCAAACGAGGATGGCCTTGTCGCCGTCGATGCGGGTGAGAACAGAACCCTCTGTGGTTTCCCTGTCAGCACGCTTCGCAGCAACGAGTTTACCCTTCTCGCGGATGATTTCCTGTGCGCGGTTGTAGTCGCCTTCAGCCTCTACGAGTGCCTTCTTGCAGTCCATCATTCCTGCGCCTGTCATTTGACGCAATTTCATTACGTCAGCTGCTTTGATATCCATTGTCTTGAATTTTAGATGTTAATTTTTCTTTCGCAAATTACTCGGCGTCAGCCTTTGGAGCCTCTGCAACCTCAGGAGTTTCCTCCTGTGCAGGAGCAGCTTCCTCTACGGCAGACTCAGCCACCGGAGCGGTTTCCTCAGCGGCATCTTCAGCCTTCGCGCCCTTGCGGGAACGGAGTTTCTTTCCTGCCACCTGCTTATCGTCAGCAACCTCTGGAGTTTCCTTTTCCTTCTCGAGTTTCCTTTCGTTCAGTCCCTCGTTGATGGCCTGGCAAAGAATGTCCATAATGTAGGAAATTGACTTTGCGGCATCGTCATTAGCCGGAATCACGTAATCAATCGGAGTAGGGTCGCAACAAGTATCAACCATAGCGATAACCGGAATGTTAAGACGATTTGCCTCCTTAACGGCATTCATCTCTTTCTGTACGTCTACTACGAAAAGTGCGGAAGGAAGACGGCTGAGATCCTTGATTGAACCGAGGTTCTTCTCAAGTTTAGCCCTCTGACGGGTAACCTGAAGACGCTCACGTTTTGCGAGAGTGTCGAATGTACCATCTTCAATCATCTTGTCGATGGTGTTCATTTTCTTGACTGCCTTACGGATGGTCGGGAAGTTGGTAAGCATACCGCCGGCCCAACGCTCTGTCACGTATGGCATATTGACTGAAGCGGCCTTCTCTGCGACGATGTCCTTAGCCTGTTTCTTCGTTGCTACGAAGAGAACCTTGCGGCCTGAACGCGCGAGCTGTTTGAGAACATCGGCAGCCTCGTCAATCTTTACTATACTCTTGTGCAGGTCGATGATGTGGATTCCATTCTTCTGGTCGAAAATGTAAGGGGCCATCTTAGGATTCCACTTTCTCGCCAGGTGTCCGAAGTGTACACCTGCATCAAGTAATTCCTGGAAATTTGATCTTGGCATTGTTTTAAATTTTTCTTTGTTTTTACTTTCCCCAATTCGGCTTGCCTTGCCTCATGAGGCTCTTTTCTTCATTCCGGAAGCAGCGGCCTTGCCGATCTCCGAAATTTCCGCAGTCAGGCAACCTGTCGGGCAGCCCGCCGGAATTCGCATCCCGAATCGGAGTCCCGTGATTTTGAACCGGACTGTGCTTTTGAGTAAATCAAACAGTAACGATTAACGTTTGCTGAACTGGAAGCGTCTACGTGCACCAGGCTGACCAGGTTTCTTACGCTCAACCTCACGGGCGTCACGTGTAAGGAATCCTGCAGACTTGAGGGCTGAACGGTATGCCTCTTTGTCGACCTCGCAAAGTGCGCGGGCGATTCCGAGACGTGCAGCCTCTGCCTGTCCTTTGATTCCGCCGCCGTCAAGGTTAATCTTGACGTCGAACTGACCTTCAGTACCGGTGACAGCAAAAGGCTGATTCACAATGTAACGGAGTGAATCCTCGCGGAAATAATCGTTGAGTTCACGGCCGTTGATTACGATGTTGCCTTTTCCTGCTGAAACATAAACGCGAGCAACTGCTGATTTACGTCTTCCAAGGGCGTTTACTACTTTCATTGACTCTGCTTAAATTTCGTTTAACTTAATTTCTTTAGGGTTCTGTGCCTGATGCGGATGCTCAGGACCAGCGTAGAGGTAGAGGTTGTTGATGATCTTGCTGCCGAGACGATTCTTCGGAAGCATACCCTTGACAGCCATCCTCAGAAGCTCTGTAGGCCTCTTCCTGAGGATTTCGGCAGGTGTAGTGAAACGCTGGCCACCAGGGTTGCCGGTGTAGCGGACATACACTCTGTCGGTCATCTTCTTGCCAGTGAGTCTCACCTTGTCAGCGTTGACGATGATGACGTTGTCACCACAGTCAAGGTTCGGGGTGAATGAAGGCTTGTTCTTACCACGGAGGATAAGGGCAACCCTTGAGGCAAGACGGCCGAGTACCAAGTCGGTAGCATCAATCACAAACCACTCTTTCTTGATATCGCCGGCTTTCAGCGATACAGTTTTGTAACTTTGTGTGTCCATCTTGATTGTTAATGGGTTAATACTTAATACTTTAGTTGCGTCCCTATACCACATAGGGGCGACAAAGGTAGTAATTTTTTATTTCTTGACAAAATAATTCTTTATTTCAGCCGCAGTGCCGTCAGATTGACAGGACGTGAAGAACGTTGATTAGTTCCTTGTCAATCGGCTTGTCGATTTTGATTGCCTTGTTAAAAGGAACGTAGACAATTTTGTCGTTCGAGATGCCGACCATAACGTTGCGCTGCCCGTCATTGAGGGCGTCGATGGCTGCAACACCAAGGCGGCTGGCAAGAATGCGGTCGAATGCGCTCGGGGTGCCTCCCCTCTGGAGATGTCCGAGAATAGTGACGCGAACATCATACTGCGGATATTCAGTCCTGATTCTTTCGGCGTAGTGCATCGCTCCGCCGTCCTTTTTGCTCTCGGACACAAGAACGATTGAGCTGTTCTTGCTCTTGCGGAATCCCCTGCTGATGAACTGCTCCAACTGGTCGACATCAGTCTTGTCCTCGGGAATGATGGCTGCCTCCGCTCCGGAAGCGATTGCACTGTTCTGCGCAAGGAATCCCGCATCACGTCCCATAACCTCAATGAAGAATATGCGGTCGTGCGAGGTGGCTGTGTCACGGATTTTGTCAACGCACTCCACAATCGTGTTCAGCGCCGTGTCATATCCTATGGTATAGTCTGTCCCGTAGAGGTCATTATCTATTGTGCCGGGAAGCCCGATGCAAGGAACATCATATTCTTTTGCAAAAATCTGCGCCCCTGCAAGAGAGCCGTTTCCGCCTATTATAATAAGTGCGTCAATGCCGGCAGCCTTCATGTTGTCGTAGGCAATCTTGCGCCCCTCCGGGGTCATGAAAGCTTCGGAACGGGCCGTCTTGAGTATGGTCCCGCCTCTCTGGATGGTGCTGCTGACGGACTGCGATGTAAATTCCGTTATCTCGTTGTTAATCAAGCCCTCGTAACCACGGTATATTCCCATAACCTTCCATCCGTTGAAGATGGAAGCCCTTGTGACGGCCCTGATAGCCGCATTCATTCCGGGAGCGTCTCCGCCGGAGGTGAGCACTCCCACAGTAGAAATCTTTGCCATAATCAATTAAAGTGAGCCCACGCAAGCAACAAAATTCGTGCTATTTCGTGGCGAAGATCCATAGTTTCCGACAACAGAAGAGCAGATATCGGTAAAATATATTAACTTTGGAGAATTTTTGAACAGAGTAAACCGAGTATTTCAAGCAGACGATTATAGCTAAGATGAAAATTGGAGAGAACATAGATTTGGGAGTGCAGCCGCTGCTGCTTGCGCCGATGGAGGATGTGACTGATCCGTCGTTCCGTTGGGTTTGCAAGGAGTTTGGGGCGGATATGATGTACACTGAATTCATCTCTTCGGACGGGCTTGTCAGGGATGCGCGGAAGTCGCTTGAGAAACTCAAGACCTACGATTTTGAAGCTCCGATTGGGATTCAGATTTACGGGAGCATTCCCGAGGCGATGGTGGATGCGGCAGTGATGGCGGACAGGGCCACTGAACTTGTGGAAACGCATGGGGCCGATGTGATTGACATCAATTTCGGATGTCCGGTGAACAAAATCGCACGACGGGGAGCAGGGAGCGGGATGATGAGAGAGCCTGACAAGATGGTGGAAATCACCCGTATGGTCGTGGAGGCCGTGAAAAAACCGGTGACAGTGAAAACCCGTCTGGGATGGGACGAAGACTCGAAAATAATCGTCGAACTCGCTGAAAGACTGCAAGATGTAGGAATACAGGCACTCACGGTTCACGGGCGCACGCGCTGTCAGATGTATAAGGGCGAGGCGGACTGGAGTCTTATCGGACAGGTAAAAAATAATCCGAGAATGCATATCCCAATCATCGGAAACGGGGATATACGGACGCCGCAGGATGCGAAAAATGCCTTCGACAGATATGGAGTGGACGGGATTATGATAGGACGCGCCACCTTCGGTCATCCGTGGATATTTAAGGAAATCAAACATTATCTCCGCACGGGCGAACTTCTTCCGCCGATGAGTGTTGCGGAGAGAGTGGAACTTGCGAAAAGGCATCTTGCAAAATCAATTGAAATCAAGGGCGAACACGTCGGGGTGATTGAGATGCGCCGCCATCTGTCCTGCTATTTCAAGGGACTTCCCAATTTTAAGGAGACTAGGCTCCGCCTTGTGACACTCTACGACATACCGCAGCTTTATGCGACTCTTGACGAGGTTGCGAATCGGTGGGGCGCATGGACCCCGGAGGCAGTTTGCGTATATGACAATAAAAGCGACGATGCCCCGGATTCAACTGTTGAAGGAAATATATAGCCGATAAAATATATTCTTATGATTGACAAAATTCTTCTGTTTCCATATTATCTCACTCTCAAAACGAGACATTTTCTCTACGACCACGGAATCCGGAAGGTCCGCAGAAGTGAGATTCCATCTATCGGAATCGGCAATATAACTGTCGGCGGCACGGGGAAAACTCCGCATACCGAGATGATTGTCAGAATGTTGCTCCGTAGCGAAAAATGGGGAGGAAAGAATGTGGCGTTGCTGTCGAGAGGTTACAAACGCAGGCTGAAGGGATTCCAGATTGTGGAGGCCGACGGTTCCGCAAGAGATTTCGGCGACGAGCCGCTCCAAGTAAAGAAGAAGTTCCCCGGAATCACTGTGGCCGTGGACAAGAACCGTGTGGAGGGAAGCAGGATTTTGAGCGACCCGCAGAGTTTCCTCCAGAGCAAGAAATCCCGCAAATGCAGGACAAAGGAATTTGAGAAGGCGGACGTGCTGGTGTTGGACGACTGCTTCCAGTTCAGAGCTTTGCGACCGGACCTTTCAGTGGTGCTCGTAGACTACAACAGGCCGACTTTCAAGGACCGGCTGCTGCCTATGGGGAGGTTGCGCGATTTGCCTGAAAGGATTGCGGCGGCGGACGCTCTGGTGGTGTCGAAATGCCCGTGGGAGATGAATCCTTGGGAGATGGACAAATGGGCGCTGTCACTCGGAATTGAGAGATATAACCAAAAGGAATGTTTCGGATGGCGCTGCGACAATGGTCGGAAACAATATCTTTTCTTCACAAAAATCGGCTACGACGAGGCTCTGCCGGTGTTCCCCGAGGGCAACAGCCGCTACCTCTATTCAAAAACGGCCGTGATGTTCAGCGGGATTGCGGACGATACTCCTTTCTCGGAGCAGTTGCGCCTTAGCTACAAATTGGTGGGACATCTGAAATTCGGCGACCACCACAAGTTCAGAAAATCGGACATCTCGTCCATCCGCTCGCTTGCCGACGCATTCCCCACCTCACTGATTATCACCACCGAAAAGGACTATCAAAGAATCCGCGACTGCAAGAAAGTTCCGGACTCGCTCAGACAAAGGATGTTTTATATGCCAATCCGCGCCCAGTTCCTTTCCGAAGACGAGCAAAGGGTTTTCGCCGGCCTGATCAGCAATCTATAAAAAGAGACAGGATTTTATTCCTGCGCCTTTATGCTCGCGTCGTGGATGGCATTGAAGAGAGTTTTGACAAACTCAGGGTCGAGGCCACGTTCCTTTCCTTTTGCCACAACATCGGCGAGCACAGCCTCCCAACGGCCGGTCTGGAGAATGGCAATCTTGTTTTCTCTTTTGCTCTCCCCTATCCGGCGGCTGATTTCCATACGCTGGGCAAGGGTGTGGATGAGGTTCTCATCGATGACGTCAATCTTCGCGCGAAGCTGGCTGATGGTCTCTTTATAGGCGGAATCAGCGGTGTCGGCATCGCGTACAACCAGCTGATTCTCAAGCATATCAGCAAGCGCTGCCGGAGTGAGCTGTTGATTCGCGTCGCTCAGGGCCACCGACGGGTTGCAGTGGCTCTCCACCATAAGTCCCTCAAGCCCGAGATCCATCGCACGCTGCGAGATTTCCGTAATGTACCCGCGGTTGCCGGCGAGATGGCTCGGATCACAAAAGAAAGGAAGTTCAGGACAGAGGCTCCGGAGTTCCACGACATACTGCCAGAGAGGGTCGTTGCGGTATTTGATCTTCTCCGATGTGGAGAATCCCCTGTGTATCACGCCAATCTTGCGTATTCCGGCACGGTTCAGCCGCTCAAGGGCACCAATCCACAGGTCTATATCGGGGCTCACAGGATTCTTCACGAGCACTGGGATGTCCGTGTCGGCGAGTGCCTCTGCAATTTCCTGGACAAGGAACGGATTGGCTGTCGTCCGCGCCCCAATCCACACGAGGTCAACGCCATATTTCAGACAGTCAAACACATGCTTCTCGTTTGCCACCTCCGTGGCTATCTTCAGCCCAAGTTCTCGTTTTGCCCTCTGCATCCACTTCAGTCCCTGCGTTCCGACTCCCTCAAAGCTGCCTGGATGCGTACGAGGTTTCCATATTCCCGCACGATAGACATTAATTCCTATTTCCTTCAGCTGAGCTGCCGTCGTCATCACCTGTTCTTCCGTCTCCGCGCTGCAAGGGCCCGCAATGACGCACGGACGCGGCGGGAGATGGAACATTCCCCATTCGTTCAACGGGGTTATTTCGAGTTTCGGAGATTTTGCCATATTATCTTAATATTCTTTTTATTCTGTTCGCCTCGCCTATCAGTTCCCGTATTCTTTTCTCGTCACCGGAAGATATGGCGTCGCGGAATTCATTCATCTTTTCGATATATGTGTCCATGACCTTCAGAACGTTGTCGCGGTTCTGCGAAAGAATCGGGACCCACATGTCCGCGTTACTCTTCGCAAGTCTCACCGTTGAGGAAAAACCGCCGGACGCAAGGTCAAATATGTGCTTTTCATCCTTCTCCTTATCGAGAACCGTAAGGGCGAGGGCGAAGGATGTAATGTGCGAAATATGAGAGACATACGCCGTATGAACATCGTGCGCGGAGGCATCCATGGACGTAATGCGCATGTTCAGGCAATCGTACAGAGCCTCTATCGCCTCCACAGCATCTCTGTCCGAATCGTCCCCATTGCAGATTATGCATGCACGCCCGTCAAAAAGTCCCGGTTGAGCGGCCCAAGGTCCGGAGTACTCTGTCCCGGCCATAGGATGCGTCGCGACATAGCGCCGACGCGCAGGA
>ULRB01021919.1_pt1 | contig 30828 bp, 28 predicted proteins | sample 1955051 | NCBI WGS metagenome assembly ULRB01 (sample SAMEA4835671, study PRJEB28245) | human gut metagenome | biome: gut microbiome; material: fecal sample | place: Denmark | collected 2008 | reverse complement strand
CGGGGTAAATGCCAATTACGCTTAAGTTGTTGGCATTGTGCAGGGCATACACTTCCCAGAAAGTATGCGTGACAATTCTTGAAAAAGTTGTTTTGCAAGGCAAGCATTTCTGCTTTCCTTGGGACAAGGGCTCACTTCATACGAGCGGAGCGAGTATCAAGGTTCTCGTCGCTGTTCGAAATCTCTGATTTCGGTAACAGCAGAGGTTCTTATATACCACTTTTGATACAAGCTTGCTCTATGAATTTTCCCTTGTTTATGACAAGGGCGCACTTATATACCACAAGAAGTGGTATGTGCGCTCTGCGAGGCAATTCGCAATACTGCTCAGAAAAGAAAAGGAGATTTTGACAATCGCAATCTATCATTGCTCCATCAAAATTATCAGCCGTGGCAAGGGTAAGTCTGCCGTTGCCGCCGCTGCTTATCGTTCGGGCGAAAAGCTGACGAACGACTATGACGGAACTACTCACGATTTCACACGAAAGGGCGGCGTGATTCATACGGAAATTCTCCTGCCCGACAATGCACCGAAAGAATATGCTGACCGTTCTACGCTCTGGAACGCTGTCGAAGATGTTGAGAAATCCAAGAATGCACAGCTTTCACGGGAGATTGAAATTGCGCTACCAAATGAACTTTCCGAAGCGGAATGCATTGAACTTGCACTGGAGTTCGCACAACGGACTTTCGTTGATAAAGGTATGTGCGCTGATGTCTGTATTCACAATCCCAGCCGTGAGCAGAAAAATATTCACGCTCATATTATGCTGACAATGCGTCCTTTCAACGAGGACGGGACGTGGGGTGACAAGCAAAAGAAAGAATATATCCTCGACAGCAACGGCAACAAAATTTATGACAAACGAAAACGCACCTACAAGTGCCGCACCGTTCAGACTACCGATTGGAACAACCGTGAGAAAGCTGAGGAGTGGCGAACTGAATGGGCGGAATTTTTAAATCAGGCTCTTGTTGATAAAGGTTTAGCTACGGAAGTAGAATTGTTACAGCACCGCCGCAACATTAAACTTGAAAATCAAGAACAAGTTACGAGCGGCGGAAATGGGTCAAGCGTCACGCTTGTTGACCACCGTTCTTTTGAAAGACAGGGCAGATTGGAAAAACCAACAGTCCATATGGGAGTCGCCGTAACGCAGATGGAGCGTAAAGGCATACGCACCGTCAAAGGCGACACCAACCGTGAAATTAAGTCCATAAACGCAAAAATTTCTGCTCTGCTGAAAAGAATTGATATGCTTGACGGTGAGCTTGCCAAGATGAAGGATATTCCTAAAGAGGACAGCCTCATTGAAATGCTTATGCGCTTTCACGATAACGGAATTAAGTTCAGCGAAGTGCGTGGAGTCAGCATTTCCAATCTGAAAAAGATTGCAAAGTTCAAGGATTTGACTCACCTTATTGCTTTTGTGCAGGGGCATAATATCGGAACGCTCTCCGAGCTTGCGGAGAAAAATTCTGAAACGAAATCAGAACTGAAAAATTACAAATCCAAGCTCATCAGCACACAGAAGCGAATGAAAGAACTGACAGAACTGCTTGACAATTATCCTCGCTACAAAGAGAACAAGGCGGTGTATCTGGAATTGCAGTCTATTACAAATCCGAAGAAAAAGGAAAAGTTTTATGACAAGCATTACGGAGAAATTGCGCTGTTCAAGACGTCGAAATCTTTTTATGACAGCAATCTGAATAGTGCGAAGCTTACGCCGAAAGCGTGGCAGAGAGAACTGGACGAACTGAAAAAATCCGCTGAGGTTGACCGTGCGAAAGTAGAGAAGCTTGGAGATAATGTGGCTGTTATGGAAACGCTTATTTACAATGTTCAGCGACTTGCAAATTATGAGGAAAAACAGAATGAAATTCAGCGTAGGCGTACTGCTGAGTTGGAATAAAACAAAGAAAGGACGGGATAGAATTATGATTTTCATATTTTTAAAAGGAAGGAGGCTCAGCTATATGCAAAAGGATATCACATCTGCAACCGAATACAAAATCGGTAATACGACATATATTGTGAACCTCGTGTTCAATAAAAACACAAGTGAGAATATCTCCGACATAGTAAAGCGTTTGATAGAGCGTGATATCAAAAAACAAGCGGCATAACCGTTTCACGACTCTATTTAAATTTATTGCTTTAAAGTATTGATATTTTATGACAGTTATGGTATAATGTAATCACATTAGCCGCCGTAATTGTCGGAAAGGAATGGTTATGTTTACAGACAAGATTACGGCTCTTTATTGTCGCCTGAGCAACGACGATGATTTACAGGGTGAGAGTAATTCAATCACCAATCAGAAAGCAATTTTAAAGAAATATGCTGATGATAACGGACTCGGAAACACACAGTTTTATGTTGACGACGGTTTCAGCGGAACAAATTTCAATCGTCCTGATTTTATGCGAATGATGGAAGATGTTAAGTCGGGCATAATTGGAACTATTATTACAAAGGATTTGTCTCGTTTCGGCAGAGATTATCTGATGACGGGACAGTATATCGAAATGATACTGCCTGACTACGATGTTCGCTATATCGCTATCAACGACAATGTTGATACTCTGCATAGTGAGAACGAAATGATGGTTTTCAAGAATGTGTTTAATGACTGGTACGCCCGTGACTGCTCAAAGAAGATTAAGGCAGTTTTCAAGGCTAAGGGTCAATCGGGAAAGCCACTCACTACAATCCCACCCTACGGCTACAAAAAGTCCGAAGCGGACAAAAATGTATGGGAGGTTGACGAGGAAGCTGCAGAGGTAGTCCGCAGAATATTTCAGCTTTGCATTGACGGATACGGTCCGACGCAGATTGCAAGGAAGCTCACCGAGGATAAAGTTCTTACGCCTACCGCATATACTGAATTGAAGAAATCGGGAAACATTACTTGTGCCAAACCTTATCGCTGGGCATAGAGAACGATAGCGGATTTACTCGAAAAGCTTGAATATATCGGGCATACAGTAAATTTCAGAACCAGAACAAAATCCCACAAGTGCAAGAAAAAGGTAGCAAATTCTAAGGAGAATTGGGCAATCTTTGAAAATACGCACGAAGCAATTATTTCAAAGGAGGATTTTGAATTGGTACAGGAGCTTCGCAAAAACAAGAGAAAGCTTCAGCATCAGGAAGAAGTCAATCCGTTTTCGGGAATGGTTTATTGTGCTGACTGCGGCAAGAAAATGTATCTCTGTCGTTCCAAAAGGCTCAATTCAGACCAGGAGCACTTGAAATGTTCAACTTATTCAGCGGATAAGGAAGATTGCTCCGCACATTTTATCCGTACTGTTGTACTGGAGCAGATTGTACTAAGCGAGCTAAGAAAGATGACAACTTTTGTCAGGGAGAATGAAGCGGATTTCTTACAATCGGCTTATGAATGTTCTCAGAAACAGCAGTCCGCTCAGCTGAAAGCGGCGAAGAAAAGACTTGCACAGTCAGAAAAGCGAGTTGCGGAACTGGACAAGCTATTTACAAAGCTTTATGAAGATAATGTGAGTGGCAAGATTTCTGATGAGCGTTTTGAGATGATGTCGAAGAATTACGAAGCCGAGCAAAAGGAACTTCGACAGATTATCCCCGAATTATCTCAGTTTATTGAAGCCAGTGAACAGAAGAACGCTGACACAGCACAGTTTATCGGAATTGTCCGCAAGTATTCCGAAATCCCGAAGCTCACCCCCGAAATTATGCACGAATTTGTTGAAAAGATTGTCGTATATGCACCCGACAAGTCAAGCGGACACAGAACACAGCAGATTGACATTTGCTTCCGCTTCAATGTCGCAGTTGCAACTGCTGTCGCTGACAGTATGGTTTACGACAGAAAAAGAAAGGCTGCGTAGGATTTTCCTACACAACCTTGCGGTTACATATTAAATACTTCTGTATGGGTGGTCGGCTTTAATCCGCCCATTTTTATTTATTTTATTAAAGAATTTCCTGTCATTTCTTCCGGCTGCGGTACTTCTAAAATCTGTAGGATTGTAGGAGCAATGTCCGCAAGAACACCTCCGTCACGAAGTTCACAGTCATAACCTACCACAATAAATGGCACAGGATTTGTAGTGTGTGCTGTAAATGCACTTCCGTCAGGCTCGTACATTTTATCTGCATTACCATGGTCAGCAGTGATAAGGGCAACACCGCCCTTAGCCTGAATAGCGTCAACCATTCTGCCTACACATGTATCAACAGCTTCAACAGCAGCTTTAGCAGCATCAAATATTCCTGTATGACCAACCATATCACAGTTAGCATAGTTAAGTATGATTACATCATACTTATCAGAATTTATTGCATCAACAACAGCGTCAGTTACCTCATATGCACTCATTTCAGGTTTCATGTCAAATGTTTCAACGTCAGGAGATTTAATGAGGATTCTGTCCTCACCATCAAACTGCTTTTCTTCACCGCCGTTGAAGAAGAATGTAACATGTGCATACTTCTGTGTTTCAGCAATTCTGAGCTGAGTTTTGCCAAGCTTTGAAAGATACTCACCAAGAGTCATTTTCAGAGCTTCCGGAGGGAATGCAACTGAAACATTCGGCATTGCAGCGTCATATTGAGCCATGCAGACAAAATTAACAGGGAAGAAACCATTTTTTCTTTCAAATCCCTTAAATTCAGGGTCAACAAATGCCCTTGTAATCTGTCTTGCTCTGTCAGGACGGAAATTGAAGAATATTACGCTGTCATTTTCCTTAATCATACCGTTTTTATCAGTTACAGTAGGAAGCATAAATTCATCTGTAACTTCATTAGCGTATGAATCCTTAATTGCTTGAACAGGGCATTTGCCGTTTGCGTCAACACCATCGCCCAGAACCATTGCATTATATGCTTTTTCGACTCTGTCCCAAGCATTATCTCTGTCCATAGCGTAAAAACGTCCTGAGATTGTTGCAACGCTGCCTACGCCGATTTCCTTGATTTTATTGCAGGTTTCAGACATAAATTCAGCAGCTGATGATGGAGGTTCGTCACGTCCGTCAAGAAACGCATGAACATAAACCTTTTCAAGACCATTTCTCTTTGCCATTTCCAAAAGACCATAAAGGTGTTCCATGTGACTGTGAACACCGCCGGGAGAAAGAAGTCCCATAAGGTGAAGTGCAGAATTTTTTTCTTTGCAGTTATTCATAGCTGAAAGAAGTGCAGGATTTTCAAAGAAATCGCCGTCCTTGATAGACTTTGAAATTTTAACGAGCATCTGATAAACAATGCGGCCTGCACCAATATTTGTATGACCAACTTCAGAGTTGCCCATTTGACCGTCAGGAAGACCTACATCAAGTCCGCTTGCACCGATAATAGTGTTAGGACCTTTCATATATTTGTCAATATTAGGTGTATCAGCAGCTGCAATTGCATTGCCGTAATTATCGGAATTGCAGCCGAAACCGTCCATAATAATAAGAGCAATAGGTTTTTTTGCCATTTTTTTATCCTTTCGATTATAAGCAATACTGCACAAGCTTTATGCAGTATTGCCTATACTATCTTTCTTTCCAACAAATTGACGAATATAATCCGTAACTGAATTAACCGTTAACAGCAGCCTGAACAATAGTATTGAAATCGTCAGCCTTGAGTGAAGCACCGCCAATGAGTCCGCCGTCAACATTTGGCTTTGCAAGAAGTTCAGCACAGTTTTTAGCATTCATAGAACCGCCGTACTGAATTGTAACAGCGTCAGCAGTTGCCTGGTCATAAATTTTAGCAAGTGTAGCACGAATAAATCCGCATACTTCCTCTGCCTGATCAGCTGTAGCAGTTTTACCTGTACCGATAGCCCATACAGGCTCATAAGCGATAACAGTTTTCTTTACGTCCTCGGCAGAAACGTCAAAGAGGTCAAGCTTAATCTGACGAGCAATTACTTCTTCAGTGATATTGCACTCACGCTCCCAGAGAAGTTCACCAACACAAACGATTGGTTTAAGACCTGCTGCAAGAGCAGCCTTAGTTCTCTTATTTACAGTTTCGTCTGTTTCACCAAAATACTGACGTCTTTCGCTGTGACCGATTACAACATATTCAACACAAAGCTCAACGAGCATATCAGCTGAAATTTCACCTGTGAATGCACCGCTTTTTTCAAAGTGAACATTTTCTGCACCAACCTTTACATTTGAACCTGCTGTAGCATTTACAGCTGTTTCAAGGTTTGTGAAAGGAACACAAGCAATAACTTCAACATTTCCCTCAGCATTGGCAACGAGAGGTTTAATGGCTTCAAGAAGTTCCTTAGCCTCAGGTCTTGTCTTATTCATTTTCCAGTTGCCGGCAATGATAGCCTTTCTTAAAGTTTTATTCATTTCAATTAACTCCTTTAATATCCTTTTTTTGTGACATTATTTGAATCGGAAAATTTAAAATTTATTATATGCTCCGTTATAACTTCCGATAGCCACACCATTTTTAATAGGTGACATTATAAAACCGAAAATATAAAGAAGTGTATTTTCCTCATGCTTTTCTGAAAAGTCTTTAATTTTGTCCATTTAAGGTCACTTCTTGTCATAACAAGAGAACAGGAGTTAACCTGTTCTCCCATAAGATATATTACTTTTCAGCAATTGCAGCAACACCCGGAAGTACCTTGCCTTCGAGGTATTCAAGTGAAGCACCGCCGCCTGTAGAAATGTGGCTCATCTTATCAGCAAAGCCGAGCTGCATAACAGCAGCAGCAGAGTCACCGCCGCCGATAATTGTTGTAGCGTCTGTTTCAGCAAGAGCCTTAGCAACAGCAATAGTACCCTTAGCAAGTGTTGGGTTTTCAAATACACCCATAGGACCGTTCCAAACAACAGTCTTAGCAGACTTAACAGCCTCAGCAAAGATTTCCTGAGTTTTTGTGCCGATGTCAAGACCCATTTTATCAGCAGGAATTTTATCTGAATCAACAACTTCTACTGAAATTTCAGCGTCGATTGGGTCAGGGAAAGAAGAAGCGATTGTTGTATCAACAGGGAGAAGAATCTTCTTGCCGAGCTTTTCAGCCTTAGCAAGCATTTCCTTACAGTAATCAATTTTTTCATCATCAACGAGTGAAGTACCGATTTCACCGCCGTTAGCCTTAATGAAAGTATAAGCCATACCGCCGCCGATAATAAGTGTATCGCACTTTTCAAGAAGATTTGAAATTACGTTGAGCTTATCTGCAACCTTAGCACCGCCGAGAATAGCAACGAAAGGACGTACAGGAACTTCTACAGCATTTCCGAGGTACTGGATTTCCTTCTGCATAAGGTAACCTACAGCAGTTTCCTTAACGAACTTTGTAACGCCTGCTGTTGAAGCATGAGCTCTGTGAGCTGAACCGAAAGCGTCCATAACGAAAACCTGACCGTCAACAAGCTCAGCAAGCTCCTTAGAGAATTCTTCGCCGTTCTTAGTTTCTTCTGAACCTCTGAATCTTGTATTCTGGAGGAGAACAACATCACCGTCAGCCATTTCAGCAACAGCCTTCTTAGCATTTTCACCTACAACAGTATCGTCATTTGCAAAAGTAACCTTAGCAGGAGCAAGAACTTCTGCAAGTCTTGCAGCTACAGGAGCAAGAGAAAACTTTTCTTCCGGACCATTCTTTGGCTTTCCGAGATGTGAGCAAAGAACAACCTTGCCGCCGTCAGCGATAAGCTTCTTAATAGTAGGGAGAGCAGCCTGAATTCTGTTATCGTTAGTAATAACGCCGTCCTTAAGAGGAACATTGAAGTCGCATCTAACGAGAACCTTTTTACCCTTTACATTAATATCGTCTACAGTTACCTTGTTTAAACCTGCCATTATTTATGACATCCTTTCATATAAATTTACTGATTAATTATATTGCCTTTAAAAACAACTTGGGCAACACCGCACAAAGCACGTCAAAAGACTTTGGCGGTATTACTCTTGCATTTCTTATTTTACACTATTTTAAATTTTTTTTCAAGACCTTATACAAATATTTTGATGAAAATTTATCAATCTTTTCATGCTGTTATAAATACGGTATAAGTGCTTTCGATTTTATGAGGCATTATTCTGATTTTATTATCCTATTTCGTCAGCTTTTCTATTGCTGACGGCAGTTCAGTTATGCTGTTTATAATAATATCAGCATTTTTTAGTTCTTCATCAGAGCCGTATCCGTATCGGCAGCCTATGGATTTCAGGTTATTTTTAACAGCAGTTTCAATATCATGAAATCTGTCACCGATTACAATAAAATCTCCATTAAAATTACCCCTGAATTTTCTGAATATCTCATATTTATGGATAAATCCATATTTTTCAGCAGGGAAGAAGTAATCGAAAAATCTGTCAAGTCCAAAGGCTTTGGTGTGATTTTCCTGATATTTGATTCGGCAGTTGCTGAGAAAAATCAGTGTGTGACCTTTCTGTTTCAAATCAGAAAGCACATTTTCAGCACCCTCAAAAAGCTCGCCCTCACCATTATCCAAACGTCTTATCATTTCACTGCCGATAATATTTCTGCATTTTTCTCTTATTTCAGGTTCAAGGTCAGGCTGAAAAAGCTTCCACATTTCAGCACCGCTGTAACCAAGCCAGCAGGAAATTTCATTATCAGCAAATATCCTTGGAGCTGCCTTGCCAACAGATACAAGATAATCATACGCTTTTAAAAATGACGGCTTATATATTTTCATTGTATTATGCAAGGTGCCGTCGTAATCAAAAATAAGGTTTGCCACTTTTAATCCTCAATTTCCCTTATGAGATTTACCATTTCAATTGCACCCAATGCACAGTCATAACCCTTGTTGCCTGCCTTAGTTCCTGCACGTTCAATTGCCTGTTCAATATTTTCTGTTGTAACAACACCAAACATTACAGGAATATCACTGTTCAGAGATACATTTGCAATTCCCTTTGAAACCTCGCTGCAAACATAGTCATAATGAGATGTACTTCCTCTGATAACTGCACCAAGGCAAATAACAGCGTCATATTTGCCGCTTTTAGCCATTTTTGAAGCAATAAGCGGAATTTCAAATGCACCCGGAACCCATGCAACGTCAATAGAATTTTCGCTTACATCATGACGTGTTAAAGCATCAACAGCACCGCTGAGCAGTTTTGAAGTAATAAACTCATTAAAACGAGCAACAACAATACCTATCCTTATGTCCTTTGCGACCATTTTTCCTTCATAAGTTTTCATAATAAAAATCTCCCTAAAAATTAATAATCTAAAATATGTCCCATTTTATTTTGTTTTGTTTTAAGATAAAACAGGTCATATGCAGTAGCGTCCATCTGAATTGGAACACGCTCCTTAATTTCAATTCCAAAACCTGAAAGTCCATAGACTTTATCGGGATTATTTGTAAGCAGGCGGAGTGTTTTAGCTCCGAGATCTCTTAAAATCTGAGCACCGATATAATATTCACGCAGGTCACCGGGGAATCCAAGTGCAAGATTAGCTTCAAGCGTATCCATGCCCTTGTCCTGAAGCTCGTATGCACGAAGTTTGTTGATAAGACCTATCCCACGTCCTTCCTGACGCATATAAAGAAGAATTCCACGGCCTTCCTTTTCAATTTGAGTCATTGCGGCTGCAAACTGCTGACCGCAGTCACATTTAAGCGAACCGAAAGCGTCACCTGTCAGACATTCTGAATGAACACGACAAAGTATATTTTCACCGTCACCTATATCTCCTTTAACAAGAGCAACATGATGTTCTCCGTTAAGCTTATTGACATAGCCGTATGCTCTGAAATTACCGTATTTTGTAGGTAGCTTTGTATCAGCAACCTGTTTAACAAGCTTATCGTGGCATTTTCTGTATTCCTTTAGAGCCTGAATGGTTATGAATTTCAATCCCCATTCTTTTGCTTTTTCTTTTAGTTCGGATGTTCTCATCATAGTGCCGTCATCACGCATAATTTCACAGCAAAGTCCACATTCCTTTAAACCTGCAAGACGCATAAGGTCAACGGTAGCTTCTGTATGTCCCTCACGTTCCAGAACACCGTTTTTTCTTGCAGTAAGCGGAAACATATGTCCGGGACGTCTGAAATCATCAGGCTTTGAATTGTCATCTGCAACTTTTCGTGCTGTAAGACCTCTTTCTTCTGCCGAAATACCTGTTGTTGTATCAATATGGTCAATTGAAACAGTGAAAGCAGTACAGTGATTATCAGTATTTTCATCAAAGTCCACCATTTGAGGAAGACGTAATTTTTGGCAGATTTGACGGCTCATAGGCATACAAATAAGACCCTTTGCATTCATGGCCATAAAATTGACATTTTCAGTTGTAGCAAATTCTGCTGCACAAATCATGTCCCCCTCATTTTCACGATTTTCATCGTCTGTTACCAGAATGATTTTTCCGTTTCTGAGTTCCTCAAGTGCTTCCTCGACAGTATTGTATTCAAACATTCAAACTCCTCCTAAGCTTTAAAAACCATGCTTTGCAAGAAAGCTCATAGTAATATTGTTTTTATTTTCATTTTTTTGCTGAGGCTGTAAAAGCTTTTCAACATATTTTCCGATAATGTCATTTTCCAGATTGACTATATCCCCGACCTTTTTAAGAGAAAGTATAGTCTGCTCTGCTGTATGAGGAATTATTGAAACGCTGAAATTGTCATTCTCAACATCAGCAACAGTCAGGCTTATGCCGTCTATGGCAACAGAGCCTTTTTCCACAATATAACGCATAATGCTGTCATCAGCACATATTTTATACCAAACCGCAATGCCGTCATTTCTTATTTCTGATATAGTGCCTGTACCGTCAATATGCCCTGAAACAATATGACCTCCGAAACGTCCGTTTGCAGAAATGGCACGTTCAAGGTTTACTTTATCACCATTTTTAAGTTTTCCCAGGGATGAACGGTTTAAAGTTTCATTCATAACGTCAGCAGTGAAAGTAAGGCTGTCAACAGATGTAACGGTAAGGCAAACACCGTTTACGGCAATACTGTCACCTAAGTGAATATCCGAAAAAATAAGCTCGGCTTTGATTTTTATAAATGAGTCTGAACCTCTTTGAACTGCTTTTACAGTCCCGATTTCTTCAACTAGTCCTGTGAACATTTTTTCACCCTGCTTTCAATCAGAAAGTCATTGCCGATTTGCTTAACTGTTGATTTTTCAAGAATAATGGATTTTGAAGGGCAGTCAAAGCCAAGTCCTCCAACAGAAGTTTTTGCGTTTTTTCCTCCGAACAGTTTGGGAGCAATATATGCCTGAACTTTTTGAACTATGCCTGACTCAAGAGCAGACCAATTCAGTTCACTGCCCCCCTCAAGAATGATACTGTCAATATTTTGCTTACCAAGAGCGTCCATCAGGAAATTTAAATCTACATGACCGTTTTTATTTTGGCACAATATCAGCTTACAGCCCTTTTCTTCAAGCATTGACTGCTTTTCTTTGTCATCAGAGCAGTGTGCTATAATTGTCGGAACCTCATTTGCTGTTTGTACGATTTGGCTGTCTATAGGTGTTCTCAGATTTGTGTCGCATATTATTCTTATTGGATTTACTCCATTTTCAATTCTGCATGTAAGCAGAGGGTCATCAGCGATAACAGTACCAGTTCCCACCATAATTGCTTTATATTTATGGCGGTCCTGCTGAACATTGAGTCTTGCTGCTTCACCTGTAATCCACTTTGATTTGCCTGTATAGCAGGCAGTTTTTCCGTCCATAGTCATTGCATATTTCATTGTAACAAATGGAGTTTTTGTTGTAATATAATGAAAGAAAATTTCATTTATTTCATCACATTCATTGCGAAGTACATTTTCAATTACTTCAATGCCATGACTTCTCAGAATGTTAATTCCTTTTCCTGATACAAGCGGATTTGGATCAAATGAACCAACAAAAACTCTTTTTATTTTGGCTTCAATTACAGCATCTGTGCATGGAGGATTTTTTCCGTAGTGACAGCATGGTTCAAGCGTAACGTACATATCTGCACCTTGCGGTGATTCAGTACAGTTTGCAAGAGCGTTGCGTTCAGCATGAGGCTGACCGTATTTTTTGTGATATCCCTGACCGATAATCCTGTTATCTTTTACAATAACAGCTCCGACCATAGGATTTGGGCTGACATATCCCGCACCTTTTAATGCAAGTTCAAGAGCCATTCTCATGTATTCATTATCCTTATCGGTAATTATTTAAAACACCTCCAAAATAAAAAAGCTGCCCTGAAAAACAGGGCAGCATAAAAGTTTAAATAATACATCTTCTTTCATCCAGACTTTACTGTCGGCTTCGGAATTTCACCGAATCATACCAAAAGGTTCGTGGGCTTTACCACCGGTAGGGAATTACACCCTGCCCTGAAGATATTAATATATAAGAATTATCAGGAAATTCCCAATAAAATTCATCAATGTCATTATAACAGAAAAATATTTATATGTCAATACTGATATTTTATGTGTTTTCATTTTGATCGGCAGGCGGATCAACAACAGGAGGATCTGCCGGGGCATCGGTACTCGGAGCAGGAGGTTCAGTTACAGCAGGTGCTTGTGACGGAGCCTCTGTAGCAGGTTCTATAGGAGATGTGGCAACAGGTTCTGTTGGAGTTTGTTCCGGAACATTAGTCTGAACAGGCTCAGAAGGTGTTTCTGTAGCAGGTTCGTCCGGTGGTTCAGGAGAAATGGTTGTAACCTGTGTATAATCCTCATAACCGGGAGTACCTGTTCTGATTGCAACGCCTGAATAAATATAATTTACATTAGTTGTAATAGAAGGTTTTGTGAATGTAACGTGACTGTTGGGATCATATTTGTCAAGCGGAACAGCAGTAGTTCCGACCATATGTGCATTATAGTCCATTTCAGGAGCAGTTGTAACAGTACCGATTGCAGCAGCTTCATCCTTGTTGTCAGGAGATGCAGCGACAATACCCTCTCTGCCAAGACCTAAAATTACACGTTCTGAAGGTGTTATCGGAAATAAAACGAAAAACAGAAGAATGATGAAAGTAAGCAATAAAAAGCTTCCGCATGAAATAAGAGTTATTTTTGTTGATTTTGACAGACTGCCAAAAAAATCCTTAATTTTATCCATTTAAAAAACCTCACTTAAATTTGCATCAATGGATTGAATCAGATGTTATTGCCTTAATAAAATTATTTTAGTACATTATAATAAAAAAGTCAATAGTAATTTTCAAAAAACAACAAAATAAGGCAATATCGTATAAATATTATGCGATATTGCCTATAGACAACGGTGTTTATACAATGCCCTTTATGCGGTTTATTGCACCTTTTTCAAGTCTTGATACCTGAGCCTGAGATATTCCGATTTCATTTGCAACCTCGACCTGAGTTTTTCCCTGTAAAAAACGCAGATACAGGATATTTCGCTCACGTTCTCCAAGTTCTTTGATTGAGTCACGTATGGAAAGAACGTCAAGCCAGCTTTCAACATCATTTTTATCGCCAATCTGATCCATTATATAAAGAGTATCACCTGAATCGGAATAAACAGGTTCATAAAGTGAAACAGGTTCGCTTATGCTTTCAAGGGCAATTACAACGTCAGCACGTTTTGCACCTATTTCTGCTGCTATCTCATCAATTGTCGGTTCAGTCTGACGTTCTGTCATAAGACGTTCCTTCGCTTGAATTGCTTTATATGCCAGATCCCTCAGTGAACGGCTGACCTTGACTTGTCCGAAGTCACGAAGATAACGCCTCAGTTCACCGCTTATCATGGGTACGCAATATGTTGAAAAACGCACTTCCTTTGACAAATCAAAGTTATTTATTGCTTTAATAAGTCCAACAACACCAATTTGAAAGAGGTCATCAATATCCTCACCCCTGCCGGCAAATTTTTGTATAACGCTCAGTACAAGGCGAAGATTTCCGTTAATTAATTTGTCCTTAGCAGCTTTACTGCCTGTTGCCTGATATTCCTTGAGAAGTTCAATTTTTTCATGTTCTTTCAATACAGCTAAATTTGCTGTATTTATTCCGGAGATAACTACCTTATTATATGCCATTACAACTCCTTACTGCATGATATATTATCAAGCTGTTTAAGATAACGCTGCTTTACTGCACGTTGTCTTTATTATTGGCATAAATTGTTTAAGTAATCATGATTTTATATTTTTAGAGCAATACTGCACAAAGTCTTTTTACATGTTTTGTGCGGTGTTTTAAATATGCGTTGATATTTATTGTTTTGTATATAAATAACAATTTTTCGGATTTATAATGTAATAATTTGTTTATTGGATTTTGTAGAAATTTTATTAATTTGATGACAAGATAATAAATATATGATATAATAAAAGCAATAGGAAGCTGTTTTAAGGCAGCACTGTACAAGGATTGTGCAGTACTGCTTTAGATAAGGTCTTAATCGGAAACAGAAAGGATTGAAGCAATTGAATTATTTGATTGAAACAAAGCAATTAACAAAGCGATATGGTTCGTATAAAGCTGTTAATGAGGTGAATTTACATCTTGAAAAAGGTGCAATTTATGGATTTATCGGCAGAAACGGTGCCGGAAAAACCACCTTCCTGAAAATGATATGCGGTATGGCTGCACCTACATCAGGGGAAATTACTTTATTAGGTAAAAAGGGCAAAGAACTATCTGAGGTTATGAATAGGGTAGGTACTCTTATAGAAGCTCCCGGAATTTATCCGAATATGAGTGCTTATGACAATATAAGGCTCAAATGCAAGGCAGCAGGCATAAATAAACCAAATTATATCGAACCGATTATTGAACTGATAGGATTGACTAAAGCAGGAAAGAAAAATGCAGGCTGTTTTTCGCTTGGAATGAAACAGCGTCTGGGAATAGGAATGGCACTTGTTGGTGATCCTGAAATACTTTTGCTTGATGAGCCTATTAACGGACTTGATCCGCAGGGTATTATGGAAGTTCGTGAAACACTGCTTAAACTTAATAAAGAGAGAGGCATAACAATTATTATTTCAAGCCATATTCTTGAAGAACTTGCAAAAATTGCAACTCATTTCGGAATTATTGATAATGGTGTTCTTGTTGAGGAAATGGATCGTGAACAGCTCTTTGCAAAATGTCAGGAGCGTATTTCAATTAAGCTTGAAAACCCTGACGAAGCAGTTACAGTAATAAAGGAAATGGGATACACCAATTATAAGATTATAGATACAGATACCATTGAAATTTATGAAAAATTGGATTCAACTCCTGAATTAATATTTGCACTTGCAGATAAAAAAATAAGAGTGCAGTCTATCGGAACAAAAAGTGAAGCACTTGAGGACTACTTTATTAATCTTACAGGAGGCAAAAAAAATGCTTAAACTATTGAATATGGAATTTTTCAGACTTAAAAAAAGTAAATGTACATATGTTATATTAATCATAGCAATTGTTTTATCATTACTTAACCCTGCAATGTATAAGCTTATGGACACTCTGGTAACTGCTACAGGAAGTGAAACAGAAATTTCAGAAATGCAGGAAGAAGCAGGCGGCATACAGCTGTTTAAGAGCCATTGGACAGCCAGCGAAATGGTTATGCAGAATATAAGCGGACTTAATATTCTTCTTCTTGTTGCGATATTTACTGTAATATTTGTAAATGGTGAAATGAAAAACGGCTATATCAAAAACCTTGTTGGTTATATTTATAAAAGACGCCGCCTTGTAATATCAAATGCAATTGTTGTTGCTGTATATACAATTATTTTAATGATAGTAGGCGCACTTGTATCAGCAGGAGCTACTTATTTGCTGTTTGACGGTACAACATTTGGAGATGCAGGTGAGTTTTTCGGATATTTCGGTACACAGTCACTGCTTCATGTATCATTTTCACTTTTAGTCTTAATGTTTACTTACATAACAAGAAGCACAGCAATTCCTATGGTAATCGGTATAGCACTCAGTTCAGGTATCGGTACACTGATTTATGGGCTTGCTACAATGGCACTTCAAAAAATTGCTGATATATCCGATTCATTCTATTTAGGTAATTATACTGTAACAGGCAATATTGTAGGAGTATCATTAAATGCTGAATCATCGGATATTATAAGAGCAGTAGTAACTGCGGTAGTATTTGCAGTTGTATTTGTAACAGTCGGATGCTTTGTTACTGAAAAGCGTGATTTAAAATAAAAATATGAAAAATTTTAAGGCAGCATATTGCAATCTCTTTGCAGTATTGTCTCAAAAAAACTGTCCGCATGGATAATCATGCGGACAGTTTTTGCTTTAGGCAACACCGCACAAAGCACGTCAAAGGACTTTGCACGTCATAAACTTGCAAATTTTCCGTCATATTACACATAATTTTCTCACCATACGACAGTATGCTTTCAAAAATTCTATGCAATCTGACGAAAAATATATCTGCGTTTCTGCCGCACAAGCCTTGTGCGGTGTTACCTTTAGTTATTAGCTTAATTCAAACATACCTGTATATAATTGATAGTATTTTCCTTTTTGCTTAATGAGGTCATCATGGCTGCCTCTTTCAATGATTTTACCATGTTCAAGAACCATAATAGCATGTGAATTGCGAACGGTAGAAAGTCTGTGTGCAATTACAAAAACGGTTCTGCCCTCCATAAGACTGTCCATACCCTTTTCTATAAGTGCCTCGGTTCTTGTATCAATTGAGCTTGTAGCCTCATCAAGAATAAGAACAGGAGGATTTGCAATTGCTGCTCTTGCAATTGCAAGCAGCTGACGCTGTCCCTGACTTAAATTTGAACCGTCTGCTGTAAGCATGGTATTATATCCGTCAGAAAGGTGATTTATAAATGAATCTGCATTTGCCAGCTTTGCAGCAGCATAAACTTCTTCATCAGAAGCGTCAAGCTTACCGTATCTGATATTATCCATAACAGTTCCCGTAAACAAATGTGTATCCTGAAGAACCATTGATAGAGAACGACGCAGGTCATCTTTCTTGATTTTGTTGATGTTTATTCCGTCATATCTTATTTTACCGTCCGGAACATCATAAAAACGGTTGATTAGATTGGTTATTGTAGTTTTTCCTGCACCTGTAGAACCTACAAATGCAATTTTATGTCCCGGATCTGCAACAAGGCTTATACCGTTTAATACAGTTTTATTTGGTTCATATCCGAATACAACATCATCAAATTCAACCTTGCCCTCTAACTTGGTATAGGTAACTGTACCGTCAGCTTTATGAGGGTGTTTCCAAGCCCAGTAACCTGTTCTTTTATCACTCTCGGTAATTTTGCCATCGGAGCTGATATTTGCATTTACAAGTGTAACATAGCCGTTATCTTCTTCAGGTGTTTCGTCAATAACATTAAAAATTCTTTCAGCACCTGCAAGAGCCGCAAGAACTGCGTTAAGCTGCTGTGAAATCTGAGTTATAGGCTGTGAGAAGGAACGTGTAAACTGCAAATAGGATACAACCTTACCGATAGTCATTCCGCCTGTACCCTTTACAGCCATGATACCGCCTGCAATTGCAGTTGCGGCATAGTGCAGATAGGAAAGGTTATTCATAATAGGCATAAGGATATTTGCAAATGTATTTGCTTTTGTTGAAGCAATGCAAAGTTTTTCATTAAGAGCATCAAAGTCTGAGCATGCTTCGTCCTCGTGACAGAAAACCTTTATAACCTTCTGACCTTCAATCATTTCTTCGATATATCCGTTTACAGAACCGAGAGCCTGCTGCTGTTCCTTAAAGCCCTTACCGCTTTTCTGACCGATAAAGCCTACAACAAAAATCATTAAAGCAAGCATAACAACCACAATAATGGTGAGCCGCCAGCTGTAAATAAGCATAGCAGTAAAAACACCTGTAACAGTAATTGCGGAGTTGATAAACTGTACTACGCTCGTACTGAGCATTTCACGCAGAGCGTCAGTATCATTTGTGTAAAGACTCATAAGGTCACCATGAGTATGTTTATCAAAATAGCGTATTGGCAGAGATTCCATTTTATTAAATAAATCTGTTCTGATTCTGTAAAGCGTTGTTGTGGAAACCTTCAGCATAAGACGCTGATAAAGGAATGTACAGACTGCACCTAAAAGGTAAATTCCTGCCATAACACAAAGCAGGGATATAAATCCTGAAAGCTTTGGGTTTTTATGGCCTATATATGGAGTAATATAGTTATCAATAATAGGACTAAGCAGATAATTTCCTGCAACTCCGGCACCGGAACTGAAAATAATTGCAAGTACTATTACAATCAGATGCACTTTAAAGCCATACATATAGCTGAAAATTCTTTTCAGGGTAGCCTTTGTATTCTTAGGCTTTCCCATTGTCATATTACCATGTTTTGGAGGCATTATTCTTCAGCTCCTTTCTGCTGAGATACATATACTTCACGGTATATTTCGTTATTTGCAAGAAGTTCATCGTGAGTACCTACAGCATTGATTTTTCCATCGTCCATAACAACTATTCTGTCAGCATCCTTAACGGAAGAAATACGCTGAGCAATGATGATTGTTGTAGTTTCTGACAGCTTTTCTCTGAAAGCCTTTCTGATGCTGCTGTCAGTTGCAGTATCAACAGCACTTGTGCTGTCATCAAGGATAATTATTTTAGGCTTTTTGATTAATGCTCTTGCAATACAAATTCTCTGTTTCTGACCGCCTGAAACATTAACACCGCCCTGTCCCAGATCAGTTTCATATCCGTTTGGAAAATTCATAATAAAGTCATCAGCACATGCTGATTTGCAGGCGTCACGAATTTCGTCATCTGTTGCTTTTTCATCGCCCCAGAGGAGATTTTCCTTTATAGTACCTGAGAACAGTACATTTTTTTGCAGAACCATTGCAACCTCATTTCTGAGTGTTTCAAGATTATAATCCTTTACATTATGTCCGCCTACGATAACATTTCCTGTTAAAGTGTCATACAGACGAGGAATGAGCTGTACCAAGGAGGTCTTTGAAGAACCTGTTCCGCCGATAATTCCTATTGTTTCACCTGATTTGATGCTGAGATTTATATTTTCAAGTGCAAGATTGTTTTTATCTTTGAAGTAGCTAAAATTAACATTTTCAAATACAATAGAACCGTCTTCAGCCTTTGCAGATGTGCCTTCAACGTCCTTGATTTCAGGTTCTTCGCTGAGAACTTCTGCAATTCGTTCGATAGAAGCTCTTGAAATAATAATCATCATAAAAATCATGGAAAGCATCATGAGTGATATCAAAATCTGCATTACATAAGTAATAAAGCTTGCTATCTGTCCTATCTTCATTTCCCCTGAAATTGCCATATTTCCGCCGAACCACAGAATTGCAACTATACATGAGTAAATACAGATCTGCATGATAGGCATAACAAGAATTATAAGCTTTTCAGCAAAAAACTGAGCCTTTCTTACATCATCGGCAGTTTTTTCAAAGTTTTTCTTTTCAAACGGTTCACGTACAAATGCTTTTACAACACGAATTCCGATAAGATTTTCCTGTATTCTGGAGTTCATTCCGTCATATTTATTAAGCATACTGAGAAATCTTGGATGAGCTTTTGAAAGGATGAAAATAATTGCAATAGCAAGAACAGGAACAATGCAGACAAACACAAGTGAGAGCTTAGCATTTATTTTTACTGTCATTATTATAGCAAAAATAAGCATTATCGGAGCTCGGAATGCCATTCTGATAACCATCATAAAAGCATTCTGGGTATTTGTAACGTCTGTTGTAAGACGTGTAACAAGTGATGCAGTAGAAAATTTATCTACATTGGAAAAAGAGAAACTCTGAACCTTGCGGAAGAGTCTGCTCCTTAAATTTTTTGAAAATCCCATACCTGCAACAGCTGCGAATCGTCCCGAAACTGCACCGAAGCAAAGTGAAACAGCAGCCATAAGCATCATTACAAGTCCCATTTTAACGACATAGCCGATATCGCCCTGTCTTATACCATTATCAATAATCAGTGCCATTACGGTAGGAATCAAAACCTCCATAACAACCTCTCCTATAATTGTAACAGGCGTCAGAATAGCGTATTTTTTGTAATTTCCAACGCAGGAGAGAACCTTTTTGTACATAAAAACAGCTCCTTTCTAATTTTCTTCATTAATGTCAATCTGTTTTTTTGCTGAGTTTTCTATAACCTTATGAATAAGCATACTGATAGGAACATCATTATAATTTTCAGATTCAATTCCTTCTGCTTCAGACATTTTAATAATAAGTCTTATAAGGCATTGATTAAAAACAGAGAGTTCTTCATCGGTAAAGTCACTAAAGAGTCTGGAATCATAATCGTCAAAGAGCCGGCGGCTTTGAACAATCTCAGCTTTTCCTTTATCCGTTACCGAAAGATGCTTGCATCTCAGATTATCCTCATCTATTCTTTTCGTTATCATTTCAGCCTTTTGAAGTCTTTTGGTAGATGTTGCAATAGAAGCAGGAGTAACCTTAAGATTTTCAGCCAAGTCAGCCTGAGTACAGCCGTCATGGTCGTAGATGTAATTCATAACAGCGAATTGTCCGAAATGAAGCTCACTATTTATCATTGAACGCTGAATAAAAAGCTTTCTCAGCAAGTGGAAACGTTCCAGATTTCCAATAATATCCCTATAATTATAATTCAAATCAGCACCTCCCTTTTTACCATAAAGTAATATTAATGCGGACAACAGTTAACCGTTTAACTGTACAACTGTTTAATGATTATAACAATTTTTGCAAGAAAAGTCAATGATAATACTGTACAAAAGTATTTGTATTAAACAGCAGAAAACTTAGTGAAAAAAGAAGGACGTTTAATGCTTGAATTAATATTAAAATAGTAGTATACTTTATATCAGAGTGATTATATGAGGAGATAAAAATGAAAACTAAATATAAAGGTATATTTTATATAATATTATCGGCATTATGTTTTGCTTTTATGAGTGCATTTGTAAGACTTTCAGGAGAACTTCCGTTTGTACAAAAATGCTTTTTCAGAAATTTTGTTGCATTTTTCTTTGCACTGGGAATAATGATTAAAAATAATGAACCAATTAAAATAAGAAAAAAATATCTTCCGGACCTTTTAGGACGTGCAGTAATGGGAACTGTAGGAATGTTCTGCAATTTTTATGCTGTTGACCATCTGGTGCTTTCTGATGCCTCAATGCTCAATAAGATGTCACCGTTTTTTGCCATTATATTTTCGCTTATATTTTTAAAGGAAAGAGTTAGTTTTGTACAGGGAAGTATAGTAACAGCCGCATTTATAGGCAGTCTTTTCATAGTAAGGCCGACTGCTCAGCTTTTCAGCAATCCTGCTTCACTCATTGGTTTGATAGGCGGAATAGCAGCAGGCGGAGCGTATACATTTGTAAGGAAGCTTGGACAAAACGGAGAAAACAAGTCTATGATTGTTCTTTTCTTTTCAGGCTTTTCCTGCCTTTCAACAGTGCCTTATCTGATTTTTAATTATGAACCCATGACTTTAAAACAGTTCATTATTCTTATAGGAGCAGGCGTTGCAGCTGCCGGAGGTCAATTTTCAATTACAAATGCATATTTCTATGCTCCTGCAAAAGAAATTTCAGTATATGATTATTCTCAGCTGATTTTTTCAATGATGCTTGGATTTATAATGTTCGGTCAGGTGCCGGTGCTGATGAGTGTTATAGGCTATGTTATAATTATTGCTTCTGCTATAATTATGTTTTTTTATAATAATCGCAAAACAGATGCCTGAAAATAAACGTTTATGTCAATTCAAGTATTGACAGGTTTGATAAAATGTGATAAAATACACTTGTATTGCAGCGAAAGCTTCGGTTTTCAGTACGTTGTTCCGCAGATAAAATATTTCCATAAGTGAAAATATTTTTTGCAGATCAATAGCAAGATATTGACCACTCCTTTCTGGAGTTATAGCCATACGGACAGCTGGGTCAAATGCCGACTGCTGATTAAGAGAGCCTGCCGTCACAAGTGTATATGTGCAGATTTTGATGAATTTTTGCTCAAAGGTTCTACATATTTTGTGTAAACAAGTTCTTATTTTCAGCTGGCAACTTCTGTTGCCTTATTGATTTGAAATTACATTTTATAAGTTTGTTAGAAAGTATTTATGCGTTCTCGCACATCAACTTGTGAATGGTCAATAAGAGTAGTAAAAGTATTCTTGCTATATAGACTCTGAAGCCAAGAAATGAAGCTTTATTGCATTTGGAATATATCTGTGCAGATTAAAGTAATTCACAGCACATAACAGTTGATGTTACTGTTATGTGCTTTTAATTTTGCATAAAATGAGGTGCTGTTTAAATGGAAAATAAGCTTAAGCTTTACGGTTTTAATAATCTTACAAAGTCACTCAGCTTTAATATATATGATGTCTGTTATGCCAAAACTCAGAAGGAACAGCAGGATTATATTGCCTATGTTGATGAACAGTATAATTCTGAAAGAATAACTGATATAATGTCCCATGTTACAGAAATGATTGGTGCACAGGTTTTGAGTGTATCCAAACAGGATTACGACCCTCAGGGTGCGTCTGCAACATTTCTTATTGCTGATGATACGATGATTCCTGCTAACGGAAATGAAATCGTAGCTCATCTTGATAAAAGTCATGTTACCGTTCATACATATCCGGAATTTCATCCTGATACAAGTATTGCTACTTTCAGGGTAGATATAGATGTGGCAACCTGTGGTAAAATTACTCCTCTTACTGCACTTGATTATCTTATAAGCAGCTTTGATTCAGATATTATTACTATGGATTATCGTGTGCGTGGCTTTACAAGAAACATTCATGGTGAAAAACTTTTTATCGACCATGAGATTACTTCAATCCAGAATTATATTGACAGCAAAACCCTGAGAGATTACGATGCGGTAGATATAAATGTATATGACGCTAATATTTTTCACACCAAAATGCTTATTAAAGAACTGTATCTTCAGAATTATCTGTTCAATACAGATGTTGATGAACTTCCGCCGTATCGCCGTCTTGAAATAAGTACGGCTTTAAGACGTGAAATGATTGAAATTTTCAGTGGAAGGAATGTATACTGATGCCGTTAGACCAAAATAAAGCCCCTATTTATGAGGCATTGGAAAAATTTAAAAAAATGAGAGTAGTGCCTTTTGATGTTCCGGGACATAAAAGGGGCAGAGGAAATGCAGAATTGACCGAATTTTTTGGTGAAGCATGCATGAGCATAGATGTTAATTCTATGAAACCGCTTGATAATTTGTGTCATCCTGTATCTGTAATAAAAGAGGCTGAAGAAATAGCGGCGGAGGCTTTTGGTGCTGAAAACGCTTTCTTTATGGTAGGCGGTACTACATCTGCCGTACAAAGCATGATTATGTATGCCTGCAAAGGCGGAGATAAGATAATTATGCCGAGAAATGTGCATAGAAGTGCTATAAATGCACTTATATTATGTGATGCAGTACCTGTTTATGTAAATCCGGAAGTGAATAATCAGCTTGGAATTGCATTGGGAATGTCAGTCAAACAGGTCGAACAGGCAATTGAGGAAAATCCCGATGCTAAGGCTGTTCTTATAAATAATCCGACATATTACGGTATTTGTTCAGACTTAAAACGTATCACAGAGCTTGCTCATTCAAAGGGGATGCTTGTCCTCGTTGACGAGGCGCATGGTACACATTTTTATTTCGGAGATAATTTCCCGATTACCGCAATGGCGGCAGGTGCTGACCTTGCATCTGTAAGTATGCATAAATCAGGAGGAAGTCTTACTCAAAGTTCATTTCTGCTTATGGGAAAGAAAATAAATTCTGATTATATGCGTCAGATTATCAACCTTACTCAAACTACAAGTGCTTCATACCTTCTTCTTACAAGTCTGGATATTTCAAGAAAAAGACTTGCTTTACATGGAAATGAAATCTTTGCACAGACGCTTGAAATGGCAGAGTATGCACGTTCTGAAATAAACTCAATAGGCGGATATTATGCATTCTCCAAGGAACTGATAAACGGTGACAGTATTTTTGATTTTGACGCTTCAAAACTTTCTGTTCACACCCTGTCAATTGGACTTGCAGGAATTGAGGTTTACGATTTGCTTCGTGATGAATATGACATTCAGATTGAATTCGGTGATATAGGAAATATACTTGCATATCTTTCTGTTGGGGACAGAAAGCGTGATATTGAGCGTTTAATAAGTGCATTATTTGAAATACGCCGCAGGTTCGGACGTTCAGCATCAGGAATGTTAAGTCAGGAATATATAAATCCTATTGTTGCACAAACACCGAGAAAAGCATTTTATGCAGATAAGGAGTCACTTCTTCTGGAACAGTCGGCAGGACGTATATGCAGTGAATTTGTAATGTGCTATCCTCCGGGAATACCGATTCTTGCACCTGGTGAACTGATTACAGAGGATATAATAAAATATATTAAATATGCAAAGGAAAAATGCTGTTCCATGACAGGTACAGAGGATTTAAATATTGAAAGACTGAATGTTCTGATATAAAAGGAGGATAAAAATGGAATTGTGGTTCAGTGAACGTCATACGCCGAATGTTAAATTTTCAATAAAGGTTGACAGACAGCTTTACAGTGCAAACAGTGAGTTCCAAAGAATTGATGTTTTTGATTCAAAAGAGTTCGGACGCTTTCTTACTCTTGACGGATATATGATGCTTACGGAAAAGGATGAGTTCATTTACCATGAAATGATTACTCATATACCTGTAGCGGTTCATCCGAATCCTAAGAAAATACTTTTAATCGGTGCAGGTGACGGCGGAGTAATAAGAGAGCTTACACGTTATCCGTCAATTGAAAGCATTGATTTGGTGGAAATTGATGAACTTGTGGTAGAGGTAAGCAAAAAATATCTTCCAACAACTTCATGCTGTTTTGATGACCCAAGAATAAATTTTTACTTTGAGGATGGCGTAAAATTCATAAGAAGCTGTGAAGATAAGTATGATATTATCATTGTAGACTCAACAGACCCGTTCGGACCTGGTGAAGGACTTTTTACAAAGGAGTTTTACGGCAGTTGTTATAAGGCACTGAAAGCAGACGGAATAATGGTTAATCAGCATGAAAGTCCGTTTTATGATGAAGATGCAGCAGCAATGCAGCGCTCACATAAGAGAATAGTAGAGAGCTTTCCGATAAGTAAGGTTTATCAGGCACATATTCCGACATATCCATCAGGACATTGGCTTTTTGGATTTGCTTCAAAGAAATATCATCCCGTAAATGATTTCAATGGTACAAAATGGAGTATGCTTGGCTTGAAAACACGTTATTATAATCCAAGACTTCATGTAGGAGCATTTGCACTGCCAAATTATGTAGAGGAGCTTTTAAGAGATGTTGAGTAAAAATATTCATAATTTTATTGCTTGTGACGCTGAGTATGAAGATGCAGATATAGTTATTTTCGGTGCAGGCTTTGACGGGACAACAAGTTTTCGTCCCGGAACGAGATTTGGCCCGTCAGCAATAAGGAATGAGAGCTTTGGCATTGAAACATACAGTCCGTATCAGGATAAGGATATGCTTGATTATTCCTATTTTGACAGCGGTGATCTGGAGCTTGCATTCGGCAGTACAAACAGAGTTATTGCGGATATTGCCATGCGAACAGACCGAATTTTAACTGACGGTAAAATACCGTTTATGATTGGCGGAGAGCATCTTGTAACATTGGGTGCGGTTATGGCAGTAACCGAAAAAATCGATGATTTGTATATAATTCATTTTGACGCTCATGCTGATTTGCGTGACGATTATCTCGGACAAAAGCTTTCTCATGCGTGTGTGCTGAGAAGATGTCATGATATTGTGGGTGACGGTCATATTTTCCAGTTTGGAATAAGAAGCGGTGACAGAGAGGAATTTGAATTTGCATCTGAGCATACATTTATGAATAAGTTTAATTTTAACGGACTTGAAGATATTGTAAACCAGCTCAGAGGGAAAAAGGTTTATCTTACTGTTGACCTTGACGTTCTTGACCCCTCTGTATTTCCCGGAACAGGCACTCCTGAAGCTGAGGGAGTAAGCTTCAGGGAATTGAGAGAGGCGTTGACTTTTGTTTGCAGTCAGCTTGATATTGCAGGCTGTGACGTAAATGAACTTAGTCCGCAGTATGACCAGAGCGGAGTATCTACTGCCACTGCATGCAAGATTATTCGTGAAATGCTGCTTGCAATGTCATAAGGTATTGCTGTAAAAAAGCTCTATTGATATGCTTTGTGCGGTGATTGCGTAATTCCTTCATCAGATGAAAGGAGCTTTTATATGCATTTTTTAAGGGCAGATAAAAATAATATTACGGAGCTTGTAAAAATAAGGCTTGATTATCTTATTGAGGATTACGGAAAAATTGAAGATGATGTCTTGAATAAAATAAAGTCGTCTTTGCCGGACTATTATGAACAGCATTTAAGTAAAGACTTTTTTGCATATATTGCAAAAGATGATGATAAGGTTGTTTCATCTGCATTTTTAATTTTGTCTGAAAAACCTGCAAATGTTGTTTTTCAGACAGGCAGAACAGGATTTGTGCTTAATGTTTATACTAAACCTGACTACAGAAAACAGGGCATTGCAAAAAAGCTTATGAAGATGCTGTTATCAGATGCCGAAAGGTTTAAGCTTGATTTCGTTGAACTTAAAGCGTCAAAGGACGGGTATAATTTATATAAAAGCATAGGATTTAAAGAAGTATTTTCCGAATATACGGAAATGAAGTATATAATAAAGGAGTAAAAATTATGGGAAAGTGTATGATAATCGGCTGCGGAGGAGTTGCCTCTGTAGCTATTCACAAATGCTGTCAGAACAGTGAAGTTTTTGAGGGAATAATGATTGCAAGCCGCACAAAGTCTAAATGTGACGCATTAAAGGAGAAATTACAGCCTACCACTAAAACAGTGATCGAAACTGCACAGGTTAATGCAGATAATGTTGATGAATTGATTGCTCTTATTGAGTCATATAAACCTGACGTTGTACTCAACTTAGCATTGCCTTATCAGGATTTGACAATTATGGACGCCTGTCTTGCAACAAAGACTCATTATGTTGATACAGCAAATTATGAACCGCTTGATACAGCAAAATTTGAGTATAAATGGCAGTGGGCATACAGAGAAAAGTTTGAAAAGGCAGGTATAACAGCACTTCTCGGAAGCGGCTTTGACCCTGGTGTTACAGGTGTTTTTTCAGCATATGCAATGAAACATGAGTTTGATGAAATCAATTATATAGATATTCTTGACTGCAACGGAGGCGACCACGGATATCCGTTTGCAACAAACTTTAATCCTGAAATTAATATTCGTGAGGTTTCTGCAAAGGGCAGTTATATTGAGGACGGCAAATGGATTGAAACAGAGCCAATGGAGATTAAAAGAGTCTATAATTTTGACGGCGTTGGCGAAAAGGATATGTATTTGCTGCATCATGAAGAACTGGAATCACTTGCACTTAATATTAAAGGCATAAAAAGAATACGTTTCTTCATGACATTTGGTCAGAGCTATCTTACACATTTAAAATGTCTTGAGGACGTTGGCATGACTTCAATTGAGCCGATTATGTATGAGGGCAGGGAAATTGTACCGCTTCAGTTCTTGAAAGCTGTTCTTCCTGACCCTGCTTCACTTGGCCCGAGAACAGTAGGAAAGACAAATATCGGCTGTATTTTCAGAGGTAAAAAGGACGGCAAGGATAAAACATATTACCTTTATAATATTTGCGATCATCAGGAATGTTACAAAGAGGTTGGTTCACAGGCTATATCATATACAACAGGAGTTCCTGCAATGATTGGTGCAATGATGATAATGACAGGGCAGTGGGCAAAAGCAGGTGTATATAATATTGAAGAATTTGATCCTGATCCGTTTATGGATGCTCTCAATAAATGGGGACTTCCATGGCAGGAGAACTTCAATCCTGTTTTGGTTGACTAGTAAGGAGAAAAGTTAATGAAAATCGAAGATGCTTTGCAAAAATATCTGGATCAGGAATGTGCAGTTTATTTATGTGATAATCAATGTCATTTGCAGTGTACAATAGTGGAAATAGGTGACGGTTGGATTAGAGTAATCCATGAAGATAAAACGGAGAGTATTATCAATTTGAATAATCTGGTAAGAGTTCGTGAAATTCCAAGAAATAAGAATGGAAAGAAAAAGCTGATTTACGATTAATAATTGAATTGGGCGGCAAAAGCCGCCCAAATATTTAAGGAGTGAAATTTTTGCTGGAAAACATAAAAACACCATGCTACATTATAGATGAAAATAAACTAAAGCATAATCTTGAAATCCTTAAAGGAGTGGAGCAGAGGACAGGCTGTAAAATACTTTTAGCTCAAAAAGCCTTTTCATGCTATCATTTTTATCCAATAATAAGTGATTATATAAGCGGAACAGCTTGCAGTGGACTTTATGAAGCAAGATTGGGATATGAATGTATGAGAAAAGAAAATCATGTATTTTCTGCTGCATACAGAAGTGACGAAATAGATGAAATAATATCATACTGCGGACATATAATTTTTAATTCATTCAGTCAGCTTGACTTATATCGTGATAAAGTGCTTAATGCAGGAAAAAAAATAGGGCTTCGCATAAATCCTGAGTTTTCAACACAGGAGGGACATGAGATTTATGACCCTTGTTCAAAAAAATCAAGACTTGGAATAACTCTCAAAAATTTTCAGGCAGATAATCTTAATGGTGTAAGCGGACTTCATTTTCATACATTATGTGAACAGAATTCAGATGATCTGGAGAAAACTTTAAATGCGGTTGAGGAGAAATTCGGCAGCTATTTAAATCAAATGGAGTGGATTAATTTCGGCGGAGGACATCATATAACTCGTGATGATTATGATATTATAACTTTGGAACGCTGTATTAAGAGAATGCAGGATAAGTATGGTCTGGAGGTTTATCTTGAACCGGGAGAAGCAATAGCCTTAAATGCAGGATATTTGTATACAAAGGTTCTTGATATTACTGAAAATGATATGCCGATAGCCATTCTTGATACGTCAGCAGCCTGCCATATGCCTGATGTTCTTGAAATGCCGTACAGACCGCCTCTCAGAAATTCAGGGCTTTCTGGTGAGAAGCCTTTTACATATCGTTTAGGCTCACAGACTTGTCTTGCAGGAGATATGATAGGGGAGTATTCTTTTGATTCTCCGCTTAAAGTCGGGGATATGCTTGTTTTTGAGGATATGGCAATATATTCAATGGTAAAGAACAATACATTTAACGGTATGCCTCTTCCTACAATTTATGCATTAAAAAGTGACGGAGAATATGAGGTTTTAAAAGAATTTGGCTATGATGATTTTAAGACAAGATTATAAACTTTTGAAAGTATTGATTTGATAAAAGTACAAAAAGGAGAGCTATCAGCTCTCCTTTTTTATATGCTTTAGTCCACCTTGTAATCATCAATATCAATTACATCTGAATTATTGTTACTTTTGTTTGAGAGCAATGATGCAGCAAGCTTATATATGCCTATAATAAGAATTGCTACACCAATCAATCTGCAAATTGTTAATGATATTTCTTTTGGATTTGCAAGAATATAAATTCCGAAAACTGAAAATATCACACCTGCTACAGCAGGAATACACCACTTATATCCGCCTTTTCTGATTTCAAATGCTTTAATAAGTCTTTCAATTCCATTTACAAGTATAAATGCTCCTGCAACAATGGGTATACCTAACGAAAGGAAATTCGGCAGAATAATAATCAGCGAACCAATTATTATTCCAAATATAAGTTCATGCAGCTTATAATTTTTCTCATTAACACAGCTCATAATAAATTTAATTATATAATATACAATTACTGAGCTTCCAAGAATATAAAAAATGTACGAAATTATATCAGGGAAAAAAGCAAGTATCAATCCTGAAACAATAAGCAGATACAGCGAAGTATATCTGATATTAAATATTTTTTTCATTATCTTCTCCTTATAAAATCACTAAAATATATTTTAAGTATATTTTCTTTAAACCACCTGATTTTTTATAAATCTCAAATGCTAAATGATTAGCAAACTTTCTTGCAGACTCAGTTTCACTCTTTTCATAAATACCGCTTCTAAATTTACATTTTAAAGCAATTGTCATAAAGTCTGAAAAATCACCTGCTTTGAAATAATGTTCAGACAGCTTTGACTCAACCTTTGCTGTAAATTCATTGTATCCTTTGCCGTCATAAAATAATCCGAGAATATTCAATAATTTCTCAGTATACTTGTAGATTTCTATTACTGCATAAGAATAGTTCTTATCTTTGAACTTCTTTGATCTGATTTTAATAATCAGCATTCTTCTTAAAATTACGGTCAGCAATAAAATCAAAAGGACAGACGCTGCAATTATTATTCCTTTTATAAAATCAGGAACTTCATGTTTATTTTTTATATTTTCTCCACCGGTTCCTGCTGAAATAGTTGTGGTATTTGTTTCTGTTATTGATTTAGTAGTGTTTTTTATTACTGATGACCTTAAAACTTTTGATATGGAAGTAATTCTGCTTACCGTTTCAGCGTTTGACATTGTAGTTTGTGACTGTTGTGTTTCAGTTTTTGGTGCTTCTGTCTGCGTTGCCTCCTGAATGGAATCAGGCGAATAGCCTGCCGTAAATTCAAAAGGAACCCAGCCATAACCGTCAATATAAACTTCTGCCCATGCATGAGAACGGTTGTCTTTTACTTTAATTGTATATGAACCGTCCTTATTTTTACTGTCATCATTAAAATCATCACCAACAATAATATATCCCGTAGCATATCTTGC
>ULRB01001438.1_pt1 | contig 31197 bp, 35 predicted proteins | sample 1955051 | NCBI WGS metagenome assembly ULRB01 (sample SAMEA4835671, study PRJEB28245) | human gut metagenome | biome: gut microbiome; material: fecal sample | place: Denmark | collected 2008 | reverse complement strand
TACATTTAGGTTCTCTTTCCAAGAGTATATCACTTTCAAACGAAATTGTATAGTAAAAATTTCTAATCGGATTTTTTATTCTAATACTTGTGCTATTACCTGATTCTAAATCGTTTAATAACTGCTCGTCATTTATGGAATTTATATCTAACTTACCGTCTTTAATAGGGTACATACCTGGTATGCTCATAACATAAATAACTTTATATTTCCTATTAGGGCAAATTCTACTGTAATTAAATCTAAATTCCCATCTGAAAACTTTAGCATTATTTTTCAAAATAACATTTTCTGTATCACTTTCATCATCCTCATCTGTCCAATATTTTTCTTTAACAGAAGATATGATATTGTCCTCTGAATAATACCAAAATCCGTATTTATTAAATCTATCTTGGATTTTAGTTTTTTTCATTTCTGTTAATAAAGGAAAAGAAGCATCCTTTTTGCCATCAGAAATATCTAGTCCTCTTCTTAAAAATGATTTTTCTTTCCTATTAAAAACCATATCAAACTCATTAATAATAACACCTGTTCAGTCATTATAAACAGTAACATGTTTATGATAGTTTTCAAAATAGTGTGTAAATTTTTTATCCTTAAATGAATGATGGGAGTGTATAAAATAACCAACATCAATTCCATTTTTAATAATAGTAATAATATTTTGAATATATGAAATAAACTCCATAGTACCATCTCCCAATCATTAGTTTCTATAATTCCTTATTATATACTAATAATTGACAGAATACTACCCTAAACATTTGTTCTAATAAAATAGAATAGTAGTCAATCGACTACTCGGAATCCTTTTTCATTAACATTTCTTTTAATTCCTCAAATGTTAACCCTTTCTCTTGAATTAACTCATCCAACTCAGATAATCTAGCTTGACGAATTTGTTCCTCTAATTCTTTCTTTGCCTTTTTCATTTCCTTTAATGAACTTTCCATCTTTTCGATTTCTGTCGTGATTTTAGCTAATATATAAATAATCGCGATTAATAACATTGATTTAGTCGGAAACGATAAAGAAACATCACCAAACATGGCAGAAACGATAGTAGTTTGTTACACATTGTTTGGTGATGTTTTGTAATTTATAATAGGATTTACAATAAAGGACAAGGATGCAGATACTTTACAAAAGCATTGGATGGAAATATAGGCAGCTATAACAAGACCGGAATATTTATCGAATGAGAAAATGTGGCGTATAAAATTCTTGAATGCAAGAAATGATTATGTTAAGATAATTATGGAAAATAAGTCGTATTACTATAATATTCAAAGGAGATAGCGTAATGAGTAAGAAACCAGTTGTATTAATGGTGCTTGATGGTTATGGCTTGAGCGACAATCCGGAAGGAAATGCAGTTGCAATGGCAAATACACCGGTCATGGATAAATTAATGAAGGAATGTCCGTTTGTAAAGGGAAATGCTTCCGGACTTGCAGTTGGTCTTCCGGATGGACAGATGGGTAATTCAGAAGTCGGACATATGAATATTGGTGCCGGACGTATTATATATCAGGAATTGACAAAGATTACCAAGGCAATTCAGGATGGCGATTTCTTTGAAAATGAGGAATTATTACGGGCAATTGAAAATGTAAAGCAGCATAATTCTGACCTTCATTTATGGGGCTTGTTATCAGATGGTGGTGTGCATAGTCACAATACACATTTATACGGTCTGCTGGAGTTATGTAAGAAGCAGGGAATTGAAAATGTATATGTACACGCATTTTTGGACGGACGTGATACTCCACCGGCATCCGGTAAGGATTATGTAGCAGAATTAGATGCTAAGATGAAGGAAATAGGTGTTGGTAAGATTGCTTCTTTATCCGGACGTTATTATGCAATGGATAGAGATAATCGTTGGGATCGTGTGGAAAAAGCATATGCTTCTTTAGTATACGGAGAAGGCGAAAAGGCAACCGATGCGGTACAGGCAATGGCAGATTCTTATGCAAAGGATGTTACGGATGAATTTGTACTTCCTACCATTATCACAGACGAAGCAGGAAATCCATTATCACTTGTAAAGCCAAATGATTCCGTTATCTTCTTTAACTTCCGTCCAGATCGTGCAAGAGAGATTACGCGTGCATTCTGTGACAAAGAATTTAAAGGCTTTGAACGCAAGGACGGATTCCTTCCGCTCACCTATGTATGCTTTACCGATTATGATGAAACCATTGAGAATAAATATGTAGCATTTAAGAAGGAAGGTATTCACAATACATTTGGTGAATATCTGGCTGCAAACGGAAAGACACAGCTTCGTCTGGCAGAAACAGAGAAGTATGCACATGTAACCTTCTTCTTTAACGGAGGAGTTGAGGAGCCAAACAAGGATGAAGACCGTATTCTGGTAAAATCCCCGGCAGTTGCAACCTATGATTTACAACCGGAAATGAGTGCACCGGAGGTATGTAAGGATTTGGTAGAAGCAATTACATCTGATAAATATGATGTGATTATCATTAATTTTGCAAATCCGGACATGGTAGGTCATACAGGTGTCATTCCTGCCGCTGTTAAGGGCGTAGAGACTGTGGATGAATGTGTTGGAAAGGCAGTAGAAGCAATTAAGCAGGTAGACGGTGTTCTGTTTATCTGTGCAGACCATGGAAATGCTGAAAAAATGATTGATTACGAGACAGGAAAGCCGCATACCGCACATACAACGAATCCGGTTCCGTTTATTCTCTTTAATTATGATTCTGCGTACACATTGCGTGAGGGTGGATGTCTGGCAGACATTGCACCGACCTTGTTGCAGGTTATGGGACTTCCACAGCCAAAGGAAATGACAGGAACTTCTTTATTAATTAAAAAATAAATACTAAGAATTGGAATTTTGGTATGATTTTAGGTTCTCCTGCACATACTTACAGTAAATGTGAAGTAATGTGCAGGAGGATTTTTTATGAGAGCAATAAAGATAATAAATGTTCATGCGAGGGAGGTATTGGATTCCAGAGGCAATCCGACTATCGAAGTAGAGGTTGAGCTTGAAGCCGGTGTAAGCGGAATCGCACAGGTTCCGTCCGGAGCTTCTACCGGTGAACATGAAGCACTGGAGCTGCGGGATGGAGAAAAGCGGTATCAGGGTCTTGGCGTAGAGAATGCAGTTACAAATGTAAATACGAGAATTGCAGACAAGCTGATTGGGAAAAATGCATTTGAACAGGCAGAAATTGACCGAATCATGCTGGAGGCAGACGGAACCGATAATAAGTCAAGATATGGTGCCAATGCAATCCTTGGTGTATCCCTTGCGGTAGCCAAGGCGGCAGCCACAGCCCTAAAGATGCCGTTATATCGTTATATCGGTGGTGTAAATGCAAGAACGATTCCGGTTCCGATGATGAATATACTAAATGGCGGTAAACATGCCGATAATACGGTGGATTTGCAGGAGTTTATGATAGCACCGGTAGGAGCGGAATCCATTAAACAGGGAATGCAGATGGCATGTGAAATCTATCACACCCTGAAACAGACCTTAAAGGATAAGGGCTTATCTACAGCGGTAGGTGATGAAGGTGGGTTTGCTCCAAATCTGCCATCTTCACAGGCGGTACTGGATATTATTATGGAAGCAATTCAGGCTGCCGGCTACAAACCGGGAGAAGATGTAAAAATTGCAATTGATGCGGCAGCATCGGAGTTATATATTGAAACACAGGATTTGTATTATTTTCCGGGAGAAAGTCAGATGTCCGGAAAAGAGGTATATCGAAACGCAGAAGAAATGGTGCAGTATTATGAAGAACTGGTCGAGCGGTATCCAATTTATTCGCTGGAGGATGGCTTAAACGAAGATGACCTTCGGGGCTGGAAGCTGCTGACTTACCGGCTGGGAGATAAAATTCAGTTGGTAGGGGATGATTTGTTTGTAACCAATACGAAGCGGCTTGCCATGGGAATTGAAAATGAAATTGCCAATTCCATCCTGATTAAATATAACCAGATAGGAACTCTGACAGAAACGCTGAATGCGATTCATATGGCAACCAGAGCCGGTTACAGTACAGTAATTTCCCATCGTTCCGGTGAAACAGAGGACAGCTTCATAGCAGACCTTGCAGTTGCGGTAAATGCCGGACAGATTAAGACAGGAGCACCATGTCGTTCAGACCGTACCGCAAAGTATAATCAGTTGCTCCGGATAGAAGAAGAGCTGGGTAAGGTATCCATTTATCGAATGTAAGGCTGCAAAGCCGGAACGGCTTAAATACAAGAATCCGGTTGATAAAATGATAAAAAGTGCTTGAAAACGATAGATACCTATGCTAAAATTAGCCCTAGTTGAGTTTTTTTGGAACGGAGGTGTTATTATGAAACTTGCACTTACAATTATATTTTTGTTAATTTCTGTTGTCATGGCAGTTATTATTTTATCACAGGAAGGAAAAACAAATGGTTTGTCCGGCTCAATTGGCGGAGGCACATCTGAGACTTACTGGAGTAAGAATAAGGGTCGTTCAAAGGAATCGGTATTAGTAACCGTTACAACGGTACTTGCAATCCTATTTTTTGTACTGGCTTTGGTATTGAGTTTGGGAATTTTTTAAGTGATAAAAGCTGTCGTGTTAGCGGCAGCTTTTTTTAATCTGTAAACGATATGGAGGAGTTATGGGCGAATACGAGGAACAAAAAAGGAAGGTAAAAGAGCTTATATACAGTTCGGCTTACAAGCCTATGAAATATAAGGAATTGGCATATTTGTTTCAATTACGGGAAGAAGATAAACCGATATTATCGCAAATATTGAACGAATTGACAGAGGATGGTCTGATTGCCAAAACACCGCGGGGAAAGTATGAAAAAATGTCAGAGGATACCGTTTGCGGAACCTTTACCGGTAATGCAAGGGGATATGGCTTTGTAACGGTAGAAGGAGAAACCGAAGACTATTTTATTCCGGAAAAGCAATGCAACGGTGCGTTGCATCAGGATACCGTACTGATGAAGGTTACAAATGAATCGACAGCGGGAGGTCACCGGAAAGAGGGAACGATAATTAAAATATTAAAACGCGGACTGAAGGAATTGGTAGGTACTTACAATCCGGGAAAGGGCTATGGCTTTGTAATACCGGATAATCAAAAATTCTGTCAGGATATATATGTACCGAAGGCACTTTCCATGGGGGCTGTCCGGGGACATAAGGTTATGGTTCAGATTATGAATTATGGCGGAAAGGGTCAGAAGCCGGAGGGCAGAATTACGGAAATATTAGGGCATATCAATGACCCAGGAACCGATATTATGTCCATTGTTCGTGCATATGACCTGCCGGTTGAATTTCAGGATATAGAGTTGCGGCAGGCAGAGAGAGTACCGGAAACCGTTGAGGCAAAAGACTGTGCAGGCAGAAAAGATTTAAGAGCATGGCAGACGGTAACCATAGACGGAGAAGATGCGAAGGATTTGGATGATGCGATTACGCTGACAAAGACGGAAGAGGGATATGAGCTGGGTGTGCATATAGCAGATGTATCCCATTATGTAACGGAATATTCTCCCCTGGATAAGGAAGCCTTAAGACGCGGCACCAGTGTATATCTGGTTGACCGGGTAATTCCTATGCTGCCGCATAAGCTATCCAATGGAATCTGTTCCCTGAATCAGGGAGTGGACAGGCTTGCGTTAAGCTGTATTATGCAGATTGACAGGAAAGGCAGGGTAGTCAGCCATGAAATTGCAGAGAGCGTCATTCAGGTGAATCAGAGGATGTCTTATACGGACGTGAATCGGATATTGGAGGAGCAGGATGCAGATACCATGGAGCAATATAAAGAATTATTGCCTATGTTCCGGAACATGAAGGAATTAGCGGATATTTTGCGGGAGAAAAGAAAAAAACGAGGTTCGATTGACTTTGATTTCCCGGAGACCAATATTATTTTGAATGAAAAGGGCGTTCCGCTTGAGATAAAACCGTATGAACGTCGGACGGCAAATAAGATAATTGAGGATTTTATGCTGATTGCCAATGAGACAGTGGCAGAAGACTATTTCTGGCAGGAAATTCCATTTGTGTATCGGACACATGAAGCTCCGGATGCAGAAAAGATTAAGAGCCTGAGTGTTTTGATTTCAAATTTCGGTTATTATTTTAAGGCGGCAACCGAAGTGATTCATCCAAAGGAGTTTCAGAAGCTGTTGGAGCAGATTGCAGATTCACCGGAGGAGGCAATGATTAGCCGTTTAACCCTTCGTTCCATGAAGCAGGCAAAATATGGAACTGTTTGTAGCGGACATTTTGGGTTATCGACACAATATTATTGTCATTTCACATCACCAATCCGAAGGTATCCGGATTTGCAAATCCATCGGATTATCAAGGAAAATCTACATGGCGGATTGACGGAAAAGAGACGGACGCATTACGAGAAGTTGTTGCCGAAGGTAGCGGAGGAGTGTTCAAAGCTGGAACGCCGGGCAGATGAAGCCGAGCGGGAGGTTGAAAAGCTTAAAAAGGTACAATATATGTCCAAACGAATCGGTGAATGCTACGAGGGCGTAATTTCCGGTATGAACGCATGGGGGATGTATGTGGAATTGCCAAATACGGTAGAAGGTCTGGTGCATGTGACGAATATGATAGATGACTACTACTATTATGACGAAGAAAAGTATGCTATGATAGGAAAAGACTTTGGCAGAGAGTATACATTGGGACAGAAGGTGTGTATAATGGTAAAGGATACAGACCGGCTCATGAAGACAATTGATTTTATGTTAGTGGATGCCTCTGTCATGGAAGAGGAGCAGCAGGGATAACAGGAGGGCAATATGGCAAAGGAAAAGGGCAGTCGCTTAATTGCAAATAATAAAAAGGCATATTACGATTATTTTATAGAAGATACCTACGAGGCAGGAATTTCATTAGCGGGAACAGAGGTAAAATCTCTGCGTATGGGGCATTGCAGTATCAAGGAAGCCTTTGTGGGTATTGACGGCGGAGAGATATATATTTATCATATGCATATAACTCCATATGAAAAGGGGAATATTTTTAATAAGGACCCGCTGCGAACCAGAAAATTATTGCTTCATAAATCCGAAATCAATAAGCTGATGGGGCAGTCGAAGGAGAAGGGCTATACCATTGTTCCGCTGAAGGTATATTTTAAGGACAGTCTGGTAAAGGTGGAGATTGGTCTGGCACGCGGAAAGAAATTATATGATAAACGTCAGGATATTGCGAAGAAGGACCAAAAGAGAGAAGCAGAAAAGGAATTTAAGATTCGGAATCTGCAATAATACAGCAGAAAATAGAAACATATCATACAGTAAATATACAGAAAGCAGGGATTATCATGAGTCAATCAGGAAATAAGGGTAAGAAAAAGAAGCAGAATCAGCAGAAGAAAAAGAGCTTGCACAATTTACTCTGGGTTTTGGCAGGCTGTATCATTCTGGGCGGCGGACTTGGATTTTTAGCAGGAAAGTATTGGCTGTATCCGTCTTATCATGCAGAAGAAATGTATGCAAAGGATACAGCAGGACAGAGTCAGTCTGATATTCAGAGACAGGAGCTTGAAAATCTGAATCGTCAGATACAAAATGAAGATTCTGCACCGTCAGAAGGAACCATGGAAGAATAGGTATTGACAATTGAAAATAAGATAGATAGTATAGAGGTAAGGATTCGTCTGAATACCATACAATCATTCGGGGTTGTACTGGTTTCGACGGGGGTTTTGAATTTACAGAAGCCATTCGTGGTCCAAGCCCACGTAAAAACTTGGAAATCTAAATATAAACGCAGACGAAAAATTTGCATTAGCTGCCTAAGTGCAGCAGTCGGCCTTGAGTCTCCCATAGCTTGAGATTACCGGCTTCATCCATGTGGGGCACTCAATTGCTTAAGCTTTGCGGCAGTTGAAGATTTATGAAGCTACCGAGGCTGGTCGCCCGTTCGTAGGCAATCAGACGAGGGAATGAATGTATGCGGACTGTAATGGAAGAAACTGTATCGGAAGGACCTTCGGACGCGGGTTCGATTCCCGCCAGCTCCACTAAAACAAAACAAGTGAAATTCCTTATAGGACAGTATCATATACAGGAATGTGCTTTGTTTGGTGTATCAAAGAAAATAAAGGTAACGGCATTGTATATGGATAAGAGATATACAGTGCCGTTATTTTTGTGGTATGATGATGCAAAATACTATAAACGGAGGATAATTTATGTATTCACTGTTACTTGTACTGATATATATAGCGTTTATAAGTCTCGGATTGCCGGATTCGCTGCTTGGTTCAGGCTGGATGGCAATGCACACAGAAATGAATGTACCCATTTCTTATATGGGTGTTCTTTCAATGCTTATTTCCGGCGGAACTATTGTATCAGGCCTTTGTTCCGATAGATTAACGAGAAAACTCAGTACAAAAATTGTTACCGTAACCAGCGTGTTTTTAACTGTGATTGCATTGTTTGATTTTTCGTTTTCAACCCATTTTTGGATGCTGATTGTTTTTGCAATTCCTTATGGACTTGGGGCAGGTGCAATTGATGCCGCCTTGAATAATTATGTTGCACTTCATTATTCTTCCAAATGTATGAGCTGGCTGCATTGCTTTTGGGGTGTGGGAACCATCATCAGCCCATTTGTTATGAGTTATGCTCTGACACATTCTGTCTGGAACAATGGTTATCGGATTGTGGGAACTTTACAATTAGTAATCGCCTTACTTCTTCTTTTCACCTTACCCGTTTGGAAAGTTAACAAAGAAGCATCTGTTACGCAGGAAACAAGTATCGGTTTGCTGAAGGCATTAAAAATAAAAGGTGTGCCATTTCTTCTTATTGGCTTTTTTGCATATTGTGCAGCAGAAGCAACAATATCCCATTCCACACCGAGTAATTTCGGAGAACGTAAGGAATATGAATATCAGCCTACGATTATGAATGAATCCTTTGTCAGATATGCATAAAAATATTGTGTATATAGGTGAAAGGAGGATACAGTTATGGATGATAATACGATTGTTCAAATGTTATGGAACCGGGATGAAACTGCAATATCTGTCATATCTGAAAAATATGGCCCATATTGCTTATCCATTGCAAGGAATATACTAGGCAATCATGAAGATGCAGAAGAATGTGTAAATGATACATATCTGAATACATGGAATTCAATCCCTACGAACAGACCTAAGATGCTATCTACATATCTTGGCAAAATAGTTAGAAATCTTTCATTTAATTGCTATAAGAAAAATCGGGCTAAAAAGAGAGGGAATGGGCAGGTTTCTGTAATTTTAGATGAGCTTTCAGAGGTAATTGCTGATTCAGGGAGTCCGGAAGAGGAATGGAACAGGAAAATTCTATTAGAAAGCATGAATTCTTTTCTCAAGGAGATACCGGTTGAAAAAAGAAAAATATTTGTGTGTCGTTACTGGTATTCTGATAGCATAAAGGATATAGCAAAAAGATTTAATATGACTGAAAATCATGTATCCGTAACATTAAAAAGGCTTAGAAAAAAATTGCATGATTACCTTATGGAAAGGGGTGTTGAATTATGAAAGAAGAAATGCTTTTTGAAATTATGGGAAATATTGATGAGAGATATATTCATGAAGCACATAAAAAAGATAATAAAAATAGTGTGAGACAGATACTGGTTTTTGCAGCGTGTTTTTCAATTATAATCGGTACAGCTTTTTTTGTCGGGTTACATGTTAAAAGAAATAATTTCTCCAGTGTGTCGGCGGCAGAAATAGGAAAAGAAGAAATGCCGCTGGAAGCAACCATGCCAAGTTTTATATATTATGATTCGGATAAAGTAATAATGTATGATTATATTGGGATATGGGTATATAATCTAAAAAAGGAACAGCTTGTAGGATTTTGTGACTTTAGACCAATTGAGATGACACAAATACAAGGGTATCCATGTGTGTTTGTGGAAGCTTCATCAGACGGAAAGTATGTAAGATTTTATAAATCGGATGATAGTATAAAATATTTGTACAATGTTGAAGATGATTCATACGAAGAGGTTGAAACCTATAACGATAAGCTGGAATGGACAGTAAACCTTAGAAACGTAACGGAAAAACATTCGCTTTCAGAATACTCTGAAACATATGAGGTTGCAAAGAATGAATATGTAACATATGTTTTAGATTTTAATTCGGATTCAAATGAACCTGTAAAGTATAAGGATTTAGTAATTATAATCGAAAAGGATGGGATAAAAACTGAGTACAAACCTTTTGAAAATAATAGATAATCGGAAACAATATCACTTGCTTGCAAGGGCGATTTTGCAAAATGCATGGAATAATGAAATTACGATATATTATGATGTTGAATTGGGCAAAACAATAGATATTGATATTTCTGGAAATAGTTGGTACAGAATTAATGAAAACGATGCTGGATGAATTGAAAAAGCATGGATACAAACAATCTTCATTAGCTGTTCAAAAGCAAAATTATGCAGTAAGGATGTATAAAAAAGTAGGATTTCAAATCGTTAATGAGAACGAGGAAGAATATATGATGGTTTGTCAGTTATAGCAACAGGTTTCTGTTTTTCTGTCCGTTGAAATAAGCGAATGTCAATATAAATTTTAGTGTTCTTCGTTTTAATGTTCTGTATGGTTGAACGTACATTCAGAATCACAAGCAAAAATTAAATGAGAAATGAAAAAATATGGCATCAGACTACCAATAATCGTAGGAGGAATAACGTGAAACAATACATTGTAGACGCATTTACAGACAAACCATTTTCGGGAAATCCGGCTGCCGTTTGTGTAATGGATAGCTGGGCTTCGGAAGAAGCTATGATGAAGCTGGCAATGGAAAACAATCTTTCAGAAACGGCGTTTATTGTAAAAGAAGCAGCAGGGTATCACCTTCGTTGGTTTACACCGGGAACCGAGGTTGAATTATGTGGACATGCTACATTAGCATCCGCTTACGTCATCCTGAATCATTATGAAAGAAACCGGGAACAGGTAAAATTCCATACGCTCAGCGGAACTCTGACGGTTCAACGAAATGGTGAATTATACGAAATGGATTTCCCAACCTATGAATTGCAGGAAATACCGGTTACGGATGATATGGAAAAAGCGTTTGGGGTTCGTCCGGTAAAAGCCGTATTGGGGTTGGATTTAATATGCGTGTTTGAATCCGCAGATATTGTTAAGAATATGAATCCAAAGCAGGAGCTTTTGCATGGCATAGAAGGAAGAATCCAAAATGCAACAGCACTCGGAGCGGAGGCGGACTGTGTATCCCGCAGCTTTTGCCCGAAATTAAGTATTGCAGAAGACCCTGTTTGTGGCTCGGCTCATTGTCAGATTGCTGCATATTGGGCAAACGAATTAAAGAAAAAAGATATATTGGCATATCAGGCATCAAAGCGTGGCGGATATTTGCATTGCACACTTCAAACAGGAAATAGAATCACAATTAGCGGAGAAGCAACCTTGGTAGCAATTTCAGAAATTGTAGTGCCATTATAAATTTGGGATATTTGGAATAAGAGAGTAATTACATAACAATGTAGAAAATCCAAAAATAAAAGGGGTGTTGTAAATGCTGCAGCAGTTACCAACACCCCTATTTCAGTATTCTGGAAATGTTTTACTTATCCTTATTCTTTTCACGCTCAGCGTCCAGCATAGCACGAACCTTCATAGACAGACCAAACAGATTAATGAAGCCGTTAGCGTCCTTATGGTCGTATAAATCACCGGTAGTAAAGCTTGCTAATTCCTCACTGTACAGAGAATATGGAGAGGTTGTACCTGCCTTGATAATATTTCCCTTGTAAAGCTTGAATTTTACTTCACCGGTCACACGCTCCTGTGTTTTTTCAATAAATGCCTGTAAAGCTTCCCGTAAAGGACAGAACCACTTTCCTTCATATACAAGGTCTGCGAACTTGCTTCCAATCGTTTTCTTGAATGCCAAGGTATCACGGTCCAGAATCAGTTCCTCTAATTGCATATGAGCTTCCATTAAAATCGTTCCGCCCGGAGTCTCGTAAACACCTCTGGACTTCATACCAACAACACGGTTTTCTACAATATCAATGATACCGATACCGTGCTTTCCGCCTAAACGGTTTAACTCGCGGATAATATCAGAAACCTTCATCTTTTTACCGTTTACACTGGTAGGAATACCCTTTTCAAAGGTCATTGTTACAAATTCACCCTCATCCGGTGCTTTCTCCGGAGAAGTACCGAGTACTAACAGATGGTCATAATTAGGCATATTGGCAGGAGACTCTAATTCCAGTCCCTCATGGCTGATATGCCATAAATTTCTGTCACGGCTATAGCTGTTATCCACAGAAAACGGTAAATGAATTCCATGCTTTCTGCAGTATTCGATTTCAGCATCGCGGGAATCCATAGTCCATTCCGGCTGTCTCCATGCAGCAATGATTTTAATGTCCGGTGCCAATGCCTTAATAGTCAGCTCAAAACGAACCTGGTCATTTCCTTTTCCGGTTGCACCATGACAAATTGCTACGGCATTTTCCTTTCTTGCAATTTCAACCAGCTTCTTTGCAATAACAGGACGAGCCATAGAAGTACCCAGCAGATACTTATATTCATAGACACCGTTTGCCATAACGGTAGGTACTACATAATCATCACAAAATTCATCTACGACATCTTCAATATATAATTTAGCTGCACCGGATAACTTTGCACGCTCCTCCAGTCCATCTAATTCACTTTCCTGTCCAACATCAATACAGACACAGACTACATCGTAATCATAAGTTTCCTTCAGCCATGGGATAATTGCGGTAGTATCCAAACCGCCGGAGTAGGCTAATACAACTTTCTCTTTCATGAATGTTCCTCCTTAAATTCATCGTCTAATCAATTTATCAATTTTGCCATTGACTAAATACAAATATACAACTATAATGCATATTATGCAAGCAGTTTTTCAAAGAATATTGATGCAATATCCTAGAAAAGTTGAAATAATATTCAATACATATGAATAAATATTCAAACTAATTTCTGAGGGTATGACAGACCTCTGAAAAATATGTAAAAAGATAAAACAGAAAAGAGGAATGAAGCATGATTAAGGCAGGAATTATTGGTTCAACCGGTTACGCAGGACAGGAAATCGTAAGACTTCTGATGGGACATAAGGATGTGGAAATTGTCTGGTATGGCTCCAGAAGCTACATAGATAAGAGATATTCGGAAGTATTCGGCAATATGTTTCAGATTGTGGATGCAACCTGTATGGATGATAATATGGAAGCATTGGCAGAGGCGGCAGATGTAATATTTACAGCAACTCCGCAGGGGCTATGTGCATCGTTAGTGAATGAAGAGGTATTGAACAAAGTTAAAATTATTGATTTGAGTGCCGATTTCCGGATTAAGGATGTTGCAACTTATGAAGCATGGTACGGAATCGAACACAAAAGTCCGCAGTTTATAGAAGAAGCGGTATATGGTTTGTGTGAAATCAACCGAGAGAAAATAAAGGGTGCAAGACTGATTGCGAATCCGGGTTGTTATACAACCTGTTCCATTTTGTCTTTTTATCCGTTGGTAAAGGAAGGGCTGATAGATGCCAATTCCATTATTATTGATGCAAAATCAGGTACCTCCGGAGCCGGACGTGGAGCAAAGGTAAATAATCTGTTCTGTGAAGTAAATGAAAATATCAAAGCATACGGTGTGCTGACACATCGGCATACACCGGAGATTGAAGAACAATTGGGCTATGCAGCAGGGGAAGATATTAAAATCATATTCACCCCGCATCTGGTACCGATGAATCGGGGCATTTTGGTGACAGGCTATGCAAATCTAAAGAAATCCGTAACAGAGGAAGAGGTTCGTGCATGCTATCAGAAGTATTATGCAAACGAACGATTTGTAAGAGTTCTGGAGCCGGGTGTTTGTCCGGAAACCCGCTGGGTAGAGGGCAGCAATTATGTAGATGTTAACTTTAAGCTGGATACACGTACCAACCGGATTGTAGTCATGGGTGCCTTGGATAATATTGTAAAGGGTGCTGCAGGACAGGCAATTCAAAATATGAATCTGATATTTGGTTTGCCGGAAGAAGAAGGCTTGACTTTGGCACCAATGTTCCCATAGAAAGAGGAGGCAGAAGGATGAGTGAAATTATAACGATTGATGGCGGAATTACCAGTCCGAAGGGCTTTCAGGCAGCAGGACTGCGGGCAGGAATCAAGCCGGGAAAGACCAATAAGGATATGGCAATGGTAGTAAGTATGGTTCCATGTGCAGCGGCAGGCGTATTTACCAGAAATCTTGTGAAGGCAGCCCCGGTACAATGGGATTCTGCCATGCTTGATAAGAATGGAGTCGCACAGGCAGTTGTAATTAACAGCGGAATCGCAAATGCCTGTACTGGTGCAGATGGTTACGAAAACGTAAAGAAAACAGCAAAGGCAGTTGCATCCGAGCTGGATATAAAAACCGAACAGGTTATGGTAATGTCTACCGGTGTAATCGGACAGCCGTTGCCTATGGATATTATTGAACAGGGAATTACAAAATTAAGAGAAAATCTAAGCAAGGAGCTGTCGGCAGCACATGATGCGGCAGAAGCAATCCTGACTACCGATACGCATGCAAAGGAAATAGCAGTTGAATTTACCATAAAGGGAAAGACGGTACGAATGGCAGGTATGTGCAAAGGCTCCGGTATGATTCATCCGAATATGGGAACCATGTTAGGCGTAATAACAACCGATGTCATGGTGCCGGCAAAGCTGTTAAGTACAACCTTAAAGGAATTGGTGGAGGACACCTTTAATATGGTATCTGTAGATGGAGATACCTCTACAAATGACAGTGTGATTGTATTGGCAAACGGTCTGGCAGAGCATGAGCTATTATCACAGGAGGATGAGGATTATCCGGTATTTCGACAGGCATTGCTTCAGGTTATGACCTACCTTGCAAAAAACATTGCGGCAGACGGAGAAGGAGCAACCAGATTATTAGAAGCAACCGTCATACATGCGGCAACCAAAGAGCAGGCAAAATGTCTTGCCAAGTCCATTATAACATCGAATCTGACCAAAGCGGCAATCTTCGGTATGGATGCAAATTGGGGAAGAATCCTATGTGCCATGGGCTATTCCGGTGCAGAATTTAATCCGGAGCAGGTACAGATACAAATAGCCAGCGAAAAAGGTGTACTGACACTGGTAGAGCATGGTATGGCAACTGATTATGACGAAGAACAGGCAACGGATATTCTGTCACCGAAAAAGGTTACAATTCTGGCAGACATTTTTCAGGGAGAAGAACAGGCTACCGCTTGGGGCTGTGATTTGACCTATGATTATGTGAAGATTAATGCAGACTATCGTTCATAAAGCAAGAGGAGAAAAGGAGTATTAACATGATAAATAATGAAAACAGTATGGACCAGGTAATCATCAAGGCACAGACACTGATTGAAGCAATGCCGTTTATTCAGAAATTCCGTGGTAAGACCATTGTGGTAAAGTACGGCGGAAGTGCGATGCTGGATGACCAGTTAAAATATAACGTAATTAAGGATGTTGCTTTATTAAAAATGATAGGTATGAAACCGATTATCGTTCATGGCGGCGGTAAGGAAATCAGTAAATGGGTAAAGCTATCCGGAAAAGAGCCGCAGTTTGTGAACGGTTTAAGAGTCACAGACGCAGAAACCATGGAAATCGCAGAAATGGTATTATCCAAGGTAAATAAAGGCTTGGTGCAGATGATGCAGCAGCTTGGCTTAAAGGCAGTCGGCATCAGTGGCAAGGATGGCGGACTGATGACCTGTCAGAAGAAGCTGCCGGGCGGCAAGGACATCGGATATGTCGGAGAGGTTGTAAAGGTAGACGGGCAGATATTAAATACCCTGCTTTCCAATGATTTTATACCGGTTGTTGCACCGATTGGATTGGGAGAGGACTTTGCGTCATATAATATTAATGCAGATGATGCCGCATGTGCGGTTGCAAGAGCAATCAAAGCGGAAAAACTGGTATTCTTAACAGATATTGAAGGTGTATTTGTAGACCCAATGGATAAAAATACATTAATATCAGAAATGACGGTGGAAGAAGCACAGGAATTTATCGAAAAAGGTGTTGTCGGCGGAGGTATGCTTCCTAAGCTGACAAACTGTATCGAGGCAATTAACCATGGCGTTGCAAGAGTCCATGTGCTGGACGGAAGGGTTGAGCATTGTCTGTTATTGGAGTTCTTCACGACAAAGGGTATCGGTACCGCTATTTTGAAGGAACCTTTATTTTAATTTGTGAAACGATAGGAAAAGAAAGAAAAGGTAAGACAGAAGCTATGATAAAGGATACACATATAATTCGGAAACTGGGAGCCGTTAGTCTGATACTGGCAATGCTTGCCGGACTGACAACCGGCTGTAAGCAGGAGGAGAACACAACCGAAGCTCCGGTCACATATGAAACTTTTGAAAAGGAAGTAGATACGGTATCAAAGGTGACAAAGACCGAGGACGGAACCGAAGTTCCGGTGCAGTTGAATTTCTGGTACACAGATACGGATATGGCTCCTTATTATGAAGCAGCGGCGGCTGACTTTCATGAGCGATACGGAATCGAAGTGGTTTGTACCAATGTATCGGATGTAAATTACGGCGAGCAGATAAACAAGGCAAACATTGACGGAACTGGGCCGGATGTTATGATAGCGGCAAACAGTGATGTGAAAAAGTTCCAGATGGCAGGTCTGATTGCGGAAAATACATGGTATACCGATGAATTTTGGAATGAACAATATCCGCAGATTGCGAAGGTTGCCTGTACCTCGGGTGAAAAGCAATATGGCTATCCGGTCTATTTTGACACCTGTATGATGATTTATGATACAGCAGTAACGACACAGCCGGAGAGCTTTGGAAGTATTACGGATTTTGCGGTGAATTTTGAAGACGAGACAAATTCCAAGGTGATTTTCCGATGGGATATTGCAGACCCGTTTTTTGACTATCTGTTCTTAGGAACCGGTGCAGATATATTAGGAGCAACCGGAGAGGATAAGAGCCATTTTCAGGTTAATAATGATGCGGTAATTCAGAATCTGACCTATTTTCAGTCCCTGCATGAATACTTTTCCATTGATGTGGATACCAGTACCTATGAGCAGGTGAAATCCGAGCTGGTTAACGGTACGCTGGTCTACGGAATGGTAAAGACGGATGTATTAAAGGAGCTTGGAACCTATGGAAGCAGTTATGCACTTTGCCCAGTGCCGGCATTATCCGCAGAGCTTCCGGTGCAAAATCTATCCGTAACCTATGGAGCTTATGTAAGTCCGTTTACCAAACAGACAGAATATGCGAATTTGTTTGCTACATACCTGTCCTATGAATATGCAAATAACCTGTATGGATTATGTCAGAGAGTGGCATCCAGAGCAACGATAGACCGTCCGGATGCCAATGAAGCTATGGTATATAATCAGTACTGCAGTACCGTAGCTGCTCCGAAGGCATTGGAAAACGGTGATTTCTGGATAGACATGGAAATCTGCTTTAAGAACATCTGGGGCGGCAGTGATGTTGCAAGTGAATTAAATCAGCTACAGACTGTCATGACAGAACGCTTACAATAATATTATAAATTCTTGATGATTAAATGCCCTGCATAGTTTTTTATATCCTGCGTATGCTATTAGCATCAAAACAGGAGGGAAAAGACTATGTGGGGCATTATTATTGCATTAATATCAGGAGCACTCATGAGTATACAGGGAGTGTTTAATACAGGAGTGACGAAGCAGGCAGGAAATTGGCTGACAAACAGCTGGGTGCAGCTAACAGGCTTTATCGTCTGTGTTGTAATCTGGCTGATAAAGGAGCGGCAGGAGAATGCTATCAGCAGTCTGTTTCAGGTAGACCACAAATATATGCTGCTGGGCGGTGTGATCGGTGCATTTATTACATTAACCGTTATCATCAGTATGAAAAATCTGGGACCGGCACAGGCGGTACTGTTAATCGTAATTTCGCAAGTGGTGGTAGCCTATCTGATAGAATTATTTGGATGGTTTTCGGTAGAGCGGACAGGCTTTCAGTGGAGTAAGCTGGTCGGCGTTCTGGTTGCGGTAGCAGGTCTTGTTATCTTCAAGTGGAAGTAAAGAAAAAATTTTATAAATACCTATTGTAATAAAAAACAAGTATGGTAAAATGATTCTATGTTATGCTATGAAATTTGTGGAAACGGAGAAAACAAAAATTGCATGAATTTTATAGCTTTATAAGAAAGAAATGGCGGCTGGGCTGTCTGCTTGTGATGGGAATCTATATGACCGGTTGCAGTGGGGTCGGAGAAGAATTTATCCTGACCAATACGGAAGAAAAACAGGAAGTAATTACCACCGGGCAGGAACAGGAAACATCCACGCAGGACTCAGTGACGCAGGAAACAGTGACGCAGGCTACCGGGCAAACAGAGGAAGCCGGAACGGTTTTTGTATTTGTCTGTGGACAGGTGGCAGTCCCCGGAGTCTATGAGCTGCCTGCCGGAAGCAGAATTTATGATGCGATTATGCAGGCGGGCGGATGTATGGAAACGGCAGATATTTGTGCTGTGAATCAGGCTGGGTATCTGGAAGACGGAATGCAGATATATATTCCGGCAATCGGAGATACTTATAAGGAAGCTGCTTCTGAGGAACAGGTGTCGCGTTCAGATGGACGGATCTCCATTAATCATGCAGATAAAAATGAACTGATGACGTTGCCGGGAATCGGAGAAAGTAAGGCAGATGCCATTCTTGAGTACAGACAGTCACATGGGGCATTTTCCAGCATAGATGAATTAATGAATATCCCCGGTATTAAAGAGGGTATTTTTAATAATATACAGGATTATATTACAGTTGAATGAGGTGGAACATGAAAAGAGTATTGGTAGTAGATGATGAAAAGCTGATTGTCAAGGGAATCAAATTCAGTCTGGAGCAGGATGATATGCAGGTGGATTGTGCCTATGATGGCGAAGAAGCACTGGAAATGGCAAAACAGACAGAATATGATATGGTATTGCTGGACATTATGCTGCCAAAGCTTACAGGTCTTGAAGTATGCCAGCAGATTCGGGAATTTTCCAATATGCCGATTATTATGCTGACGGCAAAGGGAGAGGATATGGATAAGATTCTCGGACTGGAATACGGAGCAGACGATTACATTACCAAACCATTTAACATACTGGAAGTAAAGGCAAGAATTAAAGCAATTATCCGCCGGAACGGGAAGAAACCGGAGACCGTAGAGACGGCAAGAAAGATTACGGCAGGAGATTTATTTTTGGATTGCGACAGCCGGCGGGTGGTAATTGCCGGCAAGGAAATTAATCTGACGGCTAAGGAATTTGATGTGTTGGAGCTGCTGGTATTCCATCCGAATAAGGTATATTCCAGAGAAAGTCTGTTAAAGACCATATGGGGAAGTGATTATCCCGGTGATGTTCGTACGGTGGATGTACATATTCGTCGTTTGAGAGAAAAGATTGAAAGTAACCCGGGAGAGCCTAATTATATTCATACAAAGTGGGGGGTTGGTTACTATTTCCAGGCTTAAACCACTAAAGAGACAATTAAAGAGCTTTCGTTTTTCTATCTTTATCAGTTGCTTTCTGACAATTGTAATCATTATTATTGCCTGTGGACAGATATTTTTGAAATCCTACCACAACAAATCCTTGCAGAATAAGGTGGCACAGGTACAGAGCCAGTGTAACATTCTTGCCAGTCAGGTATTCTTGAATGAATTTAGAATTTCCAGCAGCACCGATAATCTGAATACAGAGATTGACCAGATTGCCAATGTGTTAGAGGGAAGAATTATCATTGTAGATTCTGATTATAAAATCGTAAAGGATACATATACCATTGAACAGAATAAGTATATGATGTCTAAAGAAGTACATGAAGTCATGATGGCGGGGCAGACCAGCAAATATAAGATCATGAACCAGAATCAGTATGTAGAGATTATGGTTCCAATTCTGGATTCGACCACTGTAACACCGACAGCAGAGAACAATAAGTCTGCAAATTCCGGTCCTGCAGAGCCGAAGAAAGCACAGGGAGTCATTATTTGTATGGTATCTGTGCGGGATTTGGTTGAAACGGATGCGTTTATGCAGGCACAGAGCCAGATGCTGTATGCACTCTTTGCCTTTATTGCACTGGTCATTTCGATGCTGCTGGCATTTCTTATGCCAAGACCGCTAAAGGTTCTGAATCAGAAGCTGCAGCAGGTATCTGAGGGACATTTTGATGAAAATATTGAGATCGAAGGAAGTACGGAAATACAGGATTTGGCTGAAACGCTGAACCAGATTCTCAGTAAGATTCAGGTGTTGGAAAGCTCCAGACAAGAGTTTGTATCAAATGTGTCACATGAACTAAAGACACCGATTACATCTATGAAGGTATTGGCGGATTCCCTGTTAGGGCAGGAGGATGTTCCGGTTGAAATGTATCGGGAATTTATGTCGGATATTGCCGGTGAAATTGAACGGGAAAATAAGATTATTACCGACCTTCTGACCTTGGTTCGTCTGGATAAGCAGGCGGTGGATTTGAACATTGAAACCGTAAATATTAATATGCTGTTAGAGCTGCTGTTAAAACGGATACAGCCAATTGCAGAGAAGCGGAATATTGAGATTGTATTTGAAAGTATGCGGGAGGTTATGGCAGAGATTGATGAGGTTAAAATGTCTCTGGCATTCTCGAATCTGATTGAAAACGCAGTAAAATATAATGTGGATGACGGCTGGGTTCGGGTAAATCTGGATGCCGACCATAAATTCTTTTATGTGAAGGTATCCGATTCCGGAATCGGAATACCGGAGGAAAGTCAGGAGCAGGTGTTTGAACGCTTTTACCGGGTCGATAAGTCACATTCCAGAGAAATCGGCGGTACGGGTCTCGGACTGGCAATTACAAGAAATGCCATTCTGATGCATAAGGGTGCAATCCAGTTATATAGTAAGCCGGGAGAAGGTACGACCTTTACTGTGCGGATACCATTAACATATATCAGTTAATGGGAAAGGAGAAGTCAATGAAAACAAGAATCCGAAGCTGGATAAGTATACTGTTGCTTGTCTGTATGACGGTTGGCTTATTTGGATGCTCGCAGGCAGGCAGTGCAACAACAGAGACAGTACAATTGCCGGAAAACAGTATTTATCTCTATATCATAGATGGAAATAATTATGAGCTGACATCACAGGTCTATGATTTGGATACAAACAAATCAAAGCAAAAGAATATTATTGAGATATTGGATGTGTTATTTGCAACGACATTAAATGAGCAGAATAATCTAATATCAAGTGCCATGAAACTGATACGAAGCTCTTATGACGAACAGGCAGCTATGGTAAAAATTAATGTGAATGTAGCAAATGAATTAAATGACCAGTATATTGAGGTGCTGGCAAAGGCAGCAATCACCAAAACCCTGTGTCAGTTAGAGTATGTAGACAGTGTTCAGTTTGAAATCTATGATTCCTCAACCATGATGGAAGACGGAACAACGATAGAGACCTATGATGAAATATCCTTTGTAGATACAGAGACAGAGGGTGGTTATCTGCAAAAAGGTGTAATTACCTTATATTTTGCAAATGCTACCGGAGATAAGCTTCTGGAATACGATAAGGCAGTAGAGATTACAACGAATGTGTCTCTGGAGCAGCTTATAATCGAAGCATTAATTACGGGACCGTTGCGGGAAGGATACTATCCGACAATTCCGCAGGGTACTACATTGAAAAAGATTTCAATTAAGGACGGAGTCTGTTATGTAGATTTATCCAGTGAGTTTAACAATACACTGGATACCTGTATGGATATGGTAACGATTTATTCGGTGGTAAATTCTTTATGCGCATTGCCGACCATTAATAAGGTGCAATTCTTAATTAATGGCGAAAAACAGGAATTTTACAGAGAAACGATACCGTTTGACGGTATGTTTGAGCAACAGATGGATATGGTATATGAAGATGAAGCAGAAGCTTCATAGACGATATATATAAAATGTATAGTTATTATAGTATAAATAATAATTTGTAATCAGAAAGGAAGCAGGATATGATAAAACGTCCGCTGCTGTTTGGAGTCGCGGCGTTTGTAGTTGGTGAGTGGTTTGGATGGAATCCATATATGGCAATGGGGCTTGGCATAGCTGGATTTCCGGTTCTTTTCTTCTGCATGAGGAAGATGCAAAGGAAAAGACCGGAAAGGCGGTTACTGTCGGTCCTTTTTGTTTGTATGCTGTTGGGAATGGGAAATGGACTTTGCTGTCAGATACCGGATAGATATATAGAGTATCTGGAACAGGAGACTTCAAAAGATGCTCATACCTGTACGGTGACAGGAACGGTTCAAAGAATTACAGAATCCGGAGAAAAAAGAGCTATCCTGATACAGACAAGTCGGATAGAAGGAAAAGATTATATGGTTACAAAGGCATATCGGATTCTGGTATATGAAAGGGAAGGGGCAATAGGCGAGATACAGGCAGGAAACCGGGTTCAATGGGAGTTAGAATTGCAAATACCGTCAAAGTCGACCAATCCGGGTGAATTTGATGCACAAGCCTATTATCGGGCTAGGGGTATTACATTCCTTGGATATTTGAGACAGGGGCATATTCAAAATGAACGAAATAACCGGATACAGCAAGGTTTGTTAAAGTATCGGTGGAGCAGTCAACAGGCATTTTCGCAGTTGTTGCCGGAACCGTATGCGGGAGTCTTAAACGCCATGCTTATGGGGGATAGCACCGGTCTGGATTCAGAATTGAAAAAGCTATATCAAAAAAGCGGTATTGCACATATTCTTGCGATTTCTGGTGTTAAGACTCTAAAGTTGGATATCCCCCTAGTGCCTGAACCCCGCATAAACTGGGCATTTGTGCCACTACATATCGCTATAATTTACATTCTAAAACTGTGCTTAGACGAGGAAATTATTCCCCGTTGTCGTTTCCCTTGTTCAAGGGGGTATCTCATAAAATGTATAAATTGGCAAAAGAAGCAATCATTCAGCGTAAGGTTAATCTTATGGCAGAAGTCTAAAAATTGGCAAAAGGAGAAGATGAATATGGCATATAAAAAATATAGAGAAATGAAGGTTTATGAAGCAAGCGGATACCAGTACAAGCGAACACCAAGCATTGTTCTGAAAGGGAAATGGCTGTCGGATCTGGGATTTGACATTGGAGAGCAGATTGAAGTGAAGTGCGAGGATGGACGGTTAGTTATAACAAAAGCGAATGAAATTTGGATGACAGAATAACCTCAGATCATACATTATGGGTAGAAAAATTAAATGATCTTTGTTATAATAAAATAAGCTATGCACTTTAAAATGAAGTGGAGCCATTCAAATGGCTCTCTTCTTAGTCTTGAAGTAATATAAATACAAAAATTTGTTGAGGTGAAGTAATAATGGACAGATTAACAAAAGAACAGAGGCATAAAAACATGTCCAAAATTAAAAGTAAAGACACCTCGATAGAAATGCGTTTAAGAAAGGCACTTTGGAAAGAGGGAATTCATTATAGAAAAAACTATACTGATTTGCCGGGAAAGCCGGATATTGTGCTTACAAAATATAAAATTGCGATTTTTTGTGATAGCGAGTTTTTTCATGGAAAGGATTGGGAAGTTTTGAAACCAACTCTGGAAAGGGGAAATAATCCGCAGTTTTGGATAAAAAAAATTGGGCGTAACATTGAAAGAGATGATGAAATTAATAAAGAACTTAATTTTATGGGATGGACAGTAATCAGGTTCTGGGGAAAAGATATAATAAAAAACACGGAAACCTGTGTACAAGTTGTGAAGGAAGCTATCTTTGATAGTATATTGCAGGAGGTTGAAGATGAGTGAAAGTGGTACAGTAGTATTGATAAAATACCTGACAGAGCATGTGGGGGAGGAAATACCGTTACAGACTTTAAATGAAATCTGTGGATCAGCCGGATTGCATCATTGGGATAGAGTCATAAGAAATTTAAAGCAACAGCAGGGATATGATATATCTAATAAAAGGGGAGAATGGTATAAGTTAAATTCTTTAGAACGAAAGAATGTTAAAGGAAAAAGAGGGTACATAAATAAAAAATTAAGATTCTTAGTGTTGGAAAGGGACAATTATACATGCCAAGCATGCGGACTTACACCAGCGGATGGGGTAAAACTGGTAATGGATCATGTTGTTCCTGTTGATTGGGGTGGAACAACAGACTTTGATAATTTACAAGCATTATGTACAGATTGTAACGAAGGAAAAAAGGCATGGATTAATGCAGAAGATGCTGCAACTATGCGTGAGGTTTGTATGCAAACTAACACAGCAGATCGTTTAAGGGTATATTTCGAACATCATCCTAATGAGGAGATTGATGTCGACAAATTAGCTGTAGTTGCAAAGACAAGAGAGTGGACACGACAATTAAGATTTATAAGGGCTAATTGTAATATGAATATTCAGCCGCTGAGAAAAAATAAGAAAGAAAATCGTAAGAAAGATGCATACATTTATTTGAAGGAGGATTAATATGGCAAGTGCAAAACAAAAATTAAAAGATTATTTTATTCAACATGTTGGAAAGGATATAGACAGGGAAACTTTGCGAGAAGTTGCAGGAAATATACAGGATTGGCAGCGTGCACTAAGAACATTACGACAGGAAACGGGACTTGATATTGTAGCGACAAAGAACGGATACATTTTGACTTCTTTAGAGCCAAAATATGAACCACAAATAAGAAAGAATATTGATAATAAATTAAAATATGCTGTGTTACAGAGAGATAACAGTACATGTCAGAGATGTGGGGCTAACATTCATAACACACCTAATGTGAAATTGGTAATTGATCATAAAATCCCAGTTGAGTTGGGCGGCAGTACAACTATTGATAATCTGTGGACATTGTGTAGTGACTGCAATGGAGGAAAGCAAGCATTTTTTACAGATGAAAATACTGAGAGAATGAAAGAAATTATGCAGATGGGAAGTGCTGCTGCAAGGTTGCAGGCCTATTTTGAGATGAACCCTAATAAGGTAATTGAACCAACCAAACTGCAGACGGTAGCAAATGTCCGTGATTGGGAAAGAACATTAAGAATGGTAAGACAGAAAACTGGAATGGATATTCAATGGGTTAGACCAAATGATGAATATGCAATGGGCGGATATATTTATAAAAAAAGTGAGTGATAAGTGAATTATTGACTTGCTATATCAAGGATGCAACGGTATAATCTGTTGCAATACAAAGAGGAAAGGCTGGAATTATTAAATGGAAACCAATAAAACAACATATAAAAGTATTGATTTATTTGCAGGAATTGGAGGCATACGATTAGGTTTCGAGAGAGCTTTTGGTGATAAAATCGATACTGTATATGTTTCGGAATGGGATGAATATGCCCAAAAAACATACAAAGAAAACTTTAAAGATAATTTTGATATAGCTGGTGATATAACCCAAGTTGATGAAAAAGATATTCCAGATTTTGATATATGTCTAGCAGGATTTCCGTGTCAGGCATTTTCAATGGCAGGAAAAAGGATGGGATTTGATGACGATTATAAGGGAATGTGTAGAGGCACCTTGTTTCAGGATGTTGTTAGAATCTGCGAATATCATAAGCCCAAGGTTATTTTTTGTGAGAATGTAAAAGGTTTGACCAATCATGACAAAGGAAGAACATTTAAAATAATAAAAAATGCATTTGAGCAAATTGGATATACGGTATATAGCAAAGTGCTTAATAGCAAAGATTTTGGAGTACCACAAAATAGGGAACGAATTTATATTGTGGCATTCAGAAAAGATATAGAGTCTACAGGTTTTAAGTTTCCAGATGGAAATGAATCAGATACATGCATTCAAGACATTATGGAAAAAGAACCAGTCAGTGTTAAATATTATCTTTCGACAGTATATATAGACACACTGGTAAAGCACAAGGCCAGACATGAAGCAAAAGGTAATGGATTCGGATACGAAATACGAGATTTAAAGGGACAGGCGGGGGCCATCGTCTGTGGAGGAATGGGAAGAGAAAGAAATTTAATAGTAGATACGCGCTTAAAGGATTTCACACCAGTGACACACATCAAAGGTGAAGTTAATCGTGATGGTATAAGACGGATGACACCTCGTGAGTGGGCAAGATTGCAAGGGTTTCCAGACACATATAAGCTGAGTCTGGCAGATACGCATTTATATAAACAATTTGGGAATAGTGTTACTGTAAATGTTATAGAAGCCATAGCAAACGAGATTAAAAAAGTATTGGATCAAGCATAAAATCGGAATTTGTATATATAAAAATATAATTTCTGTGCACAAGTATTGCAAGAATGGGGTAATTATGACATGAAAATTGGAAGGAATGATCAATGCCCATGTGGCAGTGGAAAAAAGTATAAAAATTGTTGTCTAAAGAAAATATCAATGAATACCAATGATTTGATAAGGAAAATGGTTTCTGACTTTGGTGATACAGGGGCGTTGGCAGACATTCTTTGCAATTTAAATAGTTATATGCATAAAAAACAATGGTGGGGTGCTTGCCATGCAAGCTGTGCAGCTTTATATGTGGCTTTATGTGAGGCTGGATATCAACCTAAATTATGTATCGGAGAGATGCTTGGAGAGGGACTTTATTTTGATCATTCATGGATTGAATTAAATGGTTATATTTTTGACCTTGCAATTAGCATGACTTTAATGGGCGGAGCGGCAGCGTCAGAACCTATCGTGTTTGGAAAGAATATTCGAACAGGCGAAAACCCTAAAATCAAATACGGAGTTCCGGGAAGAGGTATAGAGGGAGAATCGTTAATAGTTAAGGCTATGCCGTTTGTTGAATTTATGGACATGTTTCCAGATGAACTTGATGGATTATGGGGTGTTGTCAGAGAGATTTTAGGTAAGAATATTGATATACCAGCTCTTCGTAAAAAATATGAACATGTAAATCGAGTTGTTGTAAGAAATGAAGATTAATAGAGAAAAATATAGCACAAGGAGAAAACGTGGCACAGATTAAAATATTTCAATCAGAAACATATCCATCAGAAATCCAAAAGGTACGAGAGTGCATTTTGGATTTTTCTGAAAGTACAAAGAAAGAATTGATAGAAACGGAATATTTGAATGATTATGCATCATCAAAACTGTGGGATGCTAATTCGGATTTTGGAAGAGTCCATAATAAATTAATGACCGTGTTAGAAAATCATAGTATAATCGCTTACCATAATACAAGACTTGCAGATCCATCCAAAATTATGTGTAATGGCTTAATTTTTTCGGATGAAAGGTATATAGATTCCTTGAGAGAAGATATGCAACAACAAAATGTACAACAGGAAATGATAGGTGATATAATTTCAAGGGTGATAAAGGAACGTGACCGCTGGGAGCACAATGGCGTAAATCGCAGAAAAAATGAAATCTGCTTCATATTCGATTTGGATTACTATAAAGATTATGATAAATTTTTAGCTACATATGGTGGTGAATTTCTGGAATTTGCGTTGGAAAGCATAAAGCATAATGGAAACTTGAAAAAATACAGGGAAATCATAAAACTTGGAAAGCCTTATGTTGTTGAATTTACAATTCCGTTTTCAAAAATAGATAGATTTCAAAAACAAGATATTGCACGCTATATGCTAGAAGAATGGATTCATTTGGATATAAGGAAAGATGAAGTGGCACATCAGTATGATGGAAGAATTGAATTTGAAATTCCAGCAGAAAATATTATTAAGTTGCATGATGTAGAAGATTATTTTCCAGATATGGATAAATGGCTATTTGATGAAACTTAATATAGCAACCAAGCATTACCTATATATGCAGGTATAGAAATGCAACTTGACAAAACGAACAAGTGTTCTTATAATAAAATCATCGCTACGTTAGGATACATATCGCAGAGTAACACTATCAGGTTGGTTCACTTTCCCTTGACTGACCACAGTATTAGGAGGCGATGGTTACATGACATTTGAAATCGGTTCGACAGCTTATATTGTCGAGAGCAACCGGATCGTCCGTGAAGTGACTATAGTTAAGCGGAACGGAGATTTTTATATAATCCGGTTTGGCACAAGAGGCGGCATCCAAGTGAGAAGCAACAGGCTTTTTGCAAGCTATGAAGATGCGGATTCTTTCATACATAAAAAGACAGAAAAAAGGACGGGATTATCGTTCTCCATATGACTACATACGCTAAAGTGAACGGAAGGGGATAATTTTGCAAAAAAAATATGATTGACAATCCCCTTCAAATTTTATATACTTTAGTTAGCAAGTTAGCGAACAAGCAAGCGTGCTAATAAATGAACACCGATATAAAAAGTGAAAATGCGAAAAAGTTAAAAAGCGAAAAACAAAGCGAAAACGAAAAGAAAAGTGAAAACAGAGAAAAGGTGAAAATTATGATGTATGCGAATTTTGGAGAATTTATAAGCAAGAAGAGAGTTGAAAAGAAAATCACACTGAGGAAAATGGCTGATATGTTAGGCGTATCCGCACCGTTTTTAACTGATGTAGAAAAAGACAGACGCAACCCCTTCGATATGGAAAAACTTACACAACTCGCACAGATACTGAATTTGTCAAAAGAAGAAAACGCACAGATGCTTGACCTTGCTGGAAAGAAGAGAAATGCCGTAGCACCAGACCTTCCAGAGTATATTATGGAACGGGACTATGTCAGTGCAGCTTTGAGGACGGCAAGGGACTTGGATGCAGGAGAAGAAGAATGGAACCAGTTTGTCGAGGAACTGAGAAAGCGAAAGGGGTAAGAACCTATATATGTATAGACCTGAAATTAAAAGAAAGAGATCTGGGGCACCAGTGTTAAGCAGAAAAGAGATTGATGTTATCGGACAGAATATTGTCGGGGATTTTATGCCGGAAGCATTAAAATCTCCACAGGAAATAGATATCGATTTGTTGGCACAGGATTATCTGGGAATGGATCAGGACTTTCAGTACCTGTCGCACTGCGGTGTTTATCTTGGTATGACGGTGTTCAATGACACGGACAAAGTACCCGTGTATGATCCGCAGAATAATTGTGCAGACTATATCAGTGCAAAAGCACATACCGTGATAATCGATAAGACGCTCTTGGAAGAAAATCAGGAACACAGATATCGTTTTACGATGGGACACGAGGCAGGACATGAGTTTTTACATAAAGAATATTTTGCCTATGATCCTGACCAGATAACGCTGTTTGACCTGATGGGAGAAACTCCGGCACCAATGGTTCAGTGCCGTGTGGACACAAAGAAGATGGACTGCCGGACATCAAAAAGCTGGACAGACAGGGATTGGATGGAATGGCAGGCAAATGCATTATCATCTGCAGTTCTGATGCCTGTTTCAATGGTACGGATGGTAGCTGAAAAATTTAGACGGCCCGGACTGCAGCAGATTTTTTGTCATTATGCACTGGCTGAAGAAGTGGCTTCCATATTTAATGTTTCATTTGAAGCAGCAGGATACCGATTGAAACAGCTTGGATATATTCCACAGGAAACACAACTGAGTACAGATATCCTTAACATGATTTCTTTTGATTTGGCTTGTAATTACTAGCAGAAGGTTGAAGTATGCGGATTACAGAATGATCCGCATATTTTTTTACCCTAAGTGTTAGCAAGTTAGCGAACAAATGAACACAAAAGAAAATATGAATATTATGTTGATTCATGGAATATATTACAGGGTTAATCAGTATAACAATAATATAGGTTTCAGAATAAGATATGAAGAAATTTAAAAAATATGAATACTTTTTGTTATAACTTTTCGACACGGCGCATATGATAAAAAGAAAAATGTCAGATTATGGAAAGAAGGTGAGAACACATGGCAAATGGAGTGATACATAGATGCACCAAGGAGTGCCCATACAACAAAAAATGCTTTGTATGCAAAACAGAGACGGAAGTATCAGGGAATGTTGTGGTGCTTCATAAGTGTGCAGTTACGAAAGAGGATATTCCGATTCAGATAGGAAAAGCAGAAAATGCCTGTGTTTTATGATGGGCAGAACAGTAAACTTAATAATCGGACTAGCTTGTAAAGACAGCCACTAGGATGTGCTGATATTACAGTAGCCTACGAAACAGGGATGTTAGTAGAATGCTGTAAAAATCAGGGATTCTAGTGGCTTTCTTAAAGTCAGCCATTTTTAGCCAACAGCCTGTTTGCGTGACAGACTGTTGGCTTTTTTGTTTCAAAAAAATGAAAAGCTGACGGATTAGGTTAATTACACAGATAATTTTCTCCATTGCAGTGAACAAAGAATTAAAGATTTTCAGGAACAGAAGGGAGAACAAGTATATAGATGCCTGACTACGATACGCATTTGGATAGTATTGATGTTCTTCTGATCGATGAGATTCAGTTTAGCATCGGAGATAAAAATACCTAACCTTATATATTCTCCGTTTGAAAAATTCAAAACACGATTTTTTTCAAAATAAAAAAGCGAATAAAGAGAAGAAGGTAATAGGAAAAAATTTTCAAGAAAAAAATCGAATAGGAAATTAGTCTTCCTATTTGGATTTTATATTTCTATCAGACAAGGACGAAGGGAGGTGAAAAGCTGTGAGTGCAAATGAGCGAAGAGCTGAGATCATGCGAATCATGGTCGCAAGAAGACAAGAGAATATGCAGGTTTTAGCTGCTGAGCTTGGTGTTACGGATAGAACTATCCGAAATGACATTCTTGTGCTTACGGCTGAGTATCCTCTTGAAACTACTAGAGGTAACGGAGGCGGTGTCCGTATCGCTGACTGGTATCACCCACATAAAAATATTTTTTCACAGGATCAGATTTCGGTTTTGGAACAGTTGATGGACAAGGCTGATGATGAACAGAAAAAAGTGCTTGACCAGATGCTCCGTGAATACGGCTCTAACAAGTATAGCCCTGCAGTCTAGGACAGGCAGATGACGATCTGCCATCCAAATACATTATTGACGAGTACCCCACGGCCATGAGAGCCGAATGAGAAAGGATGATTTTACTATGAAAAAGAAAATTTTTATCTGCAGCCCTTATCGGGGCA
>ULRB01009985.1_pt1 | contig 31360 bp, 18 predicted proteins | sample 1955051 | NCBI WGS metagenome assembly ULRB01 (sample SAMEA4835671, study PRJEB28245) | human gut metagenome | biome: gut microbiome; material: fecal sample | place: Denmark | collected 2008 | reverse complement strand
AGGAGATGCACGAGGCAGCCGCCATTGATGGCGCCAACCGTCTGCGCCGCGTGTGGAGCATCACCATTCCCTGCATCATGCCGACGATCGTGACCATGCTGATCCTTCGCTGCGGCTCCCTGCTGAGCGTGGGCTTCGAGAAGATCCTGCTGCTGTATAACCCCAGCATCTATTCCACCGCCGACGTCATCAGCACCCACGTCCAGCGTCTGGGTATTGAAAAGTCGCAGTACGGCTATTCCACCGCCGTGGGCCTGTTCAACTCCGTAATCAACACCGTATTGCTGCTGGCGGCGAATTACCTCAGCAAGAAATACACCGATACCTCGGTGCTTTAAGGAGGTGTCAATATGATTGAGCGTACAAGCAAATCCAGAATCATCTTCTGCATCTTCAATTACGGCGTGCTGATCGTCTTTAGCTTTCTGTGTCTGATGCCCCTGTGGCACGTCCTGATGGCCTCCGTCAGTGATCCTCGGCTGCTGATGGCTTCCTCCGGCATCCTCTTTGCGCCTCTGGGCAGGCCGACTCTGGAAGGCTACCGTATTGTGCTGAGCAATTCCGCCATCATCGAGGGCTATGGCAATACCCTGCTGTATGTTGTGACCAACGCCGCGGCAGGCACCTTCCTGACGGCCATCGCCGGCTTCCTGGTGAGCCGCAAGAATTTCAAGCTGGCCCGGCCGCTCACCGTGTTCATCATGTTTACCATGATCTTCAGCGGCGGCCTGATCCCCACCTACATGGTCATCCGCAGCTTGGGCTTCATCAATACCCGCTGGGCAATCATCGTGCCCGCGCTGATGAACGCATACTACATCATTGTGATGAAGTCCGCCTTTGAGCAGCTGCCCGGCGCCTACGAGGAATCGGCCAAGCTGGACGGCGCGGGTCCCGTCCGCATCCTGTTCCAGATCCTGCTGCCGCTGGTCAAGCCCACGCTGGTAGTCATCATCATGTTTTCGGTGATCGGCCAGTGGAACAGCTGGTATCCCGCGTCCATTTACCTGCCCCGTGTCCGTGAAAAGTGGCCCCTGCAGCTGATCATGCGCTCGCTGCTGATCCAGAACGACGTGTCCAAGCTGCTGACCTCTTCCAGCGAAGCCAACCATGTGGTCAACATGACCGGCAACCTGGTGAAGTATGCCGTGACCATCGTGGGTACGCTGCCGATTCTGGTGGCCTATCCCTTTGCGCAGCGGTACTTTGTGACGGGCATTACCCTTGGCGGCGTCAAGGGCTGATTAAGATTCTAAAGCGTGAAGACATCACGCTGAATAATAAGGAGGTTCCCATGAGAAAAATCGTTTCCGTGTTCCTGGCTGCCATCATGCTGCTGAGCCTTGTACAAGCTGCTGCACTGGCTGACAACGACAAGAAGCTGACCTACACCGCGTTCCAGCAGGGCGACGACGTGCCCAATCCCGAAGAGGACTATCGTAACAGCGCAGTGATCCATTACTGGCAGGATATGTTCAACATCGAAATCGACTGGCAGATTCCGCCCCAGGGCAGCGAAGCCGATCAGATGTCCCTGATGCTTGGTACCGGCGACTACACCGATATCATGGATATGGGCTTCAACACCGAGAACCTGGGCACCCTGTGCGACGACGGCGTGATCTATGATCTGACCCCGTATCTGGATGATTGCATGCCCAACTACAAGGCCTGGCTGGACGCTAACCCTGATGTGAAATCCGCGCTGTTTGACGACAGCGGCCGCATCTACCTGGCAGCCACCATCCAGGATCATCCCAAGCAGTGGGGCGGTCTGGTGTATCGCCGTGACATTCTGGAGACCATGACCGGCGGCAACGTAGCCTTCCCCAGCGGCAGCGAAGAGCCCACCACCATCGCCGACTGGGAGTACATGTTGGAGCTGATGAAGCAGTACTTCACTGCTGCTGGCTTACCGGACTATGCCTGCCTCATCCTGCCTGCGACCGGCTACTTTTCCACGGGCGAGCTGATCAGCGGCTTCGGCATCGGCGGCAGCGATTACCTGAAGGAAGACGGCTCCGTGGGCTACGGTATTGCGGAGGCCAACTTCTATAATTACCTGGTCAAGATGAAGGAATGGTACGCGAAGGGCTACATCTATGCCGACTTCGCCGGCCGTTCCCAGGATCTGTTCTACCTGCCCAACACTGCCCTGACCTACGGCGGCTCTGCGGGCATCTGGTTCGGTCTGGTGCAGCAGGTGGGCGATGCTATGTCCCTGCCGGAATACGGCCTGCTGATGGACGTGATGCCGCTGGCCGCCCCCATTGATACCGAGCATGGTATCGAAACTCCCACCCCTGTCTATCTGGCTGCGACCCGTGCCACCAGCAACTCCGGCTGGGCGATTTCCACCGCCTGCAGCAAGGAGAAGCTGACCCGCATCCTGACGGCTATCGACTGGTTCTACACCGACGAAGGTGCCGCCACCCGCAGCATGGGTCTGAGCGAGGAACAGGGTGCTGCCGAGCTGGCTGAATACCTGGACAAGGGCATTACGCACGGCGCCCGCGAGAATGGTTCCATTCTGTGGACCAAGGAAATGAACGAGGCCAAGGATCTGGGTCAGTATGAGTTTTCCGAGAACCGTCTGCCCGGCATCGTGGTGAATTACGCCACCCGTACCTGCGAGCTGAATGAGCAGGGCATCGACCCCAACGTGCTGGGCGATGAAGTGTGGACCAAGTATGGCGGTGCAAGCGTGTATCCCTATGTGGTGTTCTTCACTGCTGAGGAGCAGGAAAAGGTCAACCGCATCAACACCAATATGCAGGACTATGCGCATCCCATGATTGTCAACTTCATCATGGGCCGTGCCGAGCTGACTCCCGAATCCTTCAAGGCTTATCAGCAGAAGCTGCAGGAACTGGGCCTGGAGGAGTACCTGAGCATCAAGCAGACCGCTTACGAGCGCTTTGCGGCTCGTGCCGGGAATTAAGGCAACAACGTGTATTTTGCGGATGTGATTCGGTAAAATACAGCACATCACCCAGCAGGCTACACGCGGATTCAAGCTGCGTGTAGCCTGGTTTTTCAGAAAGGAACTTGCTTATGGAATACTGCAATCCGCTTGATTTGGCGTACAAATTCCAGCACTACGGCAAAGCCGCCCACCGGGAGGCTGCCGATCCTACGCTGGTCCTCTTCAAGGGCACCTATTACCTGTTCGCCAGCATGAGCGCAGGCTTCTACTATTCCAACGATCTTGCCAGCTGGCAGTGGCATGAGAACCGCAATCTGGATATGTACCTGTATGCTCCGGACGCAAGGCAGATCGGCGACTATCTGTATTTCTGCGCGTCCAGCAAGGGCGAATCCAGCACCATCTGGCGGACGAAGGCTCCTCTGTCCGACCAGTTTGAGAAGGTCAGCGCACCCTTTGATTTCTGGGATCCGGCGATTTTCTCGGATGATGACGGCCGGGTGTACCTGTACTGGGGCAGTGCCAACGACCGTCCCATCTATGGCACCGAGCTGGATCCCGCCACCATGACGCCCATCGGCGAACGCAAATCCCTCATCTATGGGGACAAGAATAGCCATGGCTTTGAGCGTTTCAACTTCCCAGGCAAAAAGAAAAAGGATCGTCCTGAGCTTGAGCAGACGCTGTACGACATCTTTTTTGGCAGCGGCGACCCGTTCATGGAAGGCCCCTACATGAGCAAGCTGAACGGTCGGTATTACCTGCAGTATAGCGCGCCAGCCACGGAAGAGTCCATTTACAGTAACGGCTATGTGGTGGGTGATGCGCCGCTGGGTCCCTTCACCTTCGGCGTGAATTCCCCCTTCAGCTCCCGTCTGAGCGGATTCATCACTGCCGCAGGCCATGGCAGCACCATGGAGGATCGTTACGGAAATTTGTGGCATGTGGCCAGCATGGGCATCAGCGTCAACGCTGATTTTGAACGCCGCGTCGGCCTGTTTCCCGCAGGCGTGGATCAGGATGGTCTGCTGTTCTGCAATCAGAATTTCGCCGATTATCCGTTGGAAATTCCCCAAGGTAAATTTGATCCCTGGTCGATCAAGCCCCGCCACATGCTGCTTTCCTACCGCAAGCCGGTGGAAGCGTCATCCTTTGCGGAGGGGCATCCTGCCCAGCTGTCTGTGGATGAAAGCATCAAGACCTGGTGGACAGCCAGGGGAAGCAAAGGCGAATGGCTGAATCTGGATCTGGGCGAACCGTGCAGCGTGCATGGGATTCAGATTAACTTCGCGGAAGAGGGCATCCCAGTCATGCAGATGCCGCCTGAGGCGTGCGGTCTGCCCGGCGCAGTGGGCGGGCGCTATGTGGACTCTGGCAAGCAACTGCGCACCCGCTACCTGCTGGAAGGCAGCCTCGATGGCGAGAACTGGACAACGCTGGTGGATGCCCGGACGACGGAGGACGACCGCAGCCATCCCTACCATGTGCTGGCTCAGGACACGCAGCTGCGATTTGTGCGCATCACCTGTGAGGAGACGCCCTACAACAGCCCCGTGAGCATTTCCGGTCTGCGCGTATTTGGCATCGGCAATGGCGAAAAACCTCAGCGGGTCGCAGGCGGCCATGCCGTTATGGAGGATCCCATGACCTGCCGCCTGACCTGGGACAAGGCGGAGGGCGCCACGGGCTACAACGTGCGTTTCGGCATTGCGCCCGACAAACTTTATGCCAGCTACCAGGTGTATGGCAGCGAAGAAGCCTTCATCACGACGCTGAATGCTGGGGAAACCTACTATTATGCCATTGACGCCTATAACGAAAACGGCGTGACCGAGGGCGGCGTCAACAAAATGTAACGATCAGGCCTGCGCGTACCAAACCCGGTACGCGCAGTTTCTTTTTCCTGAAAGCCGTACAGTGCCTTCATCAGCCGAACAGTGTCCAGGTTGATGCGATCCTCCGCTCCGTCCATACGGAGCAGCTCTCGAACACGTCCAACGCCGGGTGCCGCTTCAGGTCTTCCGCCATCTGGCTGCGGCAGGCGTTATGGACGTAGATGAACGCTATCCGCTGCAAATGTCATGCTCTGATTTGCACAGCAGCTTTTCCACCCTGGCAGGCTTTAGGACCCCGCCCAAATCCGCCACCTGCTCGTTGATCGAGATGACCGGCATGGATATCACGACGCAGGCCCGGATCTTCTCTATGTCTGTAATGTACTTGACCTGTATCCCAAGGGCATCGCTGACATATTGAGTCTGTATAAAGGCAGCATACCAGCAAGATCAATCTTCGTCCCCGTAAATACCTCGGCTGGAGATTTCCCTTTGAAGTTTTCTTCAACCACCTGTTGCACTTGACTTGACAATTAAAGATCAAACGAAAGCCCGGTGCTGCACCCACCGCGCCTCAGTTTGCACCCAAATGCACCCAATGTAAAACGAAAGGGTTATTGCAAAACGATAGCCGGGAATTGTATTAGTTTTTGAGTCATTTCACAGTGACGAGCCAGTTTCGTGAGAAGCTGGCTCGTTTTTATGTGCATGGATATGAAAAATCCGCCTCCGAGAATGGGAGGCGGACAGCGTTTTAGTTACCAGTCCAAAGGATATGTATCATCGGACATTGCATGCATTCCGCGTTATTATTTCTTCTCATTCGCAATACTGTCAAGTGTTCTGCTAATCGCATCGTCACTTGTGACAGCATGCGAGCCATCCATGTATTCCGCCTTGCCAAAGCCAAGAATGCAGACAAATACGGTGTTCAGCAGCACCAATCCCCAACCGAAACCCGTGCTTTGGTTGAATGCGTGCGCAAGATCGATGGCTGCTTTGATAGCAATGTAGATGCCATAAAACGGAATCAGCAGCAGGAACATTTTCGCCCCCTGACCATACAGCACTTCAAACTGAACGTAGATATTATAGAACGGAATAATTCCTTCCCAGCCTTGTCTGCCCATCTTCTGATAAACTCTCCAATTGGCCGCCAAACTAACAACCAGCAGCAAAAAACTAATGACGCTCATCGTATTCTCTCCTTTTCCAGTTTGTCCATTTTATCGCTTTGCCTGTGCTCTTTTCTTTTCTCTACGGCTATCCGGCAATTTGCCCAGCCATGCGATTGTTGATAGCAAATCACTGTCCGTTCCTCCTTTCCCTCGCGATTCCTTTCTTCTATTTTACCCTCCCCCCGAAAAAAGTCAAGTGTTTTCTTGAAAAATTATATATTTCTGACATTTCTAACAAAAGCATGGAAAATTGTTGTGTATCTTCACAACGACTTTCGTGTCGGCGTGTAACCACATTTCAGAAAATCGGTTTTTTCTGAAATCAGCTGCCTCAACCCCCTCCAAATTTCAAATTCGCACAGAAAACGCGCCCGCCGACCTTCCGACGAGCGCGTTTATACTATTGGGGGGCTCTACTCCCGAATTCAGTGCAGGACTTGCTGGACACCACAGTTATCACATTTAAGGCAACACCGCACAAATGAGGCGGTCAGCCGCCGATTTGTGCGGTGTTGCTTTAAATTACTTCTTATTCTTCTGCTCCACCATCGCCTTGACCTTCAGCGGCAGACCGAGCAGGTTGATGAAGCCCGCGGAATCCTTGTGGCTGTACAGGTCATGGCTGTCGCCGAAGGTGGCGATTTCCTCCATGTACAGGCTGTTCGGCGACTTCACGCCCGCATTGATGCAGTTGCCCTTGTACAGCTTCAGCTTCACCGTGCCGTTGACCGCCTGCTGCGTGCTGTCCACAAATGCGGAGAGCGCCTCGCGCAGGGGCGTGTACCACATGCCGTCGTACACCAGCTCCGCGAACTTGCTCGCGACCAGCTCCTTGTAGTGGCTCGTCGCGCGGTCAAGCGTGATGGATTCGAGGATGCCGTGCGCGGCGTAGAGCATCGTTCCGCCCGGGGTTTCGTACACGCCGCGGGACTTCATGCCCACCAGACGGTTCTCCACCAAATCCGCACAGCCAACGCCGTTGCGGCCCGCGATTTCGTTCGCCTTCGTCAGCAAATCCACCGCGTCCAGCTTTTCGCCGTTGATGGCGACCGGCACGCCCTTCTCGAAGTCCACCGTGACGTATTCGGGCTGATCAGGCGCCTTTTCGGGCGTGACCATCGTCAGCAGCAGGTCTTCCGGCGGCTCGTTCCACGGATCTTCCAAATCCGCGCCCTCGTGGCTGATGTGCCAGATGTTGCGGTCCATCGAATACGGGCGATCCTTCTTGACCGGGACGGGGATGCCGCGCTTTTCGGCGTAGTCAATTTCCTCCTCGCGGGTCTTGATGTCCCAGATGCGCCACGGTGCGATAATCTGCATGTTCGGGTCAAACGCCTTGATGGTCAGCTCGAAGCGGACTTGGTCGTTGCCCTTGCCGGTGCAGCCGTGGCAGATGGCGGTGCAGTTCTCCTTGTGGGCGATTTCGACGAGGCGCTTAGCAATCAGCGGCCGTGCGAAGGACGTGCCCAGCAGATACTTGCCCTCGTAGACCGCGCCCGCCTTGAGCGTCGGCCAAATGAAGTCCTCGACGAACTCCTTGCGCAGGTCTTCGATGTACAGCTTTTCAGCGCCGCACTTTTTCGCCTTCTCGTGGAGGGGCTCCAGCTCTTCGCCCTGCCCGACGTCGCCCGCAACGCAGACCACGTCGCAGTCATAATTCTCCTTCAGCCACGGCACGATAATCGAGGTATCCAGACCACCGGAATAAGCCAGCAATACGCGCATCTTCGCCATAACAATCGACTCCTTTATCTTCATCCTGATTTTCATCATTTTTGTGTCCGTCTGCCGGACAAGATGGATTATACACCAGGATGAATAAAAATGCAATAGGTCTGCATAAATTTTCTCGGATTTTTTTCGGGGGAGGGATGATGACGTTCGGTTTCTCTGCACGTCCCGTGCAGATTGCAACGTGTAATTTCCCGCCGCGCTCCTGCGACCTTTTCACTTTGCCTCCACACGCTCCGTGCAGATTGCAACGATGCTGTTCGCCGTGAACGACTGGGTATCCGTCTTTGCCTCCACACGCCCCGTGCAGATTGCAACAGCGGCTCGTATCCGCGACACGCGTGCCGACGGACTCTTTGCCTCCACACGCTCCGTGCAGATTGCAACGACTGTATCAGCCGCGCAAACAGCGGCGTGTGGATCTTTGCCTCCACACGCTCCGTGCAGATTGCAACGGCAGAAATGCACAGAATTGCAATATGCACTTTTCAGAACGTGTGTTGAGTTGGTAGATAGCTTTTCAGTATTGAACAAAGCAATGCTGCGCTGACTATTTTCCCGAAACTCTTCTGCTGTCAAGGCGACCTTTGCCGCCATTAGCGACAGCCCCGGACGGACAATCGACCGGTTTTGTTGGTGCGCACCGCACCGGATTTTCATGTTAGCTGATGATTCGCCTGATGCCCATGCTGGGAATCGTATGCGGAAGTTCTGAAAGCCGCTGAATCGTCATGTGATGATACGCAACAAATTGAGGATAGTCACGTTGAAGTGCCTCGCGGTCAAATACTCGGTAAAGTTCTTCACCAAATTCTTTCTTTAATTCCTTCCTATTATATTCCGCAATCCCTGCTTGCAATGTTGAAGCAGGAACGCCGAGTACAAATCGCGCTGTATGCGTTCGCCGTCCGGCATAACGTTCCAGCGGTTTTCAAGTGCCTTTTCGATGCAGGTGTCTGTCTGGTGGTTGTACTGGCTGGCGCGCACATGCGTATCAACTTCTTTCACCCCTTTCAGCCCGCGCGACTGGCATTTCTGTTTCAGCATCGTAATCAGCATAGCAGGTGCTTTGTTTGCAATGGATTTTCCGAACCGCTTTTTGCGTTTATATCGTCCAGTCTTTTCGGAAATCTCCGTTTTATTTGCTCTGTGGACCAAATCGCAGTAACTCATGTTCTCCACAAAGAAGCAATCACCCAGCGTCAGCAGATAATTTGCCAATTCGTTATGCTGCTGTTTTCGGATGTCCGCCTGATGATGCTGAATCATTGCCAGCTGGTGCTGAATCCGTCTGTATCGCTTGGACTTGTTCCGCGTCAGCTTCACGCCGCGCTTAAATGTTCCATCCGGATTGTAATTTTCCGGATTTGTTGCGCGTCGGCTTCTGTCCATCTTGCGCTGCAAGCGCCGCTTTTCTTGCTCTATATTCTGCACGTGGTCAGCCAATTCCAGCAGATTAACCTCCTTATCGGTCGAGTATGCCAGCGTTCGCGTGCCAATGTCGATGCCAACGACACCATGCCCGATAGGATGCTTCGGCGCACCGCTTGCCGGGTCGCGCTTCACCGCCGGCTTTCCTTCCAAAACAAGCTGTGCATACCAATGCGGCTTTGTTTTGCCGTCTTTGCGGAGGATGCGGACAAATTTCACATGCCTTTTCAACATCTCGGCCTCGTAAGGATTATCAGGTGATAATTTCAGCAAAAACTCTCTTTTTACCTTCTTGCGGTCACGATTACCTTGCTGATTCCATATAATTCTATCTTCTCGGAACATAATCTCCTTTCCACCGCTTTTCTTTTGTGAATAGCCCTGCACGGAACAAAGTTCACCCGGCTTTTTGAAATGTACTTTTCCCTTCTGCTTATAGTTGTCAACGAACACCTTATCAAAAGCAATCCACACCTGTGCTGTAATTCCATGCAACGCTACATTTGCGCCGATATTATCATTAAAGTGCTTATAGTATTTTTCCATATCAGCCTTAAAGGCATTTCTGCTAAAACCGTTTTCTTCCAAAAATGCTTTTCTCTTTTTTTCTAATGCCCACTTTTCCTTCTGATTGCTGGCAGCATCAATCATTTTCATGATTTCTTGGTATTCAGGCATTCTTACAACTTGGCATTTCTTCTTTAGTTCGGCATGAACCAGCGTATTATACAGCTGCCGCGCAATCTCGAAACGCTTTTCAAGATGGTCGGACTGCCATTTTTCCAGTTTAAGGGGCAGCGTCAGACAACAAGTCGCCCCGTCCTTCTCTTTCTCCTCATTGTCCACGCGCGTCCCTCCCCTTCCTTTGCTTTTCCACCCCATTATACCGCATCTTCCGCACATTTTCAAGCAAGAACAGCAAATTTGACATTCATCCGCTGTTTTTTTACTGTACAGTGCTTTTTGTATTTGCCTCCTTCGTCCATTTATCCGCCATTCCGTTCATCCCGTTCCGAAAACGTATTAAATTGTGAAAAAAATATCGTTAAAATCGTGTCAGCCACTTGACAAGAGCTTAACAATCTGCTACACTGTTCTCGTCACCCCGACAAACACCGACATTCCCCGTTCGCGGGCGCATCCCCGCAGGACGGATGAAGCATAAGGAGAGAGTATCATGGCGAAAGAGTATCCGATCGTCGATAGCGTGGAGAGCTTCGAGGCTGCCCTCGCCCGCGTCCGCGCGGCACAGAAGGTCTATGCGACCTACACGCAGGAGCAGGTGGACAAGATTTTCAAGGCAGCTGCCCTCGCCGCGAACAACATGCGCATCCCGCTGGCGAAGATGGCGGTGGAAGAAACCGGCATGGGCGTGGTGGAAGATAAGGTCATCAAGAACCACTACGCCGCTGAATACATCTACAACGCCTACAAGGACACGCAGACCGTCGGCGTGCTGGAGCGCGACGAAGCATTCGGCATGATGAAGGTTGCAGAACCTATCGGCGTTGTCGCGGCGGTCATCCCGACCACCAACCCCACGTCTACCGCCATTTTCAAGACGCTGATTTGCCTCAAGACCCGCAACGGCATCATCATCTCTCCCCATCCGCGCGCGAAGAAGTCCACCATCGCCGCCGCGAAGGTTGTGCTGGAAGCCGCTGTGGCTGCCGGCGCGCCCGAAGACATCATCTCGTGGGTCGATGTTCCCTCGCTGGAGCTGACCAACATGGCGATGAAGGAAGCCGACATCATCCTTGCCACCGGCGGCCCCGGCATGGTCAAGGCGGCATACTCCTCCGGCAAGCCTGCCCTGGGCGTCGGCGCTGGCAACACGCCCGCGATTATCGACGAATCCGCTGATGTGAAGGTGGCCGTCAACTCCATCCTGCACTCCAAGACGTTCGACAACGGCATGATCTGCGCGTCCGAGCAGTCCACCATCGTACTGGACAGCATCTACGACGCGGTGAAGGCGGAGTTCGCCAAGCGCGGCGCGTACTTCCTCGAAGGCGAAGAGCTGGACAAGGTGCGCAAGACCATCATCATCAACGGCGCGCTGAATGCCAAGATTGTCGGTCAGAAGGCGCACACCATCGCCAAGCTCGCGGGCGTGGACGTGCCGGAAACCGCCAAGGTGCTGATTGGTGAAGTCGAATCCGTGGATATTTCTGAAGAGTTCGCGCATGAGAAGCTCTCTCCCGTGCTGGCGATGTACCGCGCCAAGGACATCGACGATGCGTTCGACAAGGCGGAACACCTGATTGCTGACGGCGGCTACGGCCACACCTCTTCTATCTACCTGAACGCCGTCACCCGCAAGGATTTGATTGACCGCTTCGCCGCGCGCATGAAGACCTGCCGTATTCTCGTCAACACGCCTTCCTCTCAGGGCGGCATCGGCGACCTGTACAACTTCATGCTGCGTCCGTCGCTGACGCTGGGCTGCGGTTCGTGGGGCGGCAACTCCGTCTCCGAGAACGTCGGCGTCAAGCACCTGCTGAATGTCAAGACTGTTGCCATCCGGAGGGAGAATATGCTGTGGTTCCGTGCGCCTGAAAAGGTCTACCTCAAGAAGGGCTGCCTGCCTGTCGCCCTGAATGAACTCAAGGCAGTTATGGGCAAGAAGCGCTGCTTCATCGTCACCGACGCGTTCCTGTTCAAATCCGGCTTCACCAAGGCGATTACCGACAAGCTGGATGAGCTGGGCATCGTCCACACCACGTTCTACGATGTTGCGCCCGACCCGTCCCTCGCCTGCGCGAAGGAAGGCGCAAAGGCCATGACCTCCTTCCAGCCGGACTGCATTATCGCCATCGGCGGCGGTTCCGCAATGGACGCCGGCAAGATTATGTGGGTCATGTACGAGCATCCGGAAGTGGACTTCCTCGACATGGCAATGCGCTTCATGGATATCCGCAAGCGCGTGTACACCTTCCCGAAGATGGGTGAAAAGGCGTACTTCATCGCCATCCCGACCTCTGCTGGCACGGGCTCCGAAGTCACCCCGTTCGCCGTCATTACCGATCAGGACACCGGCGTGAAGTACCCGCTGGCGGACTACGAGCTGCTGCCGAAGATGGCGATTGTGGACGCTGACATGATGATGTCCGCGCCGAAGGGCTTGACCTCCGCCTCCGGTATCGACGCGCTGACCCACGCGCTGGAAGCCTACGCCTCCATGCTGGCGACGGACTTCACCGACGGTCTGGCAAAGCAGGCGGCTCAGCTGATTTTCGAGTATCTGCCCGCGTGCTATGACAACGGTCAGAACGAGCCGGTTGCCCGCGAAAAGATGGGCAACGCCGCCACGATGGCTGGCATGGCGTTCGCGAACGCGTTCCTCGGCGTCTGCCACTCCATGGCGCACAAGCTGGGCGCGTTCCATCACCTGCCGCACGGCATCGCCAACGCGCTGCTGATTGAGCTGGTCATCCGCTACAACAGCGCCGAAGTTCCCACGAAGATGGGCACCTTCCCGCAGTACGCCTATCCGCACACGAAGCGCCGCTACGCTGAATTCGGCGAGTTCCTCGGCTTCAAGGGCGCGAATGACGACGAGACGGTGGAGAACCTCATCCGCAACATCCATGCCCTGAAGGAGCGCGTCGGCATCAAGAACACGATTCGCGACTACGGTGTGGACGAAGAGAAGTTCCTCGCGACGCTGGACGAAATGTCCGAGCAGGCGTTCGACGACCAGTGCACCGGCGCGAACCCGCGCTACCCGCTCATCAGCGAAATCAAGGAAATGTACCTCAAGGCATACTACGGCGAGTAATGCGCCATTCTCCCCGGCTTGGCAGGAATGCTTCTGCTGGGCCGGGCATTTTTGAGCACAAATAATTTTGTCCGCTTGCAGGAATGTCGCATTTGGGCGGCGAATAGATATTCAGGACAAATATCGGACTTTGCGGGGCGTCCCAATCAGCGCTCGGGCAAGCATGATAACGGGCTCAACTCAATCGCGAAAAGGGAGTCCAGAAGGTCACAGACCCTTTGGCAGGTCAAGGGCAGCGCCCTTGCGCCTCTCCCCCCAATAAACATGAACCATATAGAAGGAGGTTTCCCTATGGATTTGACGCATGTGATTGCCGAGCGGGAGAATAAGAAGATTTACCGCGACGGCGCCAAGGCCATCAAGGTGTTTGCCGAAGGGTACAGCAAGGCGGACATTCTGAACGAAGCGCTGAACACGGCGCGCGTGGAAGAGACGGGTCTACCGATTCCGAAGCTCCTTGCTGTTGACACGGTGAACGGTCAGTGGGCGATTACGACGGAGTTCGTTGAAGGCGACACGTTGGCGGCGCTGATGGCGGCGCATCCGGAAAAGGAAGACGAGTACCTGAACCTGTTTGTGGACATTCAGATGAAGGTTCACGCCTGCACCTGCCCGATGCTCAACAGCCTGACGGAGAAGATGCAGCGCAAGATTTCCGCCACCGACCTCGACGCGACCACCCGCTACGAGCTGCACACCCGCTTGGCGAGTATGCACGTCCACAAGAAGGTCTGCCACGGCGACTTCAACCCGTCCAACATCATCATCGCCCCCGACGGACAGTGGTACATCCTCGACTGGTCGCACGCCACGCAGGGCAACGCGTCCGCTGATGTTGCCCGCACCTACCTGCTCTTCGTCCTCGAAGGCAAGGAAGCGCTGGCGGAAAAGTACCTCTCCCTCTTCTGCAAGAAGAGCGACACCGCCAAGCAGTACGTCCAGCAGTGGATTCCGATCGTCGCCGCGAGCCAGTCCCTCAAGGGCAAGCCCGAAGAGCGCGACCTGCTCATCCGCTGGGCAAGCGTTTGCGAATACGAATAATCATCAAAGGGACTGGCTTCGGTCAGTCCCTTTTCTTGTGGGGAGATGGGAGCCTGCCATGTAACCATTTCCCTGCATTTGTTGAAATCTGCCACATTTGCAATTTTCCCCATGTAACCAACTTTTCATCCTCTTTTTTTCGTGGTATCATTATTATAAGAAGGGGGAATTTGCCCTTTTCAAACTTATCTGCCGCGATTGCTTGTCAACCGCCTCCACAATCAGCATGAATGAATTATACACGGCAAATATTGCTCTCAGCGTCTTCGTCATGGCGATTATGCTCTTCTCCCTGCGCGGCGACATCAGCCAATCCAAGATCCGAAACCTGCTCTGCGGCGGCCTGTACGCCACCATCGCCATTTGCGCGCTGTGTGAGTGGTCGGGCGTGCAGATGGATGGCACGCCGCCCGCGCTGATTCCGCTGCATATCGCCGTCAAGACCATCGAACTTTCGCTTGCGCCGCTAATCGGTCTGTTCGCGGGCTGCGTTATCCATCCCTGCCCGCGGAAAGTGGTACACAGGCTGCTGTGCCTTGCGGGCTTCCACGCACTGCTGGTGCTGCTCTCGGCGTTCACGGGGCTGATATTCTATGTCGATGGGCAGAATTTCTATCACCACGGGTTGCTCTACGTGCTCTACATGCTCGCCTACGGGGGCAGCATGGTGTTCTTCCTCGTGCAGATTTGGTTCGCCTGCCGCGCCTACCAGTACACCGGCGGCACACAGCTGATGCTCGCGACGCTGTTCGTGCTGTTAGGGCTGATGGTGCAGCTGTTCCTGCCGACGGTCAAAATCGACTGGATTACCATCAGCTGCGGTGCGCTGATGATGTCGAAATTCTCCAGCGACATGGTGCTGCAAACCGACGGGCTGACGCAGCTTGTCAACCGCTTGGGCTACGAGCATTATCTGGCGCGCCTGCGCGTGCCTGCTACCATCCTGATGTTCGACGTTGACCGCTTCAAGGACGTCAACGACTGCCATGGGCACTTGATGGGCGACGCCTGTCTGCGGACGATTGCCGGCTGCATCCGCCGCGCGTACGGGAATTACGGGACGTGCTTCCGCATCGGCGGCGACGAGTTCTGCGTGATACTGACGCGGCGGAACGCGCAATACAACACCATGACGGAGATTTTCCAGCACCTGATGGATGCGGCGCGGGCGGAGAATCCGGTTCTGCCGATGGTGTCGGTGGGCTGTTCACATTTTAATCCGTCGACGGATGAGTTGGCGGATTCCTTGGCGCGGGCGGACGCGCGGATGTATCAGAATAAGGAAGCGCATAGATAAACACAACCGCGACGAGTGAATATGCTCGTCGCGGCTGATTTTTATTCACCTGTATTCACCGCAGTGCTGGCAGTAGCGCGCTTCCTTCGGGTTGTCTAAGCCGCAATACTTGCATGTCCAGTAGTCCATACTATCTGAAAGTGGTGCTAACGGCGTCATTTTCGAAAGCGATTTGATTGTGCTGTTACTGTTACTGCTATTGCTATTTCTATTGCTATCGCTACTGCTACTTCGCGGCAGATAGTTGTCGTTTTTATCTTTTGCAAGTTTTTTCTCTATATTTTCCAATGTTGCACGCAGTTCCAAATCAGGCAGGGCAGCAATGAGGATGTAGCCGATGATGCCGAAGATAATGCACACGGCAATCCAGTTCCCTTTGCTGTACCCTTTCTGCTCAGCAATGCCGCCCGCATACATTGCAAATGCAACGTTGATTGCAATTGCAACCAAAGCAATCAGAAAATACGCAAAATCCATGTTTCTCAACCTCCTTGTGTGTATCATATCCGTTTTTTTCTATTTGTCAAGCATTTTCCTCAATTTTCATATATTTTTTTCTGCAATGAAAAATCCGAATGCAAAAAACACGCATTCCACATTCGGAGTGCGTGCTTTTGTTGATATTACCGATTCACATACGCGTCGATTTCATTCCGGCTGGAGATTTGCAGCTTCTCAAAAATGCTCTCCATGTACGACTTCACCGTGTTGACGGAAATGCCCATCAGCGCGGCGATTTCCTTGTTGCTGCGACCCTTCGCGGCCAGCATGGCAATCGAAAACTCGTAGGGTGTGAGCGCGTCGGTCACTTGCAGCGTCGAAACGGGGTTGTGAATTTTCATCCACCCGCGGCTGAAGCGATATACCGACTGCACAATCTTGTTGTACGTTTCCGGCTCCTGCTTGCGCAGCGCGCGCTCCACCTGCCCCTGCAAAATGCCGTGATGCTCCACAAACGGGTGGATGTACCCCTCGCGGCTGGCGATGCTCCACGCGGCATCGAACTTCTGCTCCGCGCGTTCATCCTGCTTCAGGCTCATGCAAATCATGCACAGGACGATGTTGAGGTAGATGCTGTCAATGGGGTAGCGCGTGCCCGCCATCAGCAGGGCGGATTCGGCAATGCCCATCGCGTGTTCGTATTCGCGGCGGATGTAGAGCGCGTGGGCGATGGCGTACATGGCAAAATACTGCATTCCGGGCGGAAGAATACCGATAGCGGGGCGGATAGGGGTCAAGTCGAGCTTCTCGGAGTGGAAGAACACGCTGATGAGCGCGTCGGTAATGCTGCTGTACAGCCGCCACGAATCATCGTTTGCGCGCTGCCCGTCCCGCTGAATCATTTCGAGATTCCGGCGGCACTTGGCGGCGTCCCCCGTCTGCAGCATCGCCATCGTGTTGGTAATCAGCGCGGACAGGCGGATTTCGGGGCACTTGCTCGTCAGGTATTTCTCGCTGATTTCGCGGGCTTCCTCGTGCTCATCGCGGAAATAGTGGTGCAGGGCGCGGGCGATGTCGCGTTCCTCCTCGTCGTTCATGGTCAGCAGGAGATTTTGGAAGCCGTTGTCGCACGGGCGGGAAATCAGCGGCATATAGCACTTGGCCATCCGCGGGGGGATTTTTTCCTGCCCGCGCTGCCCGCTCTTGCGCAAATCCGCCGGATGCGGCGTATTCGCCGGAATCAGCCACCCGCCCGATTTCCGGATTGCCCCCTGAATCCGCCCGGTATTCAGGTAGTAATTGACCATTCGGATGGAAACGCCCCACAGCTCCGCCATTTCCTTTACGCTGAGGTAGTCCAATGCGCAGCCCCTCCTTGTTCTCCTTGTTTACGCTTACGGAATTGGCTCCCAAAGCATGGTCGCCGTTCGATTGCCATACGAGCCCTTGGGCAGCATGTAGGAGTGCGGCGTTCCTGATACGCCGTCGATTTTCCAGCCTACAAAGGTATAGCCCGGGAGGTAGTAGGACGGGTCTTCTTCCGGTACCCCGAAATAAACGCTGTTGTTGATGGTGTATTGAACCCAATTATATGCTTTGCCGTGGCTCACGTAGGTAATGGTGTACGTCGCCACACGCCACTCCGCCTTGTAAATGCGGTCGCCGGTTGAGCCTTTGGGGATAATCATCGGCGTTGAAGGGAACTGACCGCTGCCATCGAGGACCCAGCCGGAAAATTCGTAGCCCGGACGGTCGGGAGGGATGGGCAGGGTGACGGAATCCTCCACGGTGTAGCGTATCGAAGCTATGACTGGGCCGCCGTTCGTGACCAGTGTGATGGTGTATCTGATCACCTTCCAGTTTGCGGTATACGCCTTGTTTCCCGTCGAACCCTTCGGAATTTTGACGCTTGTCTGCGGCGTCGTGATACGCTCGCCCGTCCAGCCGACAAACTCGTAGCCGTTGCGGGTCGGGGTCGGCAGCTCGAAATCCTCATCCGTTATGGTGTAAACCACCTTTTCTTGACCGCTGCCGCCGTCCAAATCCATGGTGATGGTGTACTCCGCCAAACGCCACTCCGCCTTGTAATGGAGGTCGCCGGTTGTGCCAGGGTAAATAATGAGCGGCGTGAAAGGGAGCATACCGCTGCCATCGAGGGTCCAGCCGGCAAATTCGTAGCCCGGACGGAGAATGTAAGGCAGGGTGAAGAGATCCTCCACGGTGTATTTTATCGGAGACACGACTGGGCCGCCGTTCGTGTCCAGTGTGATGGTGTATTCAATCACCTGCCAGTTCGCGGTATACGCCTTGTTTCCCGTCGAGCCCTTCGGAATTTTGACGCTTGTCTGCGGCGTCGTGATGCCCTCGCCCGTCCAGCCGACAAACTCGTAGCCGTTGCGGGTCGGGGTCGGCAGCTCGAAATCCTCATCCGTCATGGTGTAAACCACCTTTTCTTGACCGCTGCCGCCGTTCAAATCCATGGTGATGTTGTATTCTGTCAGTTCCCAGTTCTCGATATACGTCTTGTCGCCCGTCGAACCCTTCGGGATGGTCACGTTCGGCTGCGGCGTCGTGATGCCCTCGCCTGTCCAGCCAAGGAACGTGTAGCCCGTGCGGGTCGGGGTCGGCAGCGTTACGGTTTGCTCCACCGTGTAGAAATACACTTCCGACGAGCCCGCATTGCCCCCTTCCAGCAGCGTAATGATGGTGTATTCAATCACCTGCCAATTCGCGGTGTAGGTGCGGTCACCCGTGCTTCCCTGCGGGATTTCCATGGTTTTCTGCGGTTCGGTGATGCCCTCGCCCGTCCAGCCGAGGAAGATGTAGCCCGTGCGAATCGGGGTCGGCAGCTGGAACGCTTCCGATTCCACCGTGTACTGGATGGGGCGGATCGGATCGCCGCCTGCCGTGTCCATCGTGACGGTATAAAGCTTGTCCGCCGTCAGCGTCAAGGTCAGCGGCGCGTAGGGCATGAGGAAGGAAACCGCGTCGTTCCCCTCGCTGATACTCAGGGAAACAGCCGGGTCGCTCTGGAAAACGTGGATGCCGCGATAGCCCGCTGCGGGCGCGATTTGCACCGTCACCTGCTCACCCGCGCGGCACAGCAGGTCGTTGCCCTCCGCCGGCATGTCGCTGCCCCAGAGGACGTTCTGCGCGTCGATGGTCACGCGCTGCGTGTCCGCCGTCCACGTCAGCGTAACGATGCGCTTTTCTTCGCGCCCCGTTACGGGCAGGAATGCGGCCGTCTCCTCGCCGCGCAGTCCCGTCAGGTGAATGAGGGCACGCTCGTCCGCGCCGAAGTCGCTGCGCTTGAACTGCGTCACCCACTCGCCGCGCTCCTTATCGAAGGTGAAGCTCGCCACGGCGCCGCTGCGCAGGGTCAGGCTCGGCGTGAAGTAATCCGGGCGCGCGCCGCTGATGCGAACGCGGTAGGTGATGCGCCCGTCCTGCTCGCCATAGCGGTAGACGTACACCGGGAATTCCGCTACCAGCGTGCTGTCATCCGTCAGCGGAAACACAACATCGCCCTCGCGGGAAAGATAGACATAATTTTCCGCCACGGCAAAGCAGGATTCGCCGCCATTCAGGCGGTAGACCTTGCTCCATGGGTCTGCGCTGCGCATTTCCGGCAGCAGCACATACTGCTCCTGCAAATCCGGATACTTCTCCGCAAACGCCGCCTCGATGCTGTCCATCATGTTGACCGCACCCATCGGGCAGCTGTCGCCCGTGTACTGCACCGTCGTTTCGGTCAGCAGCGCGCCGTCCCAATCCGCCGTTTCCAGCTGCATGTCCTTCGCGCTCTGGTCAACAAGGCGGAAGCGCACGGTCAGGCTGATTTTCTTCTCCACCTTCAGCTCGCTGCCCATATGCAGCTGCTGCCCCGGCACAAGCGCGTTCTTGCCTGGATTCAGCACAATATCGCCCGTCGGCAGCGGGTCATCCGTCAGGTTCACGAGGTTCGTCGCAATCCCGATATCGAGATTCATCGGCTTGTCCACCACGATGGTGGAGCGGACATTGCCCTCGCCGTTCAGCGACACATTCCCCGATGCGCCCAGAATCAGCTCCTGAACATCTGCCGCCGCGCCGATGTTCAGCCGAACGTCCTCGTCCGACAGCACATACAGGCGGTCGATTTTGCCGGACGGCAGATTGGCGTTCAGTCCGCCGAGAACCAGCAGATTGCCGTTCATTTCCGGCGCATTGAACTCCGTGTCGCCCAGATGGTCAAAAATCGCGTCGCCGATGAAGGACTCCGGCGGCTGCGTGTCCTTATTCAACACGGTGATGCCAAACTGCTTGATGTTCTCCTGAAACGCCGGGTCATCCCAGTCCGTATTGTCCCACATACCAGCGCCGATTTCTTTCGCCAGCCGCTCCAGCGCTGAGTCCTTGCCCTGGGGTGTCTGATTCTTGTTGATGGTGTTCAGTGTGTTCAGCGCACTCATGTTGTTTTCCACAATCATGGCCGCCGATGCTGTACCCGCCCAAATGATACTGCATAAGAGCAGGAAAATGGTGCTCCATCGTGCGATTCGCTTCATGCTTCTTCCTCCTTGCTGATCGCTTCCGCGGGCTTTTTTCCCATAGAAATCGCCCTTCTGGTTTCAGTATACCATTGGCAAGCGCTGTTTACCACCGCCATTCAATGGATTAATTGGATGTTTCCCTGCCCTTTTCCTGCTGAAAATTCCTGCATTCACGCAGTTTTCCCGTCAATTCGCGCATGTTTTCCGCCGAATGTACCTTTCCAAGGCAGGAAATATCAGTTGCCAAGGATGGCAAAGTGTATCTTTCCAACATACGAAAAAAGGCGAACCGGTTTTGAAGCCGATTCGCCCGTGGATTTGTCCAAACTTGGATGGAATTACTTGGCGATGGTGCAGTGCATGAAGTACTTGTAGCCCAGCGGGTTGGAGAAGAAGCCCTGCACGGAGTCGTCGAGCATGTAGATGTCGGTGTAGTAGTACAGCGGCACGATGCAGCCGGTATTCATCAGCATATCTTCCGCGATGTGCATCATGGCATAACGGTTCGCGCTGTTGGTGCAGCTCTTGATGGTAGAAATCAGCACATCATAGGTTTCCGCCCAAGTGCCGTTCTCCACCTTCACGTCGTAGCCGTAGGGGGTCAGGTCGAGGTTGTAGATCTTCAGATCCGCATTCGCGCCCTTGCCGAACTGCACGTCGTTGTTGCCGGAGCCGGTCACCCACATGTCGAGGAAGCAGATCGGGTCGTTGTAGTCCGCCAGCCAGCCGTTGCGCGCGATGGAGTAGTCGCCCGCCTTACGGGTGTTCAGGAAGGTGTTCCATTCCTGGTTGTTCAGGTTCATGGTGATGCCGACCGCAGAAACCGCGCTCTGGAGGTATTCGCCAATCGCCTTGTGGGCTTCGGAGGTGTTGTAGAGGTAGGTCAGGGACGGGAAGTTGGTGAAGACGGCGTTCGCCTCGTCGTAGGTGTAGTACTTCTTCAGGGTCTCAACCGCCTTGTCGAAGTTCGCCATGTAGACGTCTTCGTCGTCGGTCACGTCGTAGTAGCCGGTGATGCCTTCCACATGGCCCGCGTTCTTGTAGAACTCAGAGCCGTCCGCATCGGTCATGCCCATCGGAACGAAGCTGGACGCAGGAAGCTGACCAGCCTGACCGATTTCGGTGACGATGTAGTTGCGGTCAAACAGCAGGCCAATCGCCTGACGGACTTCTGCGCGCGCCGCTTCCGCTTCTTCGGGGGTCATGTTCGCGAGCACGTCAGCGGGCAGGATTTCTTCGTTGATGTTCCAGCAGACATAGTAGGTACCAATCTGGCCGGCAACAACGAATTCCGTCGGATACTGTTCCTTCAGGGAAGCGATTTCAGAGGTGGGAACGTCGTCGATCAGCTGCCAGTCGCCCTTCTGGAAGTTCGCCAGCATGTTGTTCGCGTCGTCGGAGAGGTAGAAGTCCAGCTCGTCCATCGTGACCTTGTCCACCGCATGATAGTAGGGGTTCTTGGTCAGGGTGATCTTGCTGTTGTGTTCCCACGCGGTCATGGTGTACGGGCCATTGCCGATGTAGGTGGAAGGATCGGTCGCCCACGCTTCGTTGGTGACGACGTCCTCACGGACGGGCATGTACGCCGGGAAGGCGAGCAGCTCGTTCCAGTAGGCAACGGGGTTGTTCAGGGTAACGGTCAGGGTCTTGTTGTCCACGGCGGTCACAGCGAGGTTTTCCGCCTTGGGGTCGGAGCCGTCCGCAGTGTAGCCCTTGATGACTTCAAACATGTAGCCATAGTCCGCGCCCAGCTCAGAGGAAGCAGCGCGCTTCCACGCGAACTCGAAGTCCTTCGCGGTCAGCTCCTTGCCGTCAGACCACTTCAGGCCATCAACGAGCGTGTAGGTGTACGTCACCGTACCGTCGTCATTGACCACCGGATCCGGCAGTTCCACCGCGCAGTCCGGCAGGATTTCCAGCTTGCCGTCGTCGGTCTGCGCCCAAGTGGACAGGCCTGCGAACAGGTGAGCGACCATCGTCGCGCCGTCCACAGCGGAGTTCAGCGCCGGGTCAAGCGTATCAGGCTCGGACGCGATGCAGACAGCCATGTACGTCTTGCCGTCTTCGGCGACAGCGCACAGGGTGCAGGTCACCATCATTGCGATGGCGAGCAGGAGAGCAGTCAGCTTCTTCATGAAAAAACCTCCCTTAATATTCTGTGACAGCCTTGCTTTGCGTAGACTGTCTGTATCAAAAATGCGTAAAGCGCATCCTTGAAGCAATTTTTTTGCGCGGATAAACACGCGGGCACACTATGCCAGTGTCACCAACGCAATCGCGCGAAAGGGTCAAGGGACGAAGTCCCTTGCAGAGTCCAGAGACAGCGTCTCTGGCGCCTCCCCTCTTACCCCAATTCCTTCACCCGGTGGCAGGCGACGAAGTGCCCCTTCTCGACTTCGTTGAAGGGCGGCATCGACTGCGCGCAGGCTTCGGTGGCGTGGGGGCAGCGCGTGCGGAACGGACAGCCCGACGGCGCGTTCAGGGGGCTTGGAATGTCGCCGGAGAGGACAATGCGCTTGTTCGCGCGCGCAGCCTTCGGGTCAGGCAGCGGAACGGCGGACAAAAGCGACTTGGAGTACGGGTGCAGCGGGTGATTGTAGATTTCCTCCGCCGACGCCAGCTCCACCATCTTGCCCAGATACATCACGGCGATTCTGTCCGAAATATGCCGCACAACCAGCAGGTCATGCGCAATGAACAGGTATGTCAGCCCCAGCCGATCCTGCAAATCATCAAACATGTTGATGACCTGCGCCTGAATCGACACGTCCAGCGCCGACACCGGCTCGTCGCAGACGATGAATTCCGGATTCACCGCCAGCGCGCGGGCAATGCCGATGCGCTGCCGCTGACCGCCGGAAAACTCGTGCGCGTAACGCGAGGCATGTTCGCTGTTCAGCCCGACATAGCCCAGCAGCTGCAAAATGCGCTCCTCTCGCTCCTTCTTGGAGGAATACAGGTGGTGCACATCCAGCGGTTCGCCCACGATGTCCGACACGGTCATGCGCGGGTTCAGCGAGGAGTACGGATCTTGGAACACCATCGTCGCCTTCGTGCGGAACTTCTGCAAATCCGCTTTCGTCTTGACGGGCTTGCCATCGTAAATGATTTCGCCCGCCGTCGGCTTGTACAATTGGAGGATGGTGCGCCCAACAGTCGTCTTGCCGCAGCCGGATTCGCCCACCAGACCGAGCGTTTCGCCCTTGTTGATGGTGAAGGACACATCATCGACCGCCTTCAGCGGCTTGGTGCGGAAGAAGCCCATGTTGATGTCAAAGTATTCTTTCAGTCCTTTGACTTCCAGCAGCGGCTGGTGCATCTGCGCTTCAGACACAGGGCACTCCTCCTTCCTCCGTGATGCTGCCGTCCTCCACGCCCTTCTTGACGTTCATCCAGCAGGTTGCCATATGGTCGTCATTGATGAGCATCCGAACCGGCTTCTCTTTCAGGCAAATCTTCATCGCCGCCTCGCAGCGTGGCGCGAACGGGCAGCCTTTGGGCATGTTCAGCAGGTCAATCGGCGTACCGGTAATCGGCTCCAGGCGCTGTCCGTTGTTCTCCGCCGTCGGGATGGAGCGCATCAAGCCCTTTGTGTACTCGTGGCGCGGGTTGTAGAAGATTTCATCCGCCGTCCCCTGCTCGCAGATAGAACCGGCGTACATGACGATGACCTCGTCGCACATCTGGGCGACAACGCCCAAGTCGTGCGTAATCATGATAATCGCCATGCCCATCTTCTTCTGCAAATCGCGCATCAAATCAAGAATCTGCGCCTGAATCGTCACGTCCAGCGCGGTCGTCGGCTCGTCGGCAATCAGGATGTCCGGCTCGCACGCCAGCGCCATGGCAATCATCACGCGCTGCCGCATACCGCCCGACAACTCGAACGGGTACTGCTTCATGCGCTTTTCCGGCTCGTTGACGTTGACCAGCTTCAGCATCTCCACCGCGCGTTCGCGCGCCTGATGGCGGTTGCGGTCGGTGTGCAGCAGAATTGCTTCCATCAGCTGCCGACCGATGGTGTAGGTCGGGTTCAGGGACGTCATCGGGTCCTGGAAGATAATCGAGATGCGGTTGCCGCGCACGGAGCGCAGCAGCTTCTCGTCCGCGCCGACCAGCTCCTGCCCGTCGAATTTCACGCTGCCGCTGACGATTTTGCCCGTCGGCGCAAGAATCTGCATGACGGAATACGCCGTGACGCTCTTGCCCGAACCGCTTTCGCCCACGATGCCCAGCACCTTGCCGTGGTCAAGGCGGAACGAAACGCCATCCACCGCCTTGACTTCGCCCGCGTCGGTGAAGAAGGATGTATGCAGGTCATTGACTTCCAGCAATGCCATTTTGTCCAGCTCCTTTCATCACGCATTCAGCTTCGGGTCAAAGGCGTCGCGCAGGCCGTCGCCGAACAGGTTCAGGCTCAGCACGATGAGGCAGATGACCACGGCGGGGATAATCAAGCGATAGGTGTAGGAATAGATGCCGTTGAGCGCATCAGAAGCCAGCGAGCCCAGCGAGGGCATCGGCGCATTAACGCCCAGCCCCAGGAAGGACAGGAAGCTTTCGGTGAAAATCGCGTTCGGAATTTGCAGCGCGGTCGAAATAATCACGACGCTGATGCAGTTCGGCAGAAGGTGCTTGCGGATAATCCACCGCGCCTTCGCGCCCGTCGCCTGCGCCGACAGCACATACTCCTGCTCGCGGAGGGACAGAATCTGACCGCGAATCAGGCGCGCCATGCCCACCCAATAGAGCAGACCAAAGACGATGAACATGCTGATGATGTTCGAGCCGATTTTCTCTAAGATGGTGCCTTCCACATGCAGCACCTGCCCCAGCACGACCGCCAGCAGGATGATAACCAGCATATCTGGCAATGAGTAGATAATATCGACGATTCGCATGATGAACAAGTCCACCCTGCCGCCGAAATATCCCGCGACTGCGCCAATCATCATGCCAATCACCAGCACGATGATGCTGGCGAAGAAGCCGACGGCGAGGGAAATGCGCGTCCCGTAGACGACGCGGATGAAGTAGTCGCGTCCGTGCGCATCCGTGCCGAAGATATGCGGGAAAACGCTTTCGCCCTTGTCGATTTTCTTCAGCTCCGTCTTGCCGTACTGGAACGGCGCGAGGTTGTTGTAGCTGTTGTCCATCGGACGACCCTTCGTCTGTCCCAGCATCTGGTCATACGAATACGGCCAGAACATCGGGATGATGATGGAGGACAGCGTAATCAGCACAATCAGAATCAGGCTGATGGTCGCGACCTTGTTCTTCAGCAGGCGCTTCACGCCATCGCGGAAAAAGGTCGAGGACGGCCGCATCCGGGAGATGATTTCCTTTTCCTCCGCCGTCGCGGGCATGAAGGAATCCACATCCAGATGCAGGCTAAAGGGCTTTTTCTTGTTCATCATCATGATGCAGAGGCCTCCTTATTCGTAATCAATGCGCGGATCAACCACCTTGTAGAGCAGGTCGCTGATCAGATTCATAATCACGATTAAAGAGGCGAGGAAAATGGTCGTCCCCATAATCATGGTGTAGTCGCGGTTGGTGATGCTGGATACGAACTGGCGGCCGATACCCGGCACGGCGAAAATCTGCTCGACGACCATCGAACCGGTGACGATGAACGCCAGCATCGGGCCGAAATAGGTGATAACCGGAATCAGCGAGTTCTTCAGCGCGTGACCGAAGATAATTTTCTTGCCCGAAACGCCCTTGGCGCGCGCGGTGCGGATATAATCCTGCCCCAGCACGTCGAGCATGGAGGAGCGCGTCAGGCGCGTAATGTAGCTCATCGGGTAGAGCGCAAGGGTGATAATCGGTAGGATCAAGCCTTCCGCCGTCGCGCCGTTCGCGGGTACCCAGCCTAACTTGACTGAGAACACTATCAGCAGGAACGACCCCATAATGAACGACGGCATGGACACGAACGCGGTCGTAATCACCATGATAATCTTATCCAGCACGGTGTTGCGCCGCAGCGCCGCCAGCGCGCCGAGGACGATGCCGGCAATCGCCGCGCTGAACGCCGCAATCAGACCAAGCTTCGCGGAGGTCTTCATGCCATCCAGAATAATGTCAATGACCTGACGGCCGCGCTGCTTCAGGCTCGGCCCGAAGTCCAGCTTCGTCACCACGTCGCGCAGATATGTCACATACTGTTCGCCCAGCGGCTTGTCCAGCCCGTACTTGGCCTCCAGCGCCGCCTGCGCTTCCGCGGAAATTGCCTTTTCACTTGCGAACGGTCCACCCGGAATCGAGTGCATCACGAAGAACGTCACCGTGATAACAATCCAGATGGTCAGCAGCGCCAGCAGCACGCGCTTGAGGATATAAAACAGCATCTTGGAATTCATCCGCTCCACCTTCCCGGCAGGGGCGCTGCCGCGTCTGCCTGCGTTTCTTGTTCATCGACACGCCAAACCAGCTGGCTTCACCGTGTCGATGCTTTATTATGCAACACTGTATGGAGAAAATCAAGTGTTTTGTTGCACAAACTGTGTTTTTTTTATGTTTTTCTCGTGTATTTTGAATATTTTCGTCCAAGTTGTTGCATTTATCAAGTTTTTCTGCAAGTCCCTGTTCATTTTTGCGCACAAAAAATGCAGGACGCTCATTCGTCCTGCATCATGGTAACGAAGTGAATTACTCCGCTGCCGCCAAGCTGCCGAAGATCTCCAGCGGCATGTTTTCCAGCGCGTCGCCCACTTCCTTGCTGGCGACCTGGAACGTCACGGCGAGAACCGTCTCGTCGTCAAGGAAAGCATACAGCGCCAGCACGGTGTCGCCCGGCGTGTACATCAGGCAATAGTTTTCGTTGACATACAGCTCAGCGAGCATTTCTTCCGTCGCGCCCGCGTCCTGAATGCCTTGCAGCAGCGTTTCAAAGCTCATCGCGGACAGCTGCGCCGTAATGCTGACCGTCTGGTCGGCGTTGACGGCGAAGAGCAGGATGTTCTCGGCGTTTTCCGTGCCTGCGGGGACTTCCTGAACCGCCCAGTCCGCCGGAATCTGCATCGTCAGACCCGTTTCACCCAGCGCAACCGTCTGCGCCTCGAAGCTGACATTCATTTCAACTGCCGGCACTTCCGCTTCTTCCTCCGCGAACGCAAAGGCAGTGCAGCACATCATGAGCGCCATCAGGAGAGCAAGGAGTTTCTTCATATTTGTTTCCGTCCTTTCATTTCCAGCATGATTCGGCTGATTTCTTTCCATATTAAACAGCCACATCTGGTAACGTTTATAGTACCAGATGCAAGCCGCTTTTGCAATACGCTTTCGCGCAGGAAAACGGTTGATTCGCGCGGATTTGGGATTTCAGAATGAAGCAGCTTCCATTTTCATTCACGAAATGCGAGTGAAGTAACTTTTATTTACTTTTCAATTCTCACCAAAACAAGCAGTTAATTCTTTCCGTAAAAGCGGACTTTGCTTCCCTCCCCCTTCACAAAAAACGGGGCACCGCGAGAGCTTTCGCCCCCGCAGCACCCCGCCATCCGCGGATGCGCAATTCCGCATTGTCCCTTACTTCTTCGTCCAGTCCTGCTTTTCGCCGATGCCGTAGTTTGCCGGCAGCACGTCGTCATCAACCAGCACGAAGCCCAAATCCGCCGTGTAGGTCGTACTGGCGGAGGTCACCTGCACCGGGTTCGATTCGCCGTTTTCGCCCAGAATCGACGCAATCAGTGGAATATCCGTGCGCATACGCGTCGGCACAACTTCCGTCGGGTAGATGGGCTTGAGCGTGTACACGCCGGGATACAGGTTCTCAAAGGTGTAGTAGCCGTACGCGTCGGTCGTCGTTTCCGCGACGAGCTGGTCGTTTCGCCACAGCTCGATGCGCATGTCGCCCAGACCGAGTTCGCCCGCGTCCTGCAGGCCGTTGCCGTTCAGGTCAAGCCAGCAGAAGTCGCCCAGCGTGCCCGGCTGCACCGCGCCAATATTCTGTTCCAGCTGATGTTGGCTCATGCGCAGGGCAATCAGGTCGCTCTCTCCCTCGCGGGCGGTGTAGGTTGTCATCACGCTGATGTTCTGCCCGTCCTTGAGGCGCGTGTCGTCCTTTTCTACGACGACGTAGCCGTTCGGGAGCGTCACACGCAGACGGTAGTTGCCCGGCATCAAGCCGTCAAAGCGGTAGATGCCGTCCTCGCCCGTCGTCGCGTTTTGCAGTTCGCCGCCCTTTTCGTCCAGCAAGATAACCTCCGCGCCGGACAGGGGCGCAATCTCGCCCGCGTTGTCGCACCAGACCATGCCGCCGATGCTTGTGTCAATCTTCAAGCCCAGCATCGGAGCAGTATAGTTGTTGTTTTCGCTAATTTCAATCTCGGTCATGACGAGCTGACTGCCCTCGGTGGTGAAGGTGCTGTCGCCCAGACGCGCCGCCTGCGTACCTTCCTTGAGGTCGTAGGCAAGGCTGTACACGCCGGGGGCAATGCCGTCGATGGCGAACCGCCCATCCGCATCGGTCTGCACCTGCGCAAACACCGCGCCGGTTTCATCCAGCAGGGTCAGCGTCTCGTTTTCCGGGGTGATTTCGCCCGCGTCCATGCGGCCGTTGTCATTCTCATCCACCCAAACCTGACCGGACATCTTCGACGGAATCACGCCGCCAAGCGCCTGATTCAGCCATTCCTCGCCCAGCCCGATTTCGATGTTCACCTGCTGCTCGTTCAGCCCGTGCGTCAGCGGCAGGGTCACATTGCCGTCCAGCTTGGAGAGCACCATGCCCTCCGGGAAGCGCAGGGTCAGCGTGTAAGTGTCCGGCCGCAGCCCGGTGAAGCTGTACGCACCCGTCGCATCGGTGAGGACGGTCTGCTCCGTCAAATCCTCGCGGGAGGGGGTCAGGATCAGCGTCACGCCGGCAAGCGCCGCTTCGTTTGCATCCTGCGCGCCGTTGCCGTTGTGATCGGCAAACACCATGCCTTCAATGTCGCCCAAAGCCAGTGCGCCGCACAGGGGCGCGGTGACTTCTTCGCCCACGCCGATGGTAAAGGAATCCGTCGTGCCGTCGGAATCCGGCGCGATGGTGTTGCCGCCGTCCGTCAGGGGAGCAAACACGCCGTCGCCCGGCAGCTCGTAGCGCAGGCGGTACGTTCCGGGCAGCACCGCGTCAAACAGGAAGCTGCCATCCGCGCCGATGGTGCGGGTCGCCACGTCACCGGTTTCGTCCATCAGGTGAACCACCGCGCCGAGCAAGCCGCCTTCATCCGCGTCGCGCAGGCCATTGTCGTTCTTGTCGGCAAACACCACGCCGGACACATGGCCGGGGGTAATCATGCCGATATCAAGACCCGTCAAATCCGCGCCCATTGTCAGCGCCACCGGTTCGCTTTCGCCCGCGCCGCCGGAGAGGTTGCGGAGGATATTGCCGTCGCCCGTGCGCGTGAACGCCAAGCCGCTGTTTGCGGTCGCGCTCACGGTGTACTGCCCCGGCGCAAGGTCATCGAAGGTATACACGCCGCTGCGGTTCGTTTTCGCCGTGCGGGTATTGCCGTTTTCATCCGTCAGGGTGACGGTGAAGTTGTTGACCATCTTTTCCGCGTCCATCCGGTTGCCGGAGAAGTCGTCATCCAGATACACCATACCGGAGATGCTGCCGTAAGTAATCGCGCCGATGGCCATCGTCATCTCGCTGTCGTTCTCCAGCACCACGTCGGAAATCGTGTACTCGCGGCGGTCAGTGCCGGGCGCGAACAGGTTGCCGTACTCGCCATCGCCCGCGATGGTGTACACATAGCCCTGCGGAATCGTCGCTTTGACGCGGAACGTGCTGCCGCGGATGTTGGCAAAGGTGAAGCGCCCGTTCTCGTCGGAGACGGTGTTCAGCAGCTCCTTGCCGATGGCCTGACGGTACAGGACGACCTTCACGCCTTCCAGCGTCTTTTCGCCCTCGTCGTACACGCCGTTGTTGTTTTCATCCAGGAAGCAGATGCCGTTGATGTCAGAGCCCTTCATCACGCCAAGGAGGACTTCCTCCAAGTCACCGCGTTCAAGAATCACCTGATCCGTTTCGGAGCGCTTGAATTCGCTGGTGATGATGGAGCGGCGATTACCGCCCGTCTGGCTGTAGCGCGCAAACACCAAGCCGTCCGGCAGGCTGTATTCGACATTGTATGTGCCGTAGCGCATTTGGCCGATGTAGAATTTGCCGTCCTCGCCGCTCTCGGTTTCGTACACCAAGCCGTTTTTCACGCCGACGGCGCGGATTTTGATGCCCGCCTGACCGGGTTCACCGTCCTGATACACGCCGTCGTCGTTTTCATCCAGCCACACAAGGCCCTGCAGCGCCGCCATCGTCATCACGCCGACGCCCACGTCGGTCACAGAACCGGCTTCGAGGGTCAGCGGCACGCTGCTTTGCACTTGTTCGGTCGTTTCATCCATGATGGACATGTTCGCGCTGACATTTTTGCCGTGCGCGCCATGGCCGAAGCCCGCGGGCAGCTCGCTGCGCAGGACGTACGTCCCCGCCGGCACAGCCAGCGACACTTCGCCGTTCTTGTCCGTTTCGCCGGATGCCACAACAACCTCCACGCCGTTGACTTCGGTGATGAGGCTCATCGTCGCGCCGGACACGCCTTCCTCGTACTTCCCGCGTGAACCGTTGTTATCGTTGTCGCGGAAAGCGTGGATGGTCAGCGCCGCCGGATTCGCCGCCTTCGCGGTCACAGTCGCGGGTTCGTCGCTGATGACGAGCGCACCGTTGGCAAGGGTCACGCCCGCGTCATAGCGGACAACGTACGTCCCGTATTCGAGGAACTCCGCCTGCCAGGCGCCGTTTTCATCCGTCACCGCTTCCGCCGCGACTTCGCCCGCCTGATTGACCAGCTGCACCTGCACGCCGCTCATCGGCTGACCGTCCAGCCCCAGCACCACGCCGGAAGCGTCGCCGGTGGCATGGTTCGCCAGCGCCGGCAGCACAACGGTTTCGCCCGCGCCGATTTCCACCAGAATGCTCGCCGTCACGCCCGTATCGGTCGTGCTGAGCGCCCAGCCCTCGGTGTCATACAAGCCGCGCGGCAGGGCTGCCGTAATCTGATAAGTATCAGGATACAGGTCGTTCAGCGCAAACGCGCCGCTGACCGTCATCTGTTCACTCATCCGCTGGCCGGAAATCGTCACTTCCGCCGGGGCAGACAGGTCGTCGATGCTGCCGGTC
>ULRB01009863.1_pt1 | contig 31394 bp, 27 predicted proteins | sample 1955051 | NCBI WGS metagenome assembly ULRB01 (sample SAMEA4835671, study PRJEB28245) | human gut metagenome | biome: gut microbiome; material: fecal sample | place: Denmark | collected 2008 | reverse complement strand
CGACAGAGCCGCCGGCGCCTCCGACACAAGGGCCCCTCCGGTGCGGTGGAGAGCGACAGCATCCTCCGGAGAAGCCACAGGACGCACAAGCAGCACCGCCGCTACAAGAGCGGCGAAAGCGGAGCATCCGGACGCAAAGGCAAGCGCCCGCCTCCTGCGCCTGCGTACAACAGACTTGTGTACGCCCTCCCACAAACCGGACGGGGCGCTCTCCACATAATCGTCAAAGCCTAGACGAAGACTGTCCTGCCAATTATCTTTCATTTCTGTACTCTTTGATTTTTGCGGCCAGACGGGCACGGGCCCTGCTGAACTGCGAATAACTTGCCCCCTCGCTTATGCCGAGAAGGGAGGCTATCTCCTTGTGGCTCATACCTTCCAGCACATACAGGTTGAATACTGTCCTGTACCCGTCCGGAAGCTCTCTTATCATCTTCTGGAGCACGGCCATAGGTATGCCGTCAGTCTGCGGTTCTTCTTCCCCCACGGACTCCGCAGACGAATCCGAGACAGGGACAGTGTCCAGACGGGAAGCGCGGCGCAAGACCATCAAGGCCTCATTGACCACGATACGTTTCATCCAGGCCCGCAGCGACCCTTCCCCTCTCCAGCTGAACTTGCGCAAGGAGGAGAATATCTTGACGAAACTCTCCTGGAGCACGTCCTTGACATCATCCTCATCGGTGAGGTAGCGCCGGCAGACGGCAGAAAGATACTGCACCTGAGAGTCATACAATGCCCTCACAGATGCAGCATCTCCTTTTGCGGCCCTGCGGACAAGTTCCTGTCCGTCCGCAGGGACCCTGCGCCCGCCGGATGCCACCACGAGATGCTAGTTGAGAGCCAGCCCCCGGCTGATGGAAGCGAGAGGAGCCGACTTGCCGCTTTCGGAAACCGCACCGCTGCGATAGTCGAAAGTGACTTTGCGCTCTCCCCTGAAAGAGAGGTAGCGGATGGTCATCTTGACCGTCTTGCCGCCGGTGTCAGGAAGAGAGGACAGGTCGAAGGCCACAATGCCGTTCATCGTCCTGCCGCCCATCTCGAACCTGTCATCAAGCGTATCGTGACGGAACTCGAGATAATAAGGGTCGTCCTTGTCCGCGCCCTGCACAAGGTTCACCGCGTGCGGACGGTGAGGATTGCCCCAGTCCGCGCAGAATGCCAATGTGAGGTATCCGTCCTCAAGCACTGTAACCCAATTGTCGATGATTTCTATCGGCGCTGTGCCGTAGGCCTTGTCATCGCTCACCCTGTCGCCGGTGCTCATCACCGTGGTCTTGGTGCGCACGCTGTCTATCCAGTTGACCTCGACGGCCCTGTCAAACTTCATCCCCGATCCGGACGGGGTGTAGGGGCCCTTGTCGGTGAAGTTGGTCAGCGCCCTCACCTGCTTGCCCTTGAAAGGCGAAGCCTGTACATTGATAGGTTTGAGGGTGGTCTTGTCATCGAGCTGGAGGTAGAACTCCCCTGCCTCGCTGGTCTTGCAGGTCACAAGTGCATTAGGGTAAAACAGCGAATAGTCCACTCCATTGTCTTTCAGACAGGAAGAGAGGCCCAGAAGTCCCGCGGCAAGCACAAGCGCCGCAATGATTGTCTTTTTCATATCCTTCAAATTTACAACTTTTACCATAGAAATGCACAAGTTCCCGAAACCTTGCATCCCGCCCGGCAAAAAAATAACCGCAGGGCCACAAGGCCCCGCGGTCACTCTCTCACGGAAGACACCGGAAACTAGTCCCAGTTGAGGATCTTCTTGAAATCGTATGACTCCGGATCATCCACATAAGCCTTGGCGGCCTCATAGTCCTGCTCGCTGAGGAAGTGGCAGATGTGGTTGAAGTAGTTCTTGGCTGTGCCGCAGTTGATGTCCACGCGGCGCGGCGGAATCTTGCCCTCAGCGTTCTGCAGGCTGTGCAGATAGAGAGGACGGGCCTCCCCGTAGGCGTCTACATATACCATGCACCCTGTCTCGCCCTTGGTATAAAGGTCATATACACCCATGGCAAGCTCCGTGCAGTATGTCAGGTCAAAGGCCACCGGATCCTGGCAGCGTACATCGTATCCGATCTCCACAGGACGGGTCTTCACCTTGAGACGGGTCTGCTTCATAGCCTTCTCCAGAAGTTCGTCGAAAAGTACGGACTTTGAGATTTTGCCAAGCTCCGGATGTCCGTGCTCATCGTAGGTCATGTGCACGCCGGCGGACTTAATGTCCTCCTCCGCAAGGTCGTGGAACACGCCCTCGGCAACGACCACGGTGCCGTAGTCAAGTCCGAGCACCTTGCGCCTGATGATGGAGGAGAGCGCAAGCTTGATGATCTTGTCGATGGAAATCTCAGTCTTGTTGAACATCTCCGGTATGATGGTCATCGGGCAGTGTGTAGCCTCGCCGATTCCGAGCGCCAGGTGGCCGGCCGAACGGCCCATCGCCGAGATGAGCAGCCAGTTGCCTGAAGTGCGGGCATCCTCATAGACCGTGGAGGCGATATGCGCGCCTTCGTTCTTGGCGGAGTTGAAGCCGAAAGTAGGGGCATTGTCCGGAAGAGGAAGATCGTTGTCGATAGTCTTAGGGACATGGATATTGCGGATCGGGTACTTGTGCTTTTCGAGGAAGATGGCGATACGGTTGGCCGTGGAGGCAGTGTCGTCACCGCCGACAGTCACAAGAAGTTTGATGTTGTTGTCCTTGAACAGGTCAAGATTGAAGTTCTTCTCGAAATCCTCGTCCGTCGGCTTGAAGCGGCTCATCTGGAGATGGGATCCGCCACGCTTGAAATAGTAGTCAGCCTTGAGGAAATCGATGTCTTCAGTGCGGGGAGTTTTAGAGAAAAGGCCGCTGTAACCGCCGTGGAGGCCGATTACCCTGAAGCCGTTGCTCAAAAAAGTCTTGGCGACCGAACACACCACAGTGTTCATTCCGGGAGCTGGCCCGCCGCCGCAGAGGATAATTACGGAATCTTTCATTTGACAATAATTAAATCTTGCAAATTTAGGAACAGTAGCGCTTTTTTCCAAGCGTGCGGAGACATTTTTTGCGTAAATGCCGTTCAGCGGCGCAGAACGCAGATAATTCGAAAAGAAATTGTAAATTTGTAATTTATGGACAAGACGACGGCACATAAAAGGATAGAAGAACTCAGGCACATCCTGAGGGAGAACAGCAGGCTCTACTATGTGGACAACGCCCCAACAATGAGCGACTTCGAGTTCGACACGCTCATGCACGAGCTCGAAGCGCTCGAGCACGGCTGGCCCGAATTCGACAGCCCCGACTCCCCCACCCACAGGGTCGGCTCCGACCTTGGCGCGCCGGACATGCAGGCCGCAGAGGACGGGCCCCGTGGAGGCTTCGTCCAGAGGCCGCACCGCTATCCCATGCTGTCCCTTGCCAACACCTACTCGATATCCGAAGTGGAGGATTTCGTCAACCGCGCGGAAAGGGCGCTGGGACAGACGGATTTCAGTTATTGCTGCGAGCTCAAGTTTGACGGGACGGCCATCTGCCTGACCTACAGGGACGGACGCCTGGTGACGGCCCTGACCAGAGGCGACGGGGTGGTCGGAGACGACGTGACGGCCAACGCCCTGCGCATAAGCAACATTCCGGAGAGGCTCCATGGCCGCTTCCCCCACGAATTCGAGATCCGCGGCGAAGTGCTGATGCCCTACAAGGCCTTCGACGCCCTCAACCAAGAAAGGGAGGAGAACGAAGAAGCCCCGTTCGCAAACCCACGCAACGCGGCGTCAGGATCGCTTAAACTGGCAGACCCCGACGAAGTCGCCAGAAGGGGGCTCATCTGCACCTTGTACCACATCCCGGCGGAGTCAATCACATTCGCCTCGCACTCTGAGGCGCTTGACGCGGCGGCAAGCTGGGGGCTGCCCATATCGGACAAGAGACGCATCTGCCACGACATACATGAGATAGAAGAATACATAGCCTATTGGGACAAGGAGAGGAAGTTCCTCCCGTTCGCCACCGACGGCATAGTCATAAAAATCAATGAACTCGCCGCCCAGCGCGCCCTCGGCTACACGGCCAAGAGCCCGAGATGGGCGGTAGCCTACAAGTTCAAGGCAGAGCAGGCCTGCACAAAACTGCTCAGCATCGACTACCAGGTCGGACGCACCGGCGCGGTCACGCCTGTCGCCAATCTTGAGCCGGTCCAGCTGAGCGGCACCGTGGTCAAGCGTGCCACCCTCAACAATGCCGGGATGATGGCGGAGATGGACATACGCATAGGAGACTATGTCTTCGTGGAGAAGGGCGGCGAGATAATCCCGAAAATCACCGGCGTAGACCTGTCAAAGCGGGGCGAGGATGTCGTGGTGCCGGTATTCCCGGAAGTCTGCCCGGACTGCGGGACTCCGCTCGTCAAAGAGGATGACGGAGCCAAATGGTTCTGCCCGGACTCGGCAGGCTGCCCTATGCAGATCAAAGGCAGGATACTGCACTTCGTGTCACGGAAAGCCATGGACATACTGGCCGGAGAATCCACCGTGGAGCAGCTCTACGACTGCCGGCTCGTCACCAGACCTTCAGACCTCTACAGGCTCAACTCCCTGCAGCTGCTCGGACTTGAAGGGTGGAAAGAGAAGTCCGCCAAGAACTTCATGGACAGCATCGCGGCGTCCAGAGACGTACCGTTCGACAGGGTTCTTTTCGCGCTCGGCATACGCTATGTCGGACAGAGCACGGCAAAAAGCCTCGCGAAGCACTTCGGAGACATCGACAAGCTGACCTCCGCAAGCCTCGATGAGCTCCGTGACGTGGAGGATGTCGGAGAGGTGATAGCGGGCAGCGTATTTGACTATTTCCATGACCCCGTCCAGACAGAAGAGGTCTCAAGGCTTCGTCAGGCAGGCCTGAAGTTCGCTTCCGCCCCGTCGGAGGCGGCCGCCTCCGACGCCCTCAAGGGGATGACCATAGTCGTGTCCGGCAACTTCAGCGTCAGCCGTGACAGGATAAAGGAAATCATAAGCGCCAACGGGGGCAAGGCCGCCTCGTCAGTAAGCGGCAAGACGACGTTCCTCCTGGCAGGCTCAAAGCCCGGGCCGGAGAAAATCAAAAAATGCGCGGAGCTCGGGATTCCGGTCAAGTCCGAAGAGGACTTATACGCCCTGATTCCCGGGATGGTTCCTGAAGAGGACACACCAAACCAGCCAACACTCTTCGGATGAAGATATCGGATAAAATAACGGTCCTATTCACGGACAGGATATGGTCTCTGGACACCTCAGGGTGCTCAAAGGCGTACGCGTCGCTCGTACACCTGCTCAAACTGGCGCTCATAACCGTCAACACATTTACCCAGAACAAGATGGGCTACCAGTGCATAGCGCTGAGCTACTTTGTGATGATGGCCCTGGTGCCGTTCGTCGCCCTGCTCTTCGCCCTGACTGGGGGCTTAGGGCTTTCGGACAGGATATCCGAAGTGCTCTACATGATATTCCCCGCCAACCCGGAGTTCGTCAGCACGATGATGGAGAAGGCCAACGGGCTCCTCGACACCGCCAAGGGCGGCGGCCCGGGACTGATTTCGTTCCTGATTTTCCTGTGGGCCATAGTCTGGATGATGTTCCAGGTCGAGACGGTGTTCAACAATGTGTGGGGCATACGGAAGATTCCGCGCAAACTCTACAAGAGGTTCGGTTTCTATATCATAGTGCTCGTCCTGTCCCCCCTGCTGGTGTTTGTGTTCAGCGCCGGGATCGCCTTCTACGCCAACATCACCAACCTTTTCGGGCTCGACCTCTCCAACATCCGCTCAATCACCAAGATGCTGGGATACCTTGGTTTCTACACCGTCTCCACGTTGACATTCTCGGCCATGTTCACCTACATCCCCGCGACCAAGGTCAAGTACCGCTACGGCCTGCAAGCTGCCGCGCTGACGGCCCTGGTGTTCGTGGTTTTCCAGTACCTCTACCTGGAGACGCAGATGTTTATCGGCAAGCTCAGCCGGGCATACGGTGTGATCGCGGCCATCCCGCTCTTCCTGATATGGCTCAACTACAGTTGGCAGATAATAATATACGGTGCGGAGCTCACATACGGGTTCCAGAATGTTGACAAGTATAAAGTCCCTGAATGGGACAGCGAGAACAGATAATGAGTTTTTCAGAATTCACAAAGGACGACTACCGGATGATAGACAAGGGATACGCGTCCCTGATGGAGGCGGCGCGCCCGAGGCTGCGCAATGAGGAGCAGGTCCAGATGGTCCGGAAAGCATTTGAATTCGCCAACCAGGCCCACAAGAACGTCCGCAGGCGCTCCGGCGAGCCGTACATCATACACCCGATTGAAGTGGCGAAGATAGTCGTCTCCGACATAGGCCTCGGGTGCAAGTCAATCTGCGCGGCGCTGCTCCACGATGTGGTGGAGGACACCGGATACACGGTGGAGGACATACGCAGCCTGTTCGGCGACAAGATAGCCTCGCTGGTGGACGGCCTCACCAAGATCAAGACCGTGCTGGACAACGAGGATCGCAAAGGCGTGACGATGAGCACGGAGAGTCTCCAGGCCGAGAACTTCAAGCGCATCCTCCTGACACTCAACGATGATGTCCGCGTGGCGCTGATCAAGCTGGCGGACCGCCTGCACAACTGCCGCACCATCGAATACATGCCCGAGCACAAGAGAGACAAGATCCTCTCGGAGACGATGTTCATATTCATCCCCCTCGCCCACAGGCTAGGCCTCTACGGCGTCAAATCGGAGATGGAGAACATCTGGCTCAAATACAAGGAACCGGAGGAATACAAGGAAATCACCGAGAAGATCAACCGCAACATAGCCGAGCGGGAAGAGGACATCGACGAGTTCATCAAGCCGATAGACGAGGCGCTCAAGGCGGCCGGCTACAGCTTCACCATACGCAAGAGGATCAAGACCCCATATTCGATATGGTACAAGATGCACAACAAGCACGTGCCCTTCGAGCAGATCTTCGACCTCTACGCCGTGCGCATCGTCTTCACCCCGAAACTTGACGGGCCCCAGAACGAGCGCGACCAGGCATATCTCATATTCTCCACGATAACAAATCTATACAGGGAGAACGTGAGCCGCCGCAGAGACTGGATAGCACAGCCAAAGAACAACGGCTACGAAGCCCTGCACTGCACCCTGATGAGCCACGCCGGCGTGTGGGTGGAAGTCCAGATACGCTCCCGCAGGATGGACGACATAGCGGAGAAGGGCATCGCCGCCCACTGGGCCTACAAGAAGGACGGATACATCTCCGAGAACGACTCCGAGATGGACAAGTGGCTGGCCCAGGTGCACGACATCCTGCTGAGCAACGACGTCAGCGCCCTGGAACTGCTCGACATCATCCACAAGGACCTCGTCAGCTCCGAGATAGTGGTCTTCACCCCAAAGGGGGACCAGAAATCTATCATCAACGGCGCCACGGCCCTCGACTTCGCCTATATGATACACACCCACATAGGCAATGCGGCCATAGCGGCAAAGGTCAACATGAAGCTCGTGCCGCTCTCGCAGCCGCTCAAGTCCGGAGACCAGGTCGAGATCATCACGGCGGCCAACGCCGTGCCGAAGATGGAGTGGCTCCAGTTCCTGCAGACCAGATACGCAAGAAGCAAGGTTATCGAGTACTTCCGTGCAGACCGGGGGAACATCGCCGTCGACGGCAAGAAGATTTACGACGAGCGCATCAAGCAGATGGGGCTCAAGAATACCCCCTCCCTGCTCAAGAAATTCATGGCGTTCAACCAGATACGCGACGCGGAAGAACTCTACTTCAGAGTCGGGCTGGGCCTGCTCGGCCCGGAGCAGTTCAAGTCCATCATCGACGAGGAGAGCCTCACCTCCGGAGAGAAGAAGAAACTTGTCATCAAAGGTGAGGGCAGCAACATAAAGTACAAGATGGCCGGGTGCTGCAACCCGATACCGGGCGATCCGGTGGTCGGATTCATCACCGACGACAACACGGTCATCGTCCACAAGAAGTCCTGCGAGGTCGCGGAGAGACTCGCCAGCCGCTTCGGCAACAGGATAGTCATGCCGCAGTGGACCGCCAGCGAGCAGCATGAGTACCCCATCAAGATTTCCCTCAAAGGTCTGGACAAGATCGGCCTGCTCAGCGAGATATCCAGCTTCATCTCCAAGACCCTGGGCATCAACATCCGCAAGCTCCAGCTCTCCGCCGACGGCGGCCTGTTCGAGGGCAATATCGAGCTTCTTGTCAAGGACAAGAGGATACTCGAAAGCATGGTCGAAGGACTCAAGAAAATAGACGGCATCCAGGATGTCGTCAGGACAGACATTTGACAAGAAGATGAAACGGTTTATCCCTCTCATACTGACAGTATCGGCAGTGTTCATCCCGATGATGTTCACGCACTCATGCGCCAACACCACCGAGGCTCCGACCGGGGGCGCAAAAGACACCATCCCTCCATACATAATCGACATACGCCCTCTTCCGGGGGCTGTCGGAGTGCCGGTGCAGGGCGCCAAGTTCGTCTTCTGCTTCAATGAGTTCGTCACCATCAAGCAGGCGTCCAACATATTCCTCTCCCCTCCGCAGCAGAAGCCCCCTAAAGCGAGACTTCGAGGCAAGAATCTGATAGTCAGCTTCGAAGAGCCGCTCCTGGAGAATACCACCTACACCATCAATTTCACGGACGCCATAGCCGACGCCAACGAAGGCAATATGTTCGCGGGCTACACCTATGTGTTCTCCACCGGAGAGCGGATCGATTCGATGATGATTACCGGCACCGTGCAGGACTGCAACACCCTCTACCCCGTCAAGGGCGCGACCGTACTCCTGCACACGGACCTGTCGGACTCGGCCGTCTACAAGACAAGGCCGTACGCTGCCGTCAAGACGGACGACTGGGGATTCTTCGCCCTGCCGTTCATCAAGGACACCCTCTACCGGCTCTACGCCATAAAGGACTCGGACAACGACAACATGTTCAACCCGGAGACAGAGACTGTGGCATTCGTGGACTCCGTGATAAGGCCGGTCCTGACGGCCAGCGACACCGTCCGCGAAATCCTCCGCTATGACATGAAAGACACGGTGGCCTGCCTCGCGAGGCGAAGCGAGTACGAACTCAACCTCTTCCGCGAGAAGCCGTCCAAGCAATACATAGTCAACAAGGAACGCACCGCCGAAAGGGCGGCATACATCACATTCATGGCCCCGGACGCCGTGATCGACTCCATCACCATAGGAGATTACAGGCAGAGCCAGATAGTCAGCCAGTTCAACCTCACCAGGGACAGTCTCGAGCTGTGGATCAACAGCCGCAGAGCCGCCCCGGACACGATGAAGATAGCTGTCACCTACCTCAAGACCGACTCGCTCGGCGTCCTCGTCCCCGCCACGGAACAGATAAAACTTGCCATGCGGAACGACAGGAGAACCTACTCCAAACGCCCGCGCAAGAATCTCAAGCAGGAGGACACGACCTGCGTGCTGAATCTGACTGCCGACTCCAAGACCGTGGAGCAGAAGGGCTTCGAGATGCTCTTCCGCTACCCCATCATCCGCGAGAGCTTCGACTCCATCCGGTTCACGGCCATCACTCCGCGGCAGACCGAACAGAAAATGAACTTCAGCGTGGAGAGGGACAGCCTCAACCTGCGAAGATACGTCCTCACCCCGAAAGAGAAACTGCAGCGCGGATACGAGTACATACTCAAAGTGCCGCACAGGGCGTTCCGGGACATCAACGGATTCTGGTCAGATAGCCTGGAGGTCAAGTGCCGCCTCCCGGACGACGACAAGCTCAGCACGCTTGAGACGGTGATGAGCGGGGTTGACCGCAAATACATAGTGGACCTCCTCAGCGAGAAGAGAGACAAGGTGCTGAGAAGTTACATCATAGACTCCGACGCCACCCTCACGTTCCCGTACCTGTCCGAAGGCAGTTACTGCATCAGGATCACGGAAGACCGGAACCGCAACTCCATCGTGGACTCCGGCTCCATCCTGGAGCACCGGCAGCCGGAGAAGGTCAAGTTCTACGAGGTGGACGGCGGCAAATTCATCAGGATTCCGGCAGGCGCCGAAGTATCACAGAAGATAAATCTGTCAGAGATATTCAAATGAAGCCGATTTCAAAGATAATACTGCTTATTCTGCTCTTCCTGCCTCTCAGCCTGGGGGCGCAGGACAGCACGGCCGTCGCAAAAAAGCCGCGCCTGATAAACGACTACTCCCTGATCGGGGTCAACTACGGCGTCACTTTCGCCAACACCTGGTTCAGCCCGGCCAAGCACAACAGCGAATACGTCTTCACGACGAACTATGTCTCAGTCACATATACGAAGTTCAGCAAGCTGTTTGACCGTATGCCGTACTTCGCCCTGGTGCTCGGGGCCGCGATGGGCAACGAGGGCTACGCATTCAAGGCCGACAAGGAGACAGGAGTCTCCGCAGATGTGGACGGAGCCACGCGCTGCTCGATGCAGGTGATTGAATTCCCGGCCATGATGCAGTTCCACTATGATTTCGAGCCCGCGAAGGTGATGGCGAACGCCGGAGTCTACGGCGGGTGGCGGAGGAGCGTCACACGCTCCGGCCCTGCCCTGGAGCCGGAGTGGACAGACAAGTTCCGCAGTTACGAGCAGCGTTTCGACTACGGATTCCAGGGAGGTGCGGGCTTCGCCCTGATATTCGACCCGGTGGAGATACACTTCAACTGCCTGCTTCGCTGGTCCTGGTCCAATCTCTATGAGCCGGACTACAAAAGCAAGTATTACAACAACTACGCATACCCGCTGGACATCATGGCCACGGTGGGCCTGCACTTCCAGCTCTCGAAGCGCAGGGGCAAGACAAGGAAAGAGATAAAACAGGAAGCTTACAATATAGTATATGGACAGACTCAGGACGATACCGGTCAGGATAGGTAAAGACCTCATCATCGGAGGCGACGCCCCGATAGTGGTGCAGACCATGTGCAACACGCACACATCAGATGTGGACGCCACCGTCGCGCAATGCCTTGAACTCGCCGCGGCCGGAGCGCAGCTGATACGCATAACCGTGCCCGGGATGCAGGACATCCCGCAGTTGAAGGCCATCAAAGAGCGCCTGCGCTCACAAGGCTGCGAGACCCCGCTCGTGGCCGACATCCACTTCTCGTCCCGGACAGCCATAGCCGCCGCACAGATAGTGGAGAAGGTCAGGATCAATCCCGGCAACTTCCACCCTGACCACGAGACGGCCCGCAGCGAATTCGCCCGCCTGCTGGAAGTGTGTAAAGAGCACGGCACAGCCATCAGGGTTGGACTCAACCACGGTTCACTGGGCAGCTACATCACAGACCTCTACGGCAACACCCCGGAAGCCATGGCCCGCGCCGCGATGGAATGGCTGCAGATGTGCAAAGCCGCTGACTTCCTGAATGTCGTCGTATCACTGAAAGCGAGCAACACCGTAGTGATGACGGAAGCCTACAGGGAACTCGTCAGGATGATGCAGGAGGACGGCACCGTCTTCCCGCTGCACCTCGGAGTGACGGAAGCCGGCAACGGGGACAGCGGACGGATAAAGTCCTGCGTCGGCATCGCCACCCTGCTGCAGGAGGGCATAGGCGACACCCTGAGGGTATCACTGACAGAACCTCCGGTAGACGAACTTCCGGTCGCCCGTTTCCTTGCAGGCCAGGCGGAGGGCGACGAAATGCTCAGGGCCGCCGTCCAATGGGGGCCGAAACTGCTCAAAAGGGAAATGGACGACATCCCCGCCGAAGCAGGACTGTCAGAGTACCTGAAGGACGAGATTATGCAGGCGGCAAGACGCCGCTTCTACAAGCCGGAATACATAGCCTGCCCGGGATGCGGCCGCACGATGTATGACCTGCAGGGCACATTCGAAGAAGTCAAGAGACGCACCGCGCACCTCAAAGGGATGGTGATAGCCGTGATGGGCTGCATCGTCAACGGTCCCGGCGAAATGGCCGACGCCGACTGGGGATATGTCGGCGAAGGCGGCGGAAAAGTCTCCATCTACCACAACGGCCAGCCGGTCCTGAGGCACATTCCCGACAAAGAGGCCATCGACAAGCTCCTGGAGCTTATCGGAGAGTGTCACTCCACATAGAGCAGGAGGCCCTTCAGGTATTCCCCTTCCGGATGATAGATGCTGACAGGGTGATCCGCGCCCTGGCAGAAGCGGTCAATGATCCTGACCCTGCGCCCAGTCTGTGCGGCGGCAGAGAAGACGGTGTTGGCGAAGGAAATCTTGTCCACTACCTGCGAGCAGCTGAATGTGAACACAAGACCTCCCGGAGCCACCTTGGCGATCGCTGCGGCATTGAGGCGCTGATAAGCCCGCAGGGCATTCTTCAGCGCATCCCTATGCTTGGCGAATGCCGGAGGGTCAACGATGATGAGATCATACTTCCCCTCCTCGCAGGCGCCCAGATACTCTATGGCATCAGCGCAGATGTTCTTCCAGCACCCGTCCTGAGGAGCATTGAGGGCGAGATTTCGGTCGGCAAGGGCTATGGCCTTGGCCGAAGAGTCCACTGAATCCACGGACTGCGCCCCGCCAGTCAGCGCATAGACGCTGAAACCTCCTGTATAGCAGAAAAGATTGAGCACCCTCCTGCCGGCAGCATACTTGCCGACAAGGGCGCGGTTGTCCCTCTGGTCAAGGAAGAAGCCGGTCTTCTGCCCCTCCTCCCAGTTGACGAGGAAACGGCGGCCGTTCTCGCGCACGGAAGTCTCCGACTGCCGGAAATCATCCCGTCTGTACAGATAACCGTCGACAAGTTCGAGTCCGGCCTTGAACGGCGCTGTGCCGGAACTCTTGTCATACACTGCCTTGAGATTATCACCGAGGACATCCTTGAGAGCCTCGCAGATCCGCCCCTTCGACCTGAACATACCGACAGAATGCGCTTGAAGCACGCATACCCCGTCATACCAGTCCACGATAAGGCCCGGCAGGCCGTCACCCTCTCCATGAATAAGACGGAAACAGTCGGTAGAGGAAGGATTGAAGCAGTCGAGTCCTACGGCCTGCCGCATGGCGACCGCCCTGGCTATGGACACCCTCCAGAACCCCGGATCCTGCGGATCTCCGTCAAAGGAGAGAATCCTCACCGCGATTGAGCCGACCTGATAATGCCCGGCGGCAAGATACTGGCCCTCGGCGCTGTAGACAGCGACCATGTCACCTTCCGCAGGTGTCCCCTGGATTGTGGCGACCGCCCCGCTGAACACCCACGGATGAAAGCGGCGCAGCGAAGAGTCGCGGCCCTTCTTAAGAATGACTTTGATCATTGCACTGCTTGTTTTGTGTTGGAGGATTCAGTTCTTCCGGGCTGAGCGGATGCTTCTCCGAAGAGAGAAGTTTGAGGTACATCTCACGGCATATCCACGCATCTGTCGCGGCATAGAGCTGCTGTGACCGGGAGAGCTCCTCCGCCTCCCAGTTGGAAAGCTGCTGGGTCTTGGAGATACGGCAGCCGAGGATGATGGCAGACATCTTCTTCACGCTCTTGTCACGCACACCCCATTCTGAAGCGATCTTCTGCAGATCGACGAAATTGCGTGCCTCGAAACGGCGGTAGTGCTGCAGCCCGCGCACGTCGTCGTGCACGGCGGCGCCCACCTTGATGATATCCGGATTAGAAAGGACGGAGCACATGAGCTTGCGCATTCCGAGCCTGTTGACACGGAAAAGGTAGGCCTTGTCCGGACCGGAAAGCTGCAGGAGCGCGACATCGTGATGAGGCATGTTCGCGGCGAACACCGGACGTGTCTCCGTATCGAAACCTATCACCTTCTGGGACATCAGATATGCTATGGCCTTGGCATATTCAAGCCCCGGCTTTTCAATAATATGGATTTCTCCCGGGAATGCTCCCGACGGCAGTTTCTCTATCTCCTCAGGGAGGATACTAATTTTGAACATACGAACCTGGTATCAGGATGACAGATGCATCTTCGGCTTCAGGCCTCGGAACCGGCCTGAACGACTGCAGCTGCGGTTTGGCAATATTGTGTGTAAATAAATTCTTCTCGCGCAAATAGTTGAAAATCGCTCCGGCGGTCAACTCAAAAGAACTCTCCACCTCGAAATCCCTTGCGATAAGTCGACCGTATGTCATTGAACTTTCGTTCATTACGGACACCGTCATAGCCAACTCGTTCTTGATATCCTCCGGATTCACATTCATATCATCAATGATGACGGCATCCAGCACGCCGCCGTGCCCGGAGCGCACATACTCATCCAGCAGCCTGTAGACAAGACTGTCCCTGTCGCCGGAAGGCATGGGGAAGCACAGTGAACCGTCATGAGAATGGGTTCTGCAGGCTTCCGCAAAGAGCTCCTGATAGACTTCAGGCGAAGACAGGCGTGGATCGTAGATCACACCGACATTCATGAGACGGCGTCCTCCGCGTCCGAGCACCTCGTCAAATGAAATGGCGATAGGGGAAATGACCGGGATTCCGCAGCCGCTGCTGCGGAAAAGCGTGTCAACGTCGAACCCCCCATGCCGCGTCACGGACGGAGTTCCAAGTACGATAAGCTTGGACGAGAGCTTCTCTCCAAGCCCGTCAATATCATAAGGACTTATGTGCAGGGCCGTGTCCAGCGCGCACAGAGCATCCCGCACGACACGCTCGCGGAGAAAAGCGATTTCCGCGCTGTCAGGAGATGATTTCGCAAGATCTTCATCCGCAATGCAGTCAAGAGTCTCTCCGGCAAAATCCGGCAGACCGTCCGGCCTGCGCGACCCGTCCACATTGTCCCGGCAATCATACTCACGGAAAAGCTCCGCAAAGCGGTCTGCGGCGGCGGAAGGGCCGATGAAACTGATGGCCGCCTCTACGGACGGCTGAGCGGAACGCTTCAGGACAGACATCTCCTGCCCGGTCCTGTCAGCGAGGACAGCGCGGACATAAGGAATCGTGGGCCGCTTCTCCACGACACTGCGGCGGCAAGACGGCAACAAGACAATCAGTACAGCCGCTGAAGGCAGGAGAAAATCACGCAGCCTCATATCTTGACAATTGCGTAGATAATATTCTTGAGAATATAGCAGGCAAGGGTCATCACCAGCGCCATTGACCAGTTCAGAGAGCACAACAGGCAGATGACCGCCGAGAGGACGGCAAGAGCGGCAAAAGCCAGTCTCTTGACCTTAACGACACGGGAATCCTCCTTGTGGAATTTGAGCGAAAACATAGGTATCTCACTCACCATCAACACACTGAGCACAACGGATAGCAGCGGGAGGAACACAGGCCCAGCCGCCCAGTCAGCGAGGAAGCTGGCCGGAGTATGGCAGATATAGTAGCACAGCGAACCGCACAGCAGCGCCGAGGCCGGGACAGGAAGTCCGAGGAACGAATCTGACTGCCTTTTGTCCACATTGAACTTGGCGAGGCGCAGCGCGCTGAACACCGTCATGACCAGCGGTATCCAGCAATAGACGCTCTCGGCGAACATCTGCGTGCACATGAGCTTGTACAGCATCACGGAAGGGAGAACCCCGAAGCTCACAATGTCGCAGAGCGAGTCCAGTTCCTTGCCCAGATCCGAATATGCGCCCAGCAGTCTCGCGAAAAACCCGTCAAGGAAGTCGAAGACAGCGGCCGCCAGCATAAGATAGAAGGCGTACTCAAACCGGCCCTTGAACGCGAACACCACCCCGATGATGCCGCAGACGACATTCATCGAGGTGATGAAATCAGGGATGTATTTCTTTATCGACATTACTTGGACAGTTTCTTCCTCAGATCTTTAGGAAGAGCTGACTTGTGGATCATGTAGTCCATGCTCTGGTTCTTGACGAAAGCCTCGGTGACATACCAGATGCCCTTGTATTTGCCGGTCTCGCCCCAGGAATTCTTGACCATGTAGTATTTCTTGCCGTCCTGGTCCTTGGCGATGCCGAAAATCTGCATGCCGTGGTCGTCGGTGATGGTCTTGTTCTCGAACTCGACCTGACGGGACTCCTGCGTAGGAACGCTCTCCACGATGGACACCGGAGCAGGCTTGCCCTCCTCCTTGCCTACCCAATGCTCCTGGTCGGAACCGGCAGAGCTGGCCTTCACGTCCACGAGGATGCCGAGGCCGTTGCGGGTGAAGCCTGCGTGGCTCACGTCTGCGCCCCATGCTACGGTGTAACCCTTCATGATGGCATCGTCAAGGACTGACATGAACTCGTCGATAGGGACATTGTAGACCTCATCCCAGCGCCAGTTGTCGCAGACCTCGAGCGGGAACCAGCTGTAGAACGGATGATGTGTGAAAGATGAGAGGGTCACATAATCCTCAGGTACTATCTTCATCGCATCGCGGTACTCGGCAGGGGTGTATTCCTTCCCGTCAACCGTAAACTTCTCCGGGCAAGGGCCGAGATATGCGTCGAGCACGGCCTGGAATCCGGGCCTCCATGCTGTGGTAAGGGTCCTGTTCGGGTTCTTCGCGACTGCGGAGATGTAGCCCGCAAGCACTGCGTCAAGCTCGGCCTGCCTCGGCAGCTCGGTACCGTAGTTCATGCCGGTCATGGCTTCAAGCGGCACGATACCGTAGTCCTCGATCACGTGGAGCACGTCATCAGCCTCGGAGCCGGCGCCGAATGTAAGATTGCCGTCGAGACGGACATACTTCACCGCCCTGTCCATATAAGAATGGGAAACCACGTAGAATACCGAGAAATCAGGATATTTGAGGGTATCCTTGATGTTGCCCAGGCGTATCGCCTCCGACTCGAAGAAACCGATTGTGGAATAGGCCCAGCAGGTACCGCTGGAAGCCTGGTTCTTGACGGAAGTGATAGGATTGGCCTTGACCGTGGTGAAAGTGTAGTCAAGATCAGCGACTGGGGATTTCACCTGCGCGGTGGCACAGATGCTGGCGCACAAGATGGCGACCGGAATGATAAACTTCTTCATATACCTAACATTAAATTGTCATTGACAGGCGCGGCGAGGCGCAAGGACAAATATAATTATTTATTTTCTATATCCCCGCATTTTGCCATATCTTTGCATTTAGCACGAAACAACCATAATACCATCAATATGACACTTAAAAGCACAATTTCACTCATCGCGGCCCTGGCCATCTGCGGCACAGCGGCACAGGCGCAGATAAGCCTGCCGAAAGTCATCGGGGACAACATGGTCCTCCAGCAGGGCAAGAGAGTCGCGATCTGGGGCGAGGGCGTCCCTGGCAAAAAGGTCACTGTCAGATTCGCCGGACAGAGCGCCAGGGCCACGGTCGCCCCCGACGGGAAATGGTCAGTCAGCCTCGCACCGATGCAGGCCAGTTTCGAACCTCGGCAGATGACGATATCCGACGGGCGCAGCAAGGTGAAGCTCAACGACATCCTCGTCGGAGAAGTATGGCTCGCATCCGGACAGTCCAACATGGAGTACAGGATGGACAGGCCCAAGAACTATGTACTCCAGAAGCATGGTGAGGATGTGCAGAAGAAAGTCTTCGAAAAAGGGGGTGACCAGCGCGTGAGGGTACTCTATGTAGAGAAGCGCAACGGCACGGACACCCTGCCCAGCGACGGCTGGAAGAAGTCAAGCAAGGAGAACATCGCCCCGATTTCAGCCCCGGCATACCTTTTCGCCATCGAACTCGCCGACAGCCTCAATGTCCCGGTCGGGGTGATGAGCAGTTCCTGGGGAGGAAGTTCGATAGAGGTCTGGACCCCGCGTGAAGACATCATGGCATACACGACATCACATCCGGGATCGCAGAATCTGCGGGTACGCACATCAGAGTTCGGGAGCAAATTCGCCAATATGATAGCCCCGATGGCTCCATATACCTTGAGAGGCTTCCTGTGGTATCAGGGAGAGAGCAACTTCCAGAACCATCCGGACAGGTTCAAGTCCTACTACGACAAGCAGAAACTGCTTGTGGAATCATGGCGCAGGACCTGGGGAGATGACACTCTGCCGTTCTACTATGTCCAGATCGCTCCATGCGCATACTCGCAAAGGGAAAGCGCCTACGATGTCTCACGCGACATGCTGCCCGAATTCTGGGAACTGCAATACAGGCTCATGGACGTTCCACACTGCGGGATGGCCGCGACCACGGACCTGGTAGATGAAGTCGGCGACATCCACCCGCCATACAAGCATATCGTGGCGCACAGGCTCGCGCTTTGGGCCATGCGCGACGAATACGGGCGCAGCGGCATCGAGTGCCGCGGACCGGAACTCCAATCAGTGTCGCTCAGCGGCAACACGCTCACACTCAGCTTCTCGCATGCGGACGGGCTCAAGACCTCAGACGGCAAGGCCGTAAGGTGGCTCAAGGTATATCCCGACTATGGCAAGACAATCTCTCCGGAGGCCGCGGTCAGCGGGAACGAAATCACGATGACTCTGCCGGAAGGATTTAACATCAAAGAGATACGTTACGCCTGGGACGAAGCGGCGGTGACCAACCTCGAAAACGGCGCCGGCCTCCCGGCCAAGCCGTTCCGCTACATCTTCGGCTGCGAAGCTGACACGCAATAGAGGCGTGTTCATAGCAAAAAATAATCCCGGCCGTTTGGGGCCGGGATTATTTTTGCGTAAGAAGGGAAATTACTTCATGATGACCTTGGCCATCTCAAGAACCTTGTTTGAGTAACCCCACTCGTTGTCGTACCATGCGCAAACCTTCACGAAGGTAGGATCGAGCTGGATACCGGCCTTCACATCAAAGATGGAGGTGTGAGAGTCGTTGCGGAAGTCGGTGGAAACGACAGCCTCGTCGGTGTATCCGAGAATACCCTTGAGCTCGCCCTCAGATGCCTTCTTCATGGCAGCGCAGATCTCCTCGTAGGTGCAAGGCTTCTCAAGCTCTGCGGTGAGGTCAACGAAGCTGACGTCAGAAGTAGGGACACGGAGTGACATGCCGGTGAGCTTGCCGTTGAGGACAGGGAGAACCTTGCCTACAGCCTTGGCGGCGCCGGTAGATGAAGGGATGATGTTCTCGAGGATACCGCGGCCGCCTCTCCAGTCCTTCTTTGAAGGGCCGTCAACGGTCTTCTGGGTAGCGGTGGCTGCGTGAACGGTGGTCATGAGACCCCTCTTGATTCCGAAGGTGTCATTGAGGACCTTGGAGATAGGGGCGAGACAGTTGGTGGTGCAGGAAGCGTTGGAGATGATGTCCTGGCCTGCATAGGTCTCGTGGTTAACACCGTAAACGAACATTGGGGTGGCATCCTTGGAAGGAGCTGACATGATCACCTTCTTCGCGCCTGCGGTGATGTGCTTGCGGGCGGTCTCGTCGGTGAGGAAGAATCCGGTAGACTCAACCACAACATCGGCGCCGACCTCGTTCCACTTGAGGTTTGCAGGGTCCATCTCAGCCGTGATGCGGATCTTCTTGCCATTTACGACAAGAGCACCACCTTCAACAGAAATCTCGCCCTTGAAGATGCCGTGTACTGAATCGTACTTAAGCATATAGGCGAGATACTCAGGATCAAGAAGGTCATTGATACCTACAACTTCGATGTCGCTTGAGAAATTCTCAACTGCTGCACGGAAGACCATACGTCCGATACGGCCGAATCCGTTAATACCAAGTTTTACCATTTTTGTAATAATAAGTTGTTATAAAATTATTTACTAATCTCCTAACCGTAAAAGGCGATGCAAATTTATCAATTTTTCTATTGAAAATCAATTATATTTGTATAAAAATTCGCAATGAAGATAATCATCACCAACGACGACGGCTACGAAGCCAAGGGTCTGCAGGCCCTCACGGGCATCATGCGCCCCTTTGGAGATCTGACCGTGGTGGCCCCGAAAGCCCCCCAGAGCGGGATGTCGATGGCCGTGTCGATGGGGCACAGGCCTATCGCCGTCAGAAAGCTCTCCGAAGAGCCGGGACTCGAGCGCTGGTATCTGGACGGCACGCCCGCAAGCTGCGTGAAATTCGCCCTTGACAACATACTCTGGCCGCAGAACGCCGACCTCGTCGTGAGCGGAATCAATCACGGCAACAACGCGGCCACGGCAGCCATATACTCCGGCACCATCGGGGCAGCGATGGAAGGGGCGGTCAACGGGGTTCCATCGATAGGAGTGAGCCTCGACAACTACGACCCGGACGCGGACTTCTCCGCCATAGAGCGTATGCTCCCGTCCATAATCGAGAGGATTCTCGCCGGCTCGGAGCGCCGCTTCGGACAGTTCTACAATGTCAACTTCCCCGCCCTCCCCTACGACAAGATCAAAGGCATACGCTTCTGCCACATGGGCAGGGGTCACTGGGAGCGCGAATACCGCCCGTATGCGGAGTTTCTCGCCGAGAGCGGCAAATGCCCCGACGAGGCCGCAAGGAGGTATCTTGACAATCTGGAAGACGGAGAGAGCGTATTCGTGATGGCGGGTGACTTCACCGACAACGGCGACAATGTCTATCCGGCAGACCATCAGGTCCTGGAAGAAGGCTATGTCACCATCACTCCGCACAACATCGACAACACAGACAGACAAGAACTCCGCAGACTATGCGATACTACCTTATAGCCGGAGAAGCCTCCGGCGACCTGCACGGAAGCAATCTGATAAGGGGCCTCGCGGCAGAGGACCCGCAGGCGGAATTCAGGTTCTGGGGAGGCGACCTGATGCGCGAGGCCGCAGAGGAGCACGACGCCCCTTTCACCCTGGTGCACCACTACCGCGACGGGGCGGTGATGGGTCTGGCGGAAGTGCTCTCCAAAGGTTTCAGGCTACTTGAGAACCTGCACGGCTGCGAGAAGGACATCATGGAGTGGAAGCCTGATGTCGTGATACTCATAGACTACCCGGGCTTCAACATGAAAGTGGCGAAGTTCTGCCACGCGAGAGGCCAGAAAGTGTTCTACTATATAGCCCCGAAGACCTGGGCCTCCCGGGAAGGGCGCAACAGGCAGCTCAAGGAACTGGTGGACAGGCTATTCATAGTGTTCCCGTTCGAGGTGCCGTACTTCACCGCCCGCGGGATTCCGTTCACATACGAGGGCAACCCTCTCGTAGACGCCGTTGACTCGCACAACTACTCCCGGCCGGAAACGGACAAGTACATCGCCCTGCTCGCCGGTTCGAGGAAGGCGGAGATTTCCAGGATGATGCCCGTGCTCATGCAGATGGCGGACAGGCTCGCCGGGACCGCGGAATACCGCGACTGGAAGTTCATAATCGCAGGGGCGCCGGCACGCGGCGAAAGCGACTACACCAAGTATATAGGCGGGAGGAAGAACGTCCGCCTCATATTCGACAGGACTTACGACATACTCAAGTATGCCGAGGCGGCCGTGATCAACTCCGGCACGGCATCGCTCGAAGCGGCCCTCATCGGCACGCCCCAGGTGGTCGGGTGGAACACCTCTCCCCTGACATGGTTCGCGGCAAGGCACATATTGAAGGTGCAGGACCACATCAAGTACATCTCCCTCGGCAACCTGTGCCTCGACAGGCAGGTTTTCAAGGAATACATCCAGGACGACTTCACGCCTGAAAGCATAGAGAAAGAAATCAGAAGAATTCTGGAAGACGGGCAGTACCGCGAAGAAATGCTGCAAGGATACGCGCAGATCAGGGAATCCCTCGGAGGATCAGGCGCTTCCCGCAAGGTGGCGGCGGCAATGATAAAAGAACTCAAGACACAATGACAGCACTCATCACAGGAGCCTCAAGAGGCATAGGGAAAGCGATCGCCCTAGAACTCGCATCGCTCGGATACGATCTCGCGATGCCCGGAAGAGACCTCTCCCGGCTCGGGAAGACCGCGGAGGAGGCGGAGAAGCGTGGAGTAAGGACGCTGTGCATCGAAGCGGACCTCGCCGACAGCACCACATGCCCGATGATAGTGGAACGCGCCGCTGCGGCATTCGGAGGCATCGACCTGCTGGTCAACTGCGCGGGCCTCTCGGCCGCCGGGAGTTTCACGGAAGCGAGCCCGGAGCTCTGGGACAAGGTGTTCGCGGTCAACGCGAAAGCCCCGTTCTTCCTGTCGCAGGCCGCCCTCCCCTATCTCAAGAAATCCGTAAAGCCCACGGTCATCAACATCTCCTCGGTAGTAGGATTCAAGGGATACGCCAAACAGTCCGTCTACGCCTCATCCAAGCATGCCCTGGCCGGGTTCACGCAGGTCTTCGCCAAGGAAGTGCAGCCGTTCGGAATCAGGGTGCACCTGATCTCACCTGGCGGAGTCGCCACTGAGATGGTCAAGCAGATGAGGCCTGACATCAAGGCGGACGAACTCATCCAGCCGGAAGAGATCGCTGAGATCGTGCGCTTCATCCTCACCCGCAAGGGCAAGGGCACGATAGACGAATTCTATATCAGAAGATTCTCCGGCCTCGCCTTCGACTGATGAGCTCTGGGCCGGGGCGACGGGGTCAATACTGCCTCTCGCCGAATATGGCGGTGCCTATACGGACTATGGTAGCACCGTATTCTATGGCTATGCGCCAGTCCCCGGACATGCCGATGGACAGCTCCCTGAAGTCCGTAAGCTCCGGGAAGAGGTCCTTGAGATAGGACATGAAGTGGCTTATACGTCCGAAATCGGCCCGGATATCATCTTCATTGTCGGTGTGGGTCGCCATCCCCATAAGCCCGCAGAAACGGATGTTGCCGTAGCTCCCGGCACGGAAAAGAATATCCAGGATCTCCTCCTCGACAAAGCCCTGCTTTGTCTGCTCGGCTCCGATGTGGAGTTCCAGCAGGACATGGATCACCTTGCCGTTCTTCTTCCCCCAATCGTCCACATCGCCAAGCAGGTGCAGACTGTCTATGGATTCGACCATGTCGGCATAAGGAAGGACCAGCTTGAGCTTGTTGGTCTGGAGGTGGCCGATGAAATGCCACTCGAACTCTCCGCGCGGCACGCCAAGCTCCTCGTGGATGGCCTTTATCTTCCCGGCGAACTCCTGGGGCCTGTTCTCTCCGAAGCGGTGCTGCCCGGCACTGTAGGCCTCCATTATGGTCTCGACCGGGTGGAATTTGGAAACTGCCACCAGTTTGACTTCCGGCGGCAGTTCCTTTAAAATCTTGTCTATGTTTTCCTTGATCATCTCGCTAACGGCGCTTCTGCTGCTGTTTGAGCTGCTGCTCCTGCATCCTCTGGACTTCCTCCAGCTTCTGCTGCCATTTGCTCTTCGGCAGAGGCTTGCCTTCGGATGCGCGAACCTTCTCAAGAATCGCGTCCTTGTTGATGGACTTGCGTATCAGCCAGGTCTGAAGGATTGAAATCAGCTGTGAGAGAAGGTAATAGTAGCTGAGGGCCGCGGAGAGGCTGTTACAGATGAAGAACATCATTATAGGCATCATCCACAGGCTCATGAAGCGCATCGAAGCCGCGCTCGGGTCGTTGGCGCTAGGCTGCGATGACATCGTCAGCTTGGAGTAGACCCACATCGTCACAGCCATGAGGAGGGCGAAAAGCGACAGGTGGTCTCCGAGAATCGGTATCCGCACCCCGTAGTCTATGATCGAGTCATAGGCGGAGAGGTCGTGGCACCACAGGAAGGACTGCTGGCGCAGTTCGATGGATGCCGGGAAGAAGCGGAACATGGCCCAGAGGATAGGGAAAGTCAGAAGCATCGGGAGGCATCCGCCCATAGGGCTTACCCCGGCCCGCTTGTAGAGGGCCATGGTGGCCTGCTGCTTCTTGAGCATCTCCTGCTGGTTGTCGTTGTGCGGGTATTTGGCGTTGATCTTGTCAAGTTCCGGCTTGAGGGCCGACATCTTGGCAGATGACGCATAGGACTTGTAAGTCAACGGGAACACCACAATCTTGATCACCAAGGTCATCAGAAGGATGATGAGACCGAAGTTGCTGATGAAACGGCTGAAGAAGTCGAACATCGGGATGATTGCATACTTGGTGAACCAGCCCACGAGCCAGCCTCCGAGCGGGATTATCTTCTCGTACTTCTGGCCGTAGCTCTTGAGGACCTTGTAGTCGTTAGGACCGAAATAGAACTCGAGCGGCACGGTCACTTTGGCGCCCTGGCCCAGTTCGGCGCGCATCTTCGCGCTGCAGGCCATGAGGTTGCGCTCAGGGTCATCCTGCTGGAAGAACCCTATGCCGAGTTCTCCTGAAGAGAACTGCTGCGGGGCGCGGACGATGGTGGAGAAGAACTGCTGCTGGAACGCGAACCAGCTCAGGCGGGACTCCACGCGCTTGGATGCGCTGCGGCCACGGCCTATCTCCACAGGCTTCTTGTCACCGTCGAAATAGTAGTCGAGCTTGGAGTACTGGGTCTCGTTCTTGTATCCCTTCTCCATGCGCGGCATAGTCACCTCGAAGTCAATGTCATACGAGCTGACATTGCGCGGTATCACGCCCTGCATCCCCACGAATGAGAGCTGGTTGTCCACGCGGTAGCTGTCGCCGAGAAGCGTGTACTTCTGCTCGATGTAGCCGCCTCCCTCAAAAGGCAGGCGCATCACCACCGAACTGTCGGTCTGCCCGGCGAGGGTGAAGTTGAAGTCCTTGGTCTGGATATACTCCCCCGTATAGAGGCTGATGGAATACTCGGCATCCCCGGGACGGAACATATAGAGGTCCGTGCTGTCGTAGTTACGGAACTTCTTGAGCCTTACAGAATAAGGCTTGGCGCCGCGTGTAGAGAGTTTCATCTCGAGGACATCGTTCTCAAGCGTCACGATGCTCTCCTGGGCCTTGGATGCGTTCTCAAGAAGAGAATCCTTATAGATGGCCACAGACGCACCGGACTCCCTCTCAGGGGCGGCGGACTCGAGCACGGCTTCCGACGCCATCCTCTGCGGAGGCATCTGCGCGAGAGCTATAGAGTCCTGCTGAGCCTGAAGCTCGGCGGCCTTGCGGGCCCGGTCTGACTGAAAGAATGTGAACCCTATGAAAATAAGGGCGATGAGAATAAATCCGATTACCGAATTTTTATCCATTATCTGCTTTCCTCCTCTGCTTTACGAATCTGTGCTTCAAGGTCTTTGAGCTCCTCCTTCGCCTTGTCTATCTTCTCCTGCATCTGCCTTATAAGCGGTTCGCTGTTCTTTGAAGCAGAGAAAAATCCTATGTTGTTCTCGTAAGTGATGATGTTCTGCTGAAGGGTGCGGTACTTGCTGACAAGAGCATCCTTAGGGCTCTGCGGGAACTGGCCCCTGCCCGGACGGGCTCCCCTTGCGCTCGGCGAGAAGAGAGGGAACGCCTTCTTCATGGCATCGCGGAAAGCATCATTGACATTGTCCTTCTCCTTGTATGGCACGTGACCGATCGCCTGCCAGCGCTCGTTGAACGAACGCATCTTCTCGGCGTTGGCGGTCTCGTCATCGCCAGGCGTATAGGCGAGAACTTCCTCTATGAGTTTCTTCTTCGCCTTGAGGTTGGAGTAGAAATCATTATCCGGGGAGGCGTTGGCGTCGCGCTTCTCGAAGAACTCGTCACATGCCGCGCGGAATCTCTTCCAGAGCTGCTCCGACTTCTTGCGAGGCACTGACCCGATCTCCTTCCACTGCTTCTGCAGGGCAACGTACTGGTCGGTGGTCTTCTTCCAGTCGGTGCTGTCCTTGAGAGCCTCAGCCTGCTCTATCAGGGCCTGCTTCTTCTCAAGATTGGCGTTGAGGTTGTCCTTTATATCGGAGAAATAGGCCCTCTTCTTCGCGAAGAAGGCGTCACAGGCCGCACGGAAACGGTCATATATCTTCTGATTCTCCTTCTTGGTGGCGAAACCGATCTTGCGCCACTCGGCCTGTATGGACTCGATCTCCTTGGTGAGAGCCGTCCACTCGGCGGAGCTTTTCACGTCAGCCGCGGCGATCTCCTCGAGCTTTTCGCAAAGCTCCCTCTTCTTGGCGAGGTTCTCCTCCTGCTGTCCCTTGAGGCCTTCGAAATGGGCCTGGTATTTCTTGTTGATGACGGCCGTCGCCGCCTTGAAACGGTTCCAGATGTCCTCGCGTTTCTCCTTGGCAACAGGGCCGTACTCCTTCCACTGCTCGTGAAGTTTCTGCAGCTCGTGGAACGCGCTTACGACATTTTCGTTCTCGGCCAGCTTCTCAGCCGCCTCGCAGAACGCCTCTTTGGCCTCGAGATTCTTGCGGAAGTCCAGGTCACGGAGATCACGGTTGATCTTGACCATGTCATAGAACTTCTCGACATAGTACTGGTATGTATCGTTTATGTTCCTGTAGGCGCTCGCCGGTACCGGACCCGCTTCGCGCCAGCGGTTCTGAAGCTCGCGGAACACCGGGAAACGGGCGCTCACATCGTCCTGACCTTCCACGAGGGCCTTGAGTTCATCGATGACAGCCTGCTTCTTGGCGAGGTTGGCCTCGCGCTGCTCGTCCTGCCTGCGGTTGAACTCCGCGCGTTCCTTCTTGTAGTCGGCATACATCGCCTTGAAGTTCTGCTCCACGGCCTCGAAAGGGTTGTCCAGGCTTCCCGTGGAAGCGTCGTCGCCCTTGAGCCTCAAAAGCAATTTGTAGAATGCCGACTTGATGGCCTCGGCCTCCTTGGAGCGCATCATGCTGTCCGCCCCGGTCTTCAATTTGACAAAAAGGTCCGAAAGTTCCGCAAGAGACTTGCCGGAGAGATCCTCCAGCTTGTCCCCGACAGCCTCAGCCTTCTCGGACACAGCAGCGCGGTCAACAAGCTCGCCGGCCTTGTCCGAAAGAGCCTCAACCTTGTCTGCGACCTTATCCGCTACCTCTGAAACGACCTCTTGGATCTTCTCAGGAAAGTTGTTTTCGCTCATAATCAATTTAGAGTATTTGTTATAACCCAACAAATATACGAATTAAAAATAATACGCGGCCAAGTAATCCGCCAAGATTGACTAAATTTGCAGGAAAATCAGACAGATATATGAGAATAGACATATTGACGGTGGTCCCGGAACTGCTGGACAGCCCGTTGTCCCACTCTATTGTAGGACGCGCACGGAAGAAGGGCCTCGCGGAGATTTTCATCCACGACCTCCGCAAATACGGCCTGGGACCGCGCAAGAATGTGGACGACTACAGCTACGGAGGCGACGCGGGGATGGTGATGACCATAGAGCCGGTGTTCCGGATGGTGGAAGAGCTCAAGGCGGAACGGGACTATGACGAGATAATCTACATGTCCCCGGACGGCGAGACTCTCAGCCAGGGGATAGCCAACGAACTCTCCCTCAAGGGGAATCTCATGATTCTGTGCGGACACTACAAGGGCATAGACCACAGGATACGCGAACACCTCATCACGCGCGAGATTTCCGTCGGGGACTATGTCGTCAGCGGCGGGGAAATCCCGGCGGCGCTGCTCACCGACGCCATAGTCAGACTGATTCCGGGCGTGCTCACTGACGAGACCTCCGCCCTGTCGGACTGCTTCCAGGACGAACTGCTCTCCCCGCCCGTATACACGCGCCCGGCGGAATTCAACGGATGGAAAGTGCCCGATGTGCTGCTCAGCGGCAACCCGAAACTGATACGCGAGTGGCAGGACGAACAGGCCCTGGAGAGGACCCGGAGGCTGCGTCCGGAGCTGCTTAATAAATAATTTTAATATCTCTTGAATTTTTTTCGAAAAAAATTTGAAAAAGTATTGCATATCCAAAAAAGATGCGTACCTTTGCTTTCGGAAATGAAACAACTCAGCCGTCGGCTTCGGCCGCGGCATCTAACCAACGATAATTAACCTTCTATAAGGTAATACACTACTAACTAACCGTAAAACCCCGCTGCGAAGCGGGGTTTTGTCGTATTGGCGGACAGGCCGGCTGAGAAGTTGTTTTGATTTATGTTGAAAATTCTTTTACTTGCTTTTTCGCCATATTTTTTCCTGGCTTTCTCGGTCAGATAGTTCTACTATCTTTCTCAAAATCCAGAAAAAACTCTGACAGAAAAAATCTTCATAAAATTTATGACAAATAAATTCAAAACAACTTCTGATTCCGGCATGATTCCCGGGGAGGTAGGCGGGACGGGCGGCGCGTATGCCATGAGCGGCCCAGGTGACACCCGGAATCCGTCCGGCTACTTCACCGGGACGAGGCTCACTTCATAGAGGCGCGGCCAGTTCTTGCCCGTCAGCCAGATTTTCCCGCTCGCCTTGTCGTACGCGATGCCGTTGAGCACATCTGTGTTGCGGGTACGCAGCTTGTCGGGAAGCAGGCCGGTGCAGTCCACGGTAGCCTCGACCCTGCCGTCCGACGGATTGATGATGACAATCATGTCCGTCATGTAGACGTTCGCCCAGATTTTCCCGTCTATCCACTCCAACTCGTTCAGATACCTTACCGGCCTGCCGTCGAGCCTGACATCCAGCGTCTTGAGAAGTTTCAACTCCGGAGACAGGAAATATATGCGGGACGAACCGTCGGACGCGACAAGGGATTCGCCGTCGGTGGTGAGGCCCCAGCCCTCACGCGGATATGAGTAAGTCTTCTTATATTTAAGAGTCTCGGCGTCGTAGACGAACGCGACCTTGTTGGTCCATGTCAGGATGTAGAGGTTCCCGCCCAGCATCACCGAGCCCTCTCCGAAATATTTGCGCGCAAAATCCAGCCTGCGGTTCACCTTCCCCGTCTCGTAGTCCACCACGCGGAACGAAGACTTCCCGTACTGCCCCGTGCTCTCGTACATCTGGCCTCCCTCATAGAAAAGCCCCTGGGTGTATGCGGCCGCGTCATGGTCGTACTCCTTGATTACCTTTACCTTATATTGCGCGACTCTCGCCTGGCAACCGGCGCACACGGAGCACAGCAGCGCTGCGAGCGAAAAAATTGAAATTAACTTGCACTTCATATCCGCGAATTTACAAACTAATTGTATATTTGTGTCCCGTTATGAATACAAAGTATATATTTGTCACGGGCGGAGTGGCCTCTTCACTCGGCAAAGGCATCATCGCCGCATCACTCGCAAAACTCCTTCAGGCCAGAGGTCTAAGAGTCACCATCCAGAAGTTTGACCCCTATATTAATATCGATCCGGGCACGCTCAACCCGTACGAGCACGGCGAATGCTACGTCACCGAAGACGGGGCGGAAACGGACCTCGACCTCGGGCACTACGAGCGCTTCCTCGGGGTCCACACTTCCAAGGCCAACAACGTCACCACAGGCAAGATATACAACACCGTGATAACCAAGGAACGCGAGGGTGCGTACCTCGGCAAGACAGTACAGATCGTCCCGCACATCACGGATGAGATCAAACGCCGCATGCTACTGCTCGGCAACACAGGCAAATACGACATCATCATCACAGAGATCGGAGGGACGGTAGGCGACATGGAGTCGCAGCCGTTCGTCGAGGCCGTCCGCCAGCTCCAGTGGGAGCTTCCGGAAGAGGACTGCATGTCAATCCACCTCACCCTTGTGCCTTACCTGAGCGCGGCCAAGGAACTCAAGACCAAGCCGACACAGCACTCAGTGCAGATGCTCCAGCAGGCCGGGGTGCAGCCGGATGTGATAGTGTGCCGCACCGAACACCCGCTCACTCCGGAACTCCGCAAGAAAGTGGCCCTGTTCTGCAATGTCAAGCCGGGACATGTCATCCAGTCCATAGACGCCTGGAGCATATACCAGGTCCCGCTCAACATGCACGAAGAGCACCTCGACGAGCTCGTGGTACGCCACCTCCAGGTCGAGAATTTCGCTCAGCCGGACATGAAGGAATGGAGCGCTTTCCTCTCCAGGCTCAAGAACCCGAAATCAGAGATAGATGTCGCCCTCGTGGGCAAATATGTGGAGCTTCAGGACGCATACAAGTCAATTCTGGAATCCTTCGTACACGCAGGTGCCGCCAACGAATGCAGGGTCAAGGTACATACCGTGCACAGCGAACACCTTGACGAGAACAACGCCGGGGAGATTCTCGGGAAGATGGACGGGATCCTCGTGGCCCCGGGATTCGGAGAGCGCGGACTGGAGGGGAAGATCGTGGCAGTGCGGTACGCCCGCGAGCACAACGTGCCGTTCTTCGGAATCTGCCTCGGCATGCAGATGTGCGTGGTAGAGTTCGCCCGCGACGTGCTCGGCTACAAGGACGCGGCGTCGGCGGAAGTCAACCCTAAGTCCACCCACCCGGTGATCGACCTGATGGAAGACCAGAAATCCACGACCATCAAGGGCGGCACCATGAGGCTCGGCGCCTACGACTGCCAGCTCAAGAAAGGCTCGCTCGTGGAGAAAATCTACGGCACAGAGATGATCTCGGAAAGACACCGCCACCGCTACGAGTTCAACTCCGAGTATCTTGAAGCCTTCGAGAACGCCGGCCTGATGGCCACGGGACGCAACCCGCAGACCGGGCTCGTGGAAGTCGTAGAGATACCGAAGCACCCGTTCTTCATCGGAGTGCAGTTCCATCCGGAGTTCAAGAGCACCCCGGAGCATCCGCAACCTATCTTCACCGCTTTCGTCAAGGCCGCCATGTCCCACAAGTAAGCGGCAACGATTTCCGGGAACAGCCCGTGCGTAGAAAGTGGCCTGGTGCGCACGGGCCAACCTCGCTGATGCATTCTGTTCAGCAAAAGGCCGCCTCCGATTCGAAGTTGAAGAAAGTCGCTGACTTTGTCCGGCCAAATGATGTTCTGCCGGAGAAAAGTTCGTTTGAGGGTGATTTGTCCGGCAGAAGGTCGTTTAGGCGGAGAAAATCGCCTGGCCGCCCAAATCCGGCCAGAGCCGGGTTTCGGCGGCCAGATACATGCTAATAAGGAATTCGTACGGCAGCCCCGGTCTTTCCCGAACCGAGGCACCTCCGAAAGGCCTTTGGTACGGCAAAGACCAGTTTCCCGTACCAAATGGGCAGGGCAGGAGACTGAGGTGTCTGAGGCGTTTGCGGTATATGCGGGGAACTGCTACAGCTCCTTGCGCCAGCGGGCCAGCGGGATGCCGAGCTGACCGCGGTATTTGGCGATGGTCCGGCGGGCCACCTCGTAGCCGTGCTTGCCCATCTCGATGATAAGCCACTCATCGGTGAGCGGTTTACTCTTGTCCCCGGCGTCCACGCATTCCTGCAGGACCTTCTTGAGCCCGTGCGGCCACCGGCGCCAAGATGAACCTCGCGTACGCCACAGGGCCGTTTTCTGTACCGAACTGTCCGGCGAGGCCGTCCCGTACGACAGAAGACCTGATTCTGTACGGTGCGGTGGGGTGTGCCGCCACAGTACCGCACCGGGCTCATTGCTGAAGTCCGTCGCTTCCAGGTGTGAGCCGTTTTCGGCATTTCCGCTACTACCTGAACCGTCAACCTGCACCGCATGGCCCTCTGCGGCATCCGTCGCTTCCAGGTGTGATTCAGGCTCCTGGCCCGGCGCTATGGCAGCGGACGTCCGGGAACAGACAGCCTCCTGCGATGCTTTTGTGTTGAGCAGGAGGCTGCCCGCTCCCGGTGCGCCGCCCATCAGGACATCTCCGGCCGGCCTCATCGCTAAAACCCTCCCCAACTCTCT
>ULRB01009786.1_pt1 | contig 31897 bp, 29 predicted proteins | sample 1955051 | NCBI WGS metagenome assembly ULRB01 (sample SAMEA4835671, study PRJEB28245) | human gut metagenome | biome: gut microbiome; material: fecal sample | place: Denmark | collected 2008 | reverse complement strand
TTGCCGTCTATGTCATCCAGCAGAGCCTCAGCAAGGGACACAAGGCCGGATTCATCACCGGGCTGGGCGCAACTATAGTCGACACCGTATTCGCATGCATATCCATTTTCGCCCTCGCCTACGCGCAGGAGTTTATGGACAGGCACAGCGAGTTTCTACTCGTGGCAGGCGGAATCACCGTCACAATCATCGGAGTGATAATGATTTTCACCAACCCGATTGAACGAGAAGCACGTCTGAGTAAAGGAAACGAGCGCATCACGAAACTCGCGAGTAAGAACAATCGCGTGACAGTCAATGACTTCATCAAGTCTCTGCTCATGGGGCTTGCAAACCCTGGCGGCATACTCGTGCTCTTTGCTCTTTTCACAGCATTTGGAATCGACACGACAAACAGCCAAGACTGGACGGCTGCACCTACAATCCTCGCAGTCGCAGCAGGAACCATCTTCTACTGGTTCTTCTTCAGCTGGGGAGTCAGCCATTTCAGGAAATATGTAAAAATGCGCACGCTGATCTGGATCACAAGAATAACCGGAGCGGTCATCGCCATCCTCGGACTCGCCCTTTTGAGCGAAGGACTCTTCAGGGTTCTTTTCCAGGGTGCTAAATTCTTCTGAATCAAAGCATAGGATTTGAGAGTTTGATGTTAGAATACTTGCGTAACTTGAATATTTGATAACATGGGCAAGATAAAATCTTTTTTCGGAAACTGGATAGTAAAGAACCTCCTCGGGGCAGTTGTCGTGGTGGCGGTGCTCGTCATCGTGGCTTCAGTGTCACTTAACCTGCTCACAGGACACAACAAGGAACTCGTCGTGCCGGACCTCACGGACATGAGGGTAAAAGATGCCGAATTCGAGGCACACCAGGCCGGGATGCGTACGGAAATAGTGGACTCAGTCTATGTCAGGAGGCTCAAAAGAGGATATGTGTACAAGCAGAATCCAGTGCCGGGCTCAAAAGTCAAGAAAGGACGCCGGATTGCTCTGACAATCAACGCCGTGACTCCTAAAAAGGTGAGTATGCCCAACCTTGTGGGATATTCGATGAGGCAAGCCAAGGCAGAACTCGGAACGAGAGGTTTGGTTCTCGGCAAGCTCGTGTATGTCAACGACATTGCCACAAACAATGTGCTACGTCAACTTCACGGAAATATGGAAATCGAGCCCGGGACTCCGATTGAGAGCGAGTCAGTGATCGACCTCGTGGTGGGTCTCAGTCCAGAAGACAACATGACGAGCGTTCCTGACACGAGAGGTCTCAAGCGCAGCAGCGCAATAGATCTCATACAGGAGAACTCGCTAAATGTCAAGAAGATAGTCTATGACAAGACAGTCAAGACATACGAGGACAGCACAAAGGCATTCGTGTGGCGGCAGGCCCCGGAACCTTCCGAGCTGCCTTGTCTGATGGGAGGCGATGTCTCGATATATCTTACAACGGACCTCGCGAAGAAACCGGCAAAATTCTAAATAATATGAGCGTATTCGACGATGAACTGCGTGAGGAATTCCTCGATGACACAGACACCACGGCGGAACTCGACACCCCAGAAGGAGCGGAGGAAATGTTCGAGCACTACCGCTTTGACGTCGACAAGGGGCAGACTCCCGTAAGAGTGGACAAGTACCTCGCCTCCCACATGGAATACACCTCACGACACCGTATTCAACTTGCAATAAAGAAGGAATATATCCGCGTAAACGAAAGAGTCGCAAAGGCGAACTGCATCGTCAAGCCTGGGGATGTAATTCAGTTCGTGATGCCATATCAAAGGCGTGGACTTGAGATTTTGCCTGAAAATATTCCGCTTGACATAGTTTATGAAGACGATGACGTCCTTGTGATAAACAAGCCTGCCGGAATGGTTGTGCACCCGGGCCACGGGCATTTCAACGGCACACTCGTTAACGCCCTCGCCTACCACCTCGGCATTTCGCAAGGCCCTGACGCCAAAGATGAAAGGATGGGTGTGCTTGTGCACAGGATTGACAAGGATACATCCGGACTGTTGGTGGTGGCAAAAAATGACGAAGCACAGCTTGACCTTGCCAAACAGTTTTTCGTCCATTCCATTGAAAGAAAATATATTGCAATAGTTTGGGGCAACATCCGCGAAGATGAGGGAACGATAGTCGGCAACATCGGCCGCGACCCTTCCGACAGGATGAAATTCCGGGTTTTCCCGGACGGAGACCACGGGAAGCACGCAGTCACACATTACAAGGTAATTGAGCGGTTCGGCTTTGTGACAGTGGTCGAATGCATTTTGGAGACCGGACGCACGCATCAGATTCGTGTCCATATGAACTATATCGGTCATCCCCTCTTCAACGACGAACGCTATGGTGGCTCCGAAATCCGAAAGGGGACGATTTACGCCAAATACACCCAATTCATCCGCAATTGTTTCAAACTTCTCCCTCGCCAGGCTCTGCACGCGAAGACTCTCGGATTCGTACATCCACGTAGCGGAGAACTCGTCCATTTCGACTCTCCAATCCCTTCGGATATGCAGGAACTGATTGAAAAATGGAGGAAGTATTCCGAAAATATGCCTCTGGAGGAAGAGGAAGATTAGGTTTCGGGGGTATGGAGTTTTGAGATTGACAGATTATCGTTCGGTAAGAAAATCCGTAATGGCCGCTTCATCAATGGTGAGGCGGTCATATTCTTTTATGAGTTTGCCGTTGTCGAAAAGACAGACTATCGGCATCGAGCCATTGGTCAGGGGAATGAATTGGAGGGGATATATCCAATGAAACGGAAGTTGCAGTCCCTCACCGAATTCATCGAAAAAGATGGAGACTGGAGTGGACATATCGACATATTCCTGCATAAAGAAGCAGAAAACGGAGTCGGTCGGGATGGCGTGGCGGCGGATGATGCCGGCCATTTTTGTGGCGCAGTGGCGGCAGTGCTCGCAATTTATTGAGTAGAAACAGACTATCTTACGCCCGGTGCTGACTCCAGTGCTGTCGGCATAAGGACGGAACTCCGCTTCGTTCAGTTCGTGGGATTCGCCCCTGGTCCAGCGAAACCAGCAGTCAGGCGGATTTATTATCAGAATTGCCAGAGCTGCAACAACTGAAATGACTGCGGCAATGACAGCGCGGTGGAGATAAGTCCATTTGAAAAGGCGCACTACTCCACCGTCTCCGACGGATTCTGCAGAGCCGGCGGCTCTTGCAAATAACTCTGTCGGGCAGCTCCAAGCGAACGCAAGTACAGCCAGCGCGATGACATTTTTCACGAGCGACTGAGTCGGATTCATCTCCACAAGGCTTCCGAAGCAGTGGCAACTACCCTCGTCCCCAACAGTCATTCTCCAAATGAGAAATCCCGAAAAGCCGACCAGAAGCAGGGCCGTCACAGAATTCACGAAATTGTGCCACCAGCCGCTTACAAGTCCCAGTCCAAGAATGAGTTCCCCAATTATTACAAACCTGGCCGCAAGGGTGCATAGGTCAAAACTCGCGAAGCCGAAAGAGAAGATATAGAGTTCAAAGTCATTGACTGAGACGAGCTTCAGAACGGCCGAGACACAGAAAAACAGTCCCAAGAGTATTCTCAGGACTGTCGCAATCAGTTTGTATGATTTACTACTCGTGATGGTTCTTGCAAGTTATAACTACACTTGTCTTGAGAGCATCAACCTTATTCTCAGAATTGAGGTCAGAGCACTTCTTGTCATCCGGACGATCAGAAACAGTCTCAGTAGTAGTAACTTTGTCGCCTACTGTAGTAACTGTAGTACATTTGCATTTGTCTGACTTGCATGAAGCAACAGAAAGCATTGCAACGAGTGCAAGTGCCACGAAAGATACTTTCTTCATAATTTATTGAATATTAAATTGTTAATGTATTAATTACCACATTTGACCGCGTGCCCCCAGTAAGCGCGCCTATAATAAGATGCAAATTTAATCAATATGTGACAATAAATAAAAAGCCTTCATGCAAAATTATTTACATAAAGACTTTTTTCGTTTACATTTTCTCGGATTACCGCCCGTGAGGAGGCCCCATAGGACCACCGCCAGGACCACGACGTGCTCCCTTACTGGCGTTGTCAAAATTACCGAAACGATAAGTCAGCGAAACAACGATATAGCGCCCGAGTGTATTGTTCCTCACCTCTTTATGATAGTTGGACTCGTCAGTCACAGAAAGATTCTTCGACTGGTTAAGAATATCGTAGGCCTTCACCGCAAGGGTAAACTTCTTCTTGTAGAAAAGCTGGGTGATTTCCGCGTTCCAGATGAACTCGTCCGACTGCGGAGTCGTGTAACCGTTATACCAGTTGTAGTCCAACTGCGAAATGAGATTCATCCCCCAAGGCAGAGTCCAGTTCATAGAGCCGTTCACCTTATTGTTGAAAGTGGCGTTTGTCGCAGCCGAAGCAATTGTGTACCAAGACTTTGAAATCCGAGTGCGTCCTCCGAGAATAAGTTCCACAAAATCGTTTCTGTAGGTAAAGCGAAGACGCTCCGTGAAATTCATACTCTGAGTCCTGTTCGTCGTGAAATCATCAGAATGGAGAGAGAGGTCAGTGCCGTAATCATTGTTGAACCGCACATAGTCAAACTCCGCCGTCGTGCTGTCATAATAGTCCGCAGCCTTTGCCGCAAAAGCTGAAGTTCCGATGTAAGAAGTCGATTGCGAATACCTTGCAAAAGTCGTAGAAGACATCGAGAAATTCGATTTTCCGAAAGGAATGTTAGCCATCAACCTTGCATCCACATTGCCCGTCCCCTTGGTGTTCACCGGAATGTTGTATTTCACACTGTTATTGTCATACCAAGTTGCGCTCGTAATCGCATCCTGCACAAAGTTTCCGCCAAAAAATCCGTTCACAGAGATGAAATTTTTCTTGTTCGAATAGCGGAACATCCCCCTGAGCCTGTGGCTGAAATAAGGATTGAGGTAGGGATTGCCGAGCGAAATGTTCACAGGGTCCGAATTGTCCGGCACCGGCATCAACTGCGAGGTTGAAGGCTGCCGCGAACTTCCGAAATAGAAGAAACGGATGTTGGCACTTTGGGACATATCATAACTGAACGATGCCTGCGGAGACCATTTCACGACCGTGCTCTCATAACTCTTCCCATTAGTCATATTCCTGGTTATCGTAGGATTCGCCGAAAAACCGAGCTGCGCCCGAATCTTATCCTTCTGCCACATAAGGTTCGCTCCCGCCGAATGGTTTTGCGCGACATTGCTGATGTCGTTGGAATATGTTTCGTCAAGAACCTCATTTTCAGAAATATACTTAATGTCGTCAAAACTTCCCGGCGTCAAAGTAGAATAGTCTCCACTGTTGTAGGCGTTCTTAACAGAGGTATTCTTATTCCATCCATAAGAATAGTTCGCCTCAAGAAAGAAATTCTTTCCGAGCGGTTCGGTGTAGACGAGCCTTGTGTTTACGGAATATCCTTTTGAACTCCGGTCAATCCTCTGATTCACGAAATCCGTTCCCGGAGCGCTGCCGAAGACCTGAGTGAGAGACTGGTTGAATCCGTCGAGTTTGTTGCCGCTGAAACTGTAGCGTGTGTTCAGGGATATGGTTCTTCCAGGCTTTCCGAGCTTTTGACGGAAAAGCAGGAAACCGTCAGTCGTCCAGTTCTTGTTGTCACCGATATTTCTGGTCGTACCCTTGTTGGTCGTTAAAGGCTCGCTGCCGTCTCCAAGGTCTTTGTTTATCTCATAATCAGAGTATTCCACATAGTTTCCGCCACCGAAATTCACCCGGGGCTCGAAAAGTATGGATGTATTCTCCGAAAATTTGTGCTCCAGACGAATGCCGAAACGATGTCCGTCGGTACGGGTGGTATTATATCCGGAATTCGTGGTTATAAGGCTGCTGCCGTCGTCGAGATAGTTGGTGAGTTTGCTGTCTTCGGTGACATATTTGTCGCTGCCGTTATAGAGGTAGTTTCCGGCAAGGTCCATATTTCCGTCAAGAAGAGTAAATGCCCCGTTGAGTCCGCCCATCCAAGAGGTAGTGATGCCGTTTCCGCGTCCCCAGCCGCCTTGTCCACGGCCCATTCCGCCTCCGCGCATATTGCCCATCATAGAGCCTGCGAGGTCGTTGAATCCGCGATTATTGGTATTGTTGCCATTGAGAATGAGACTGATTTGGCTCTTGTCGGTGAATCGTCCCACCATAGCAGCGCCCTGATAGCGCCAGTCGTTCATGTCATTGCCTGCGCTCGGCACGTCATGTCCGCCACCGGCCATAATGTTTCCGAACCAGCCCTGCATCATTCCCGGTTGGATGGAAAGGTCTATCACAGTCTCCTCATTTCCGTCGTCGATGCCCGTGAACATCGCCTGATCAGACTTTTTCTCCACAACCTTCACCTTCTGGATTATCTTTGCCGGAATGTTTTTCGAGGCAAGCGAAGGGTCATCAAGGAAGAATGTCTTGCCATCGATGGTTATCTTCGATATGGTCTGGCCGTTTGCGGTTATTGAGCCGTCTTCGGAAACCTCGACGCCAGGAAGTTTCTTGAGAAGTTCCTCAAGCATGTCGTTGTCCGAGGTCTTGAACGAGGAGGCATTGTACTCGATGGTGTCCTTTTTCACGACAATAGGATTTCCCACTGCAGTAACCTTCGCTGCATCAAGGACCTCAATATCCTCCGACATCTTCACATCTCCAAAATCCACAGTCTTGTCAATCACGACATCCTTCTCATAGCTCTTGTAGCCCATAATCTCGGCCTTGAGGCGATACTCCCCCTTCGCAACCTTCGCGATGGACGCCGCACCCTGCGCATCCGTAAGCACATAGTGCTTCGCCTTCGTCTGTCCTTTCGGCGTCAATGACACAGTCGCGAACGGCACCGGCTCACCGCTGTTCTCCTCCACAAGTTTCAGCTTCACCGTCACTCCCGACTGAGCCGCCGCCGGCACAGCCGCGAAAATGACAGCTACCGCCAAACACACTACACAAAATAACCTTTTAACCAAATTCATAATTAATTATCTTTCACAAGATTCATATTTCTTTTTAAGCAATCGTTAAAATTAGACAATCCTTTCCCTCAAAAGATTAACAAACTCACTTGACACGTTCCGGATGAGCCTCAATAAACTTCTTCCAATCGCCCCCTCCGGAAAGCTTGCCGAGAGGACTGAGAGACTCGTGATAGTGGCAAAGCGCGATGGCAAGAGCGTCCGTGGCATCAAGATGCTTAGGCAGCTCAGGCAATCCTAACTGCCTCTGAATCATTAGCGCCACCTGCTCCTTTGAGGCCGCACCGTTTCCCGTCACGGCAATCTTCGCCTTCCTCGGAGCATATTCATGAACAGGGATGAACCTCTTTATCGCCTCCGCGATGACAATCCCCTGCGCACGCCCCAATTTCTGAATCACCTGCGCATCCTTTGCATAAAACGCTGACTCTATCGCCAATTCATCAGGAGCATACCTGTCCATCAGCACCGATATCTCCGACGCAATCACAGCCAGTTTCCTGAAATGGTCGGAATCCTTTCTCAAATCCACGATTCCCATATCCACGTACTCCGGACGATGTCCTCCACCCACAGAAATGACCCCGAAGCCAAGTATGTTGGTTCCGGGGTCAATTCCCATTATTATCTTATCTAATTCTTGCATACAATCTTACAATATGCAATCAATATGCCTTACACACTTTATGCGAATATTTTTGTAAATTTTTCAGCAAAATTTTTCTTCAACAAAAAAAACGCTCAGGCAAAGGGGATGAAGAAAAGGATGGAGTGCAAGGCACCCGGCGAAGTCAAATACCGCAGCAACCTGATGGTTGTGAGGATTTTGACAAGACGGGTAACGCAGCAATCCGCCTTTTATTCGCCCCGTCAGTCAATAACATCAAATCCGGTGTAAGGACGCAGAGCCTCAGGGATTATGATCTTCCCATCCTTCTGGTTGTTCTCAAGCAACGCCGCAACCACGCGAGGAAGAGCAAGAGAGGAACCGTTCAGAGTGTGTGCAAGCTCGATCTTACCATCCTCAGTCCTATAGCGAAGTTTCAGACGATTTGCCTGATAGGATTCGAAATTGGAAACTGAAGAAATCTCAAGCCAGCGTCCCTGGGCAGCTGAATAAACCTCGAAGTCATAGGTGATGGCAGATGTGAAACTCATGTCGCCGCCGCACAGACGAAGGATCCGGTACGGAAGGCCGAGGCTGTTCACGATGCCCTCGACATGCGCAATCATGTCGTCCAGAGCTGCGTAGGAGTTCTCCGGCTTCTCTATACGGACAATCTCCACCTTGTCGAACTGGTGGAGACGGTTGAGCCCGCGGACATCTTTTCCATAAGAGCCGGCCTCACGGCGGAAGCAAGGGGTGTATGCCGTCATCTTAACAGGGAAGTCGTTGTTGCCGAGAATCACGTCACGATAGATGTTGGTCACAGGAACCTCGGCGGTCGGTACGAGATAGTAATTGTCGACTGTCGCGTGGTACATCTGCCCCTCCTTGTCAGGAAGCTGGCCTGTACCGAAACCTGATGCCTCGTTGACCATCACCGGAGGCTCGACCTCAAGATAGCCGTCCTTGGTGTTGATGTCAAGGAAGTAGTTGATGAGAGCCCTTTGGAGACGCGCACCCTTGCCCTTGTAGACAGGGAAACCTGCTCCGGTAAGCTTCACTCCGAGGTCAAAGTCGATGATGTCAAGCTTCTTTGCGAGTTCCCAGTGAGGGAGCGCATCCGGACCAAGGTCAGGAATCTTGTTACCCATCTTGACTACCACATTGTCAGCTGCGGTCTTGCCCTCCGGCACCGCGTCACAAGGTATGTTCGGAAGAAGAACCATCAGTGAGTAGAGTTCATCCTGTGTCTTCTGCGCCTTCGTGTCAATCTCGGAAGAACGTGCCTTAAGAGCCGCGACTTCGGACTTCACGCCGTCCGCCTCTTCTTTCTTTCCCTCCTTCATAAGAGAGCCGATCATTGAGGCCATCTTCTTCTGTTCGGCAAGGCAACCGTCCAGTTCTGTCTGCAGCGCACGCCTGTCTGCGTCAAGAGCATTGATTTTCTCCACGATTTCCTTCGCGTCGAAATTTTTCACAGCCAGTTTCTTGATCACATACTCCGGCTGTTCACGAAGCAACTTAAGTGTAAGCATATCATTTAATTTTAAAATATTCAAACAAAAAAAGGTCTGTCACTCAGGGAGCAACAAACCTCTTCTATAATCCAAGCATACAATCCCCGAGTTAGTTCTCAAAAGGAATAACCGAGACGAATGACTTGTTCTCTGCCTTCTTGCAGAATTTAACCCTTCCGTCAATCAGTGCGTAAAGAGTGTGATCCCTACCCATTCCGACGTTGAGACCCGGATTGTGAACCGTGCCCCTCTGACGTACGAGGATATTGCCTGCCTTTACAGCCTGATCACCGAATTTTTTGAGGCCAAGTCGTTTGCTTTCTGACTCACGACCGTTCTTTGAACTACCGACGCCTTTTTTATGTGCCATAATTAAACCTCCTGATTAAGCGATCTCGTTGATCTGGATTTTTGAAAGATACTGACGGTGACCATTACATTTCTGGTAACCCTTGCGACGCTTCTTCTTGAAGACAAGGACTTTCTTGCCTTTGCAAGAATCGTCAAGGACGGTAGCTTTCACAACAGCGCCCTCCACATACGGTGCGCCGACCTTGACTTCTCCGTCATTGTCGAGCAGAAGCACCTTGTTGAACTCGACTGCAGTGCCTGTAGCCTCTGCAAGACGATTCACAAAAATTTCTTTGCCAGCCTCAACCTTAAACTGCTGACCTGCAATTTCTACGATTGCGTACATATTGTTTGTAAAAATTTTGGAACTGCCCTCCCGGACAAATTCCGCGTTTTAACTGCAAGCGGCCGGACTCGTTTCACCGGCTCTTCAAGGAGCTTGTCAGCCATAAAATAAAAAAAATTGCAATTACTGCTCGTCCTGAAGCTGCAGATGCTGAACGTAGATGGCTTTCATCTTCGCCTTTCTTGCCTTCACGGACGGTTTCTCGAACTCTCTTCTTGAACGCAACTCACGGATTGCTCCGGTCTTCTCGAATTTCCTCTTGAACTTCTTGAGTGCCTTCTCGATGTTCTCGCCTTCCTTAACAGGTACTATAATCATGTAAAAATCACCCCCTTTTTCTTTTTGAGCGTGCAAAGATACGAATATTATTCTGATTTCAAAATTTTTTCAAACTCACCCACAGCTTTTTCACAGCATTTTCCTCCTGAACCAGAACTCGAACAACGGATCAATAACCACAGGCTCATCCTTGTTCGTAAAGGTCAATATCTCCTTTTTCATCAACGCATCCCTCACTCTCTTCACATTTGCAGAAGAGTGGAGGTCATATTTTTCGATGACATCCGACGCGCTGAAACGGGTCTCTCCTCGTAGCACCGCCCTGAGAAAAGACATCTGGAACACTGTGAGGTCCGCGACAACCATCCTGAAGCGCGGTTCGTTAAGGGAGATGACGGTCTCGATGGAATCCCGTATGGTCTTTTCGTTGATATAGCCGATTGCCCTCGCATTGCAGAACGAGGCCATCAGATTGATATACCACATATTACCTCCAAAAACACGGTAAGGAGCCTGTATCAGATCCTTCTCTATCACCTTTCCCGTAGGACGGAAGCCGTCGACGATATGGTCAATCACCTCCTGTTCAGTTATAGGCGACATCGGGAGAACGGCGACATTCCGGAAGAAATATTTCTTGTATTCAAACATCCATTTCATCGCGTTCACAGAAGATCCGCAGAAGATATAGCTCGCTCCCGAACCCGCATTGTCGACAGCAATCCGCTCCATTTCTTTCAATATGGATTCGAAGCCGTTGATTTCCATTATGTTCTGAAACTCGTCAAAAACAACGCACAGATTACATGCACGTTCCGAAGCTACACGGTACGGAAGCGTCAGGGCCTCTGTCACATCGCCTGCGGAAACGTCTCCGCAGAACACGGCAAGATTCCCGAAGTCTTCGTACAAAGCCTCATCGAACGAGAATCCGGTGCCGGAGAGAAAATGTTCCATAAAATCCGCATAATCGGAAGGGCCGTCGCACAACTGCCTCATCAGCGACGAAACGAGAGAGGTGACAAACTCACCGACGGTACGGACACCGGAGAGATCACAAGACGGGACTTCCACGCCTACACCCGATGTCTTAAGATTTATCAGAGCCTGATGCACTAGGGACGTCTTGCCGCTTTTCGGAGCACCATATATGCACACATTCTCGTGGTTTGCGACAAGGTTTCCAAGAGCCGTACAGTCAGAACGCCGTCCGACAAATGCCCGTCCTGTCACATAGTTGTCAAAAACGAATGCTTCGTCCATACTTTATAAGTTTATCGTTTCAAGGCATACGGGGTATTCCGAAGCCTCATCAGAGTGCAAATTTAGTATAAAAACAAATATGTTGTATGGATTATTTGAAAACAGATTGCTAAATTTGCAGCCCTTGCGCGGGGAAGATTCGCAAGGTAGTTCGAGAATAACTGGTCAAGATTATGGAAAACAGGGACATCGCTGAAGAAAAGACTTCGCCGGAGATTGGACGGAAACGAGTGTGGAAGACTGTTCTGAAAATATGCGCGTGGGTTGCCGGGATATGGATTGCGCTGCTCGGCATCCTGCAGATTATGCTGTCGCCTGCCGTGCTGACCGGTCTTGTGAAGAAATATGCCGGAGAGTATGTGGACGCCGATCTTTGTTTCAAGAATGTCGGAATCTCGATGTTCAGGGCGTTCCCTAATGTCGAACTCAAGATGGAAGACTGCGCCGTGACCTACAGCCACGAGAAGTTTGACAGCCTCATCTGCATGGATATGCCCGTTCAGTTTCTGGGACGCGGAAAAGTTCAAGAGAGCGACTCCGTCCCAAAGATGCCCTTTCCTGCCGACACGCTCGCCGTATTCGACCGCTTCGACCTGAAAATCAACCCGTTCGGTCTACTCTTCTGGAAGCTCGACATTCCGGAGATAAGCGTTTCAAAGCCGAGAGTTTTCGCGCACACCTATAGGGACGGTTCGTCAAACTGGGACATAATGGCGGATGACGGGACGGAAATGGCTTCCGTGAATGACAGCACGAATATCTCCGAGGGAGACTCCAAACTTCCGCGCATTGCCTTCGGGAAAATCAGGCTTGGAGAAAAACCCACTATCGTTTACTCGAACGCCAGAGACACGATGAGCGCGTTCATAAGCATGAAGGAGATGGCGTTCGCGGGCAGGCTCAGTTCGAATTTCAGCAACAGCAAAAAGATTGAGCTGGAAGTTGACAGTCTCTTTGCAGCCGGAAGAATGGCTGGCGACACGCTGCTCGCCGGAATCGACAGGCTGCACATAGACGGAAGAAACGGAAAGAATATCCATCTCGATATTGAGTCAAAAGCCCACATCGGGACAAAGGAATGGGGACGGCTTGAAGTGCCGGTCAGCCTACGCGGAGATGCGGACATAGCAGAAGACAGCGTCCCGGCCTTCGATTTCAAGGAAATCAACGGAAACGTGGCATTCATTCCATTCGTACTCTCGGGAAAGATGCGGATTCTGCCGGACAGCCTGTATGTGAACGCAACTATGAGCACGATGGAGCTTGACATCGCGAAGATGCTTGAACAATATGGTAAATTAGTCAGCCAGGACGCATCCGTCGTCAAGACCGACGCGAAGTTCTCAGCGATGTTGGTGGCCGACTGGAACTACGCCTGGTCGGGTGGCTCCCTACCGCGGCTGAGCGGTCTTTTCTCAATGCCTAAATCCCATGTGAGCATCGCCGGAACCGGATTCTCCGGGGAAGTAGAGCTCGAAGGAGAGATTTCGACCGACGACAAGGGAAGGTACGATCTGAATCTTTCGGACATCTGTCTCTACCTGCTCGGCACGACCCATCTCGATGGTTCGCTCGGCCTGCTTGACATTCTCGGCAACGACATCACGTTGAAGCCTGATATTGTCTTCAGTTCAAAGCTTGACGACATCTCAGCCATGCTTCCGGACAGTCTCGGGCTCAATGCTTCCGGCATGCTTGGAGGAAAGGCCAAGGGAAGCGTAAGGATGTCGCAGCTGGATCTCTACCGGCTTCCGGAGGCCAATCTCGACATTGATCTGAACGCTGACAGGCTACATCTTGCGGACGCAAAGGACAGCATTGAAGTCTATGTCGACTCGCTTGACTTCTGCCTTGTCACAAAGCGTGGAAAAATCGATGAGGAGCAGAAGAGAGAGTCGAGGATGATGGAACTCAACGCGAGCGTGGACACCATACGCGCCGTCTATGGAAAGGAGATTGACTTCAAGGGACGAAATATTAAGTTGTCGATGAAAAATGATGCCGGTGTACTCAGCCGCAAGGATACGACGATATTCTATCCTATGATCGGACATTTCACCGGTTACCTCCTTTCGCTCAAGGACGGCGACGACACGTCGTTCGACCTCAAGGAAACCGACAACACGTTCAGAATCACGCATATAAACGAAGACTCGAAGATTCCGCTGCTGTCGTTCAGCAGCACGAACAAAGTAATAAGGGCAAAGAGTACCGAAGGACGGGTGCTCGCGACCGGAGTGAGAATCAGCGCAAGAGCCAGGAAGAACGACGCCACCGACCGAAAGGCAAGGAGAGAACGGAGGCTCGACTCTCTTGCTCGCATCTGGCCGGGAGTGCCGCGAGATTCCCTTTTCAGTGTCGCCTACCGCAGCCGCCTCGGTTCCAAAAACGTGCCGGAATGGCTGAAGGAGCAGGACTGGATGAGGCAGGACTTCAGTTTCAGCCTCGACGAGACAATGAAGAAATATTTCCGTGAATGGGGAATAAACGGAGGACTTTCACTGAACAAGGCACGAATAGTGACGACCCTGCTGCCACTGCGTAACACGGTCTCCGACGTTCAGTTGAGTTTCACAAACAATGACATTAGCCTCAACAACATCTGCCTTGCTTCCGGAGAATCCGATCTGGACATCAGCGGAAGCCTCACGGGTCTAAGGAGGGCAGTGCTCGGACGCGGGCCGGTCAAGGCCGACATCAAACTCGTGGCAAATAAATTGGATTGCAACGAGTTACTTGCGGCTTATGCGGCCGGACAGAAAGTCTCCGGAACAACCGACGGAACTTTGGAGGAGAGCGACAGCGAGTATCTTGATGCGGCTGTAACCGAGATGAGCAAGGAGAAGACAGACAGCACCGCCGGCGGGCTTTTCATCGTTCCGGCAAATATCATTGCGAACGTCACCGTGGAGGGATATGACATCAGTTACTCAAATATGGTCATAGACTGGCTGAACTGCAACGTGATGATGAAAGAGCGCTGTATCCAGATTTACAACACAGTGGCTGCGGCAAACATGGGCAACCTTTTCTTCGAGGGTTTCTACGCAACGCGCAGCAAGACGAACATAAAGACCGGGTTCAACCTCAGCCTTGTGGACTTGACTGCGGGTGAAGTCTTCAACATGATGCCGCAAGTAAAGGAAATCGTGCCTATGCTAAGTTCGTTCGACGGGCTGCTCAACTGCGAGATAGCCGGCACAGCCGCCCTTGACACGAACATGAACTTCATAATGCCGACGATGAGGGGGATCATGCGCATAGGAGGCAAGGACCTCACGCTTGCACAGGACGAGAGTCTAAGGAAGATAACGAAGCTGCTGAAGTTCAAAAACAAGGGAGATCTGAAGATAAGTTCGATGTCCGTGGAGGGCCAGATAAGCGACAGCAGGCTTGAAGTTTTCCCTTTCATCGTGGACGTGGACCGCTACGAACTCGCAATGAGCGGCATCCAGAATCTCGACATGTCGTTCCGTTACCACGTCTCAGTCATAAAGTCTCCGCTCGTGTTCCGCTTCGGTGTGGACCTCTTCGGCAATGACTTTGACCATCTCAAGTTCCGCATCGGAAAGGCTAAGTACCGCAATGCGCAGAGCATACCGGTGTTCACCAAGACCATCGACGAGTCGAAGCTCAACCTCTCGAACACAATCCGAAACGTATTCGAGACCGGCGTCGAGCAGGCGATTGCCATCACCGAAATGCAGGATGCAATCCGCCGCCAGAAAGAAGAGACGGGCTATGTCGCCGCTGTGGACGAGGATGTGGTTCCATTAAGCGAGGAGGAAAAGAAAGAACTTGAAGAACAGGAGGTAAACCAGCAAATCGAGTAGGAGGAAAAGGGACTTGCAAACATCAGAGTATGTTCGTGCTGGACGCACAAGAAAAGGCTCTCAAAATCAAATGATTAAGAGAGCCTTTCTTGTGCGGATGAAGGGACTCGAACCCATACGCCTCACGGCACCAGATCCTAAGTCTGGCTTGGCTACCAATTACAACACATCCGCCTCAGAATTATTCAAGTTTAGCAAGTATTCTAACTTCTTGCGAATATTAAACTTATCTCATTTATCAAACTCTCAAATCCCACGCACTTTTTTCTGTCCACGTTACCCTTCTCCTAAATCCTCTCCCTCGGGGAGAGGACTTACCCTCGCCACAAGGGCTCAAAAGTGGTGTTTCGCACTTGCGAAACTTGAGTCAACTACAAAGGACTGCAAAGTTACACATATATTTTAAATCTGCAAGTCCGCATCCTCCTTAATCTTCCGGCTTTCTGCAATCTCACAGAAACATCCGGTTTATCATCTCATCTGCAAAGCTCCCCGGGAGTGGATGCCGGGCAGATTCGTATCTGTAGGCCGTCTTCTGGAACATCGCCCTGGACGTGACAGCGTCAAACGTATCCTTATCAAATGGTAGGTCCCTGTAGTCCCACCACAGACAATGGGTCGGATCCTGCAGAATCTTTGGCATCTTCGCGAACAGAGCGGCTGCATAGTCGTTGCTTTCGACAATCTTTTTGAACATCATCTGATGCTGGAAGTAGTGGAAATGACGGCTATTCTCCTTCCAGTAGGCAAACATGAGTTCACGCCACGCCTTGACGAGGAAATTTCCCTTTCGGGCCCGAATGAAGCAGTTTTGGACAAAGGTGTAGTCATTGATGTGACCGGCAAGATAGAGGAAGAACTCCTCGTTCCACAGCCATTCGGGAAAGTCGGACGCGACAAAATCCGTCGCATCGAGCCAAATCCCGCCATGCTCGTAAAGAAGTTCGACCCGGCAGATGTCAGTGAAATGTGCCGGAGAGATTTTCCCGGAACGCCACTTGGCTTTGATTTCCGCAGGCAGAGTTATGTAGTCAAATACTGTCTCTGAATCAAGAACCACAAGGTTGTGCGAAGGGCAGTTGTGACGTACGCTCCTCCAGCACGCCTTCACAAGAGGAGGCGCCGACTCCTCACCCTGAAGCCAGATTGACCAGAGTCTTTCAGGTTCGGCGGCAGCGGGAGCGCTGTCAGGTTCCAAAGCCCTTATGAGCGGGAGATAGATATCGAGGTATTTGTCTATGCAGCTGGCTGTCACACTAGTGCGTACAACACGCCGTTCTTCACGCGGACGCCAGAACCAATTCAGCAAGTGCGCCCTCAAAATCATTTCGGACTGGCTCACAGCCCAGTGTATCCCATGAGAATTGTCAAAAATGTTCCAATTTGCCATACATTACGCCGTTTACCGGACAGAAGTGCTACTTCCGTCAGTGTGCAGGAGTGACAGCCTACAAAAATCGTAGCACAATGCGGCGGATGGCCAAGGCGGAGAAAAAAATAGTAGCGCCACGGCGACGAAAATTCCGCTGTTACTGCTGCCCTTCGGAAGCACAAAGGCGTCTCTCCGCATTGCGGTCGGCGATGTTGTTTGCGGCGGCAAGAGCCGGGATGATGTGGTCATAGATGTTCTCGCTGCCGAGTTCCTTATCCACACCGAATTTTTCAAGAGTGCGCATCACACGTGGCTGTACGCCCGAAAGTATGACCTGCACGCCCCTCTTTTTCGCCATATCGCAGAGATTCCTGAGGTTCTTCACTCCTGTCGAATCAATGAACGGCACCTTTCTCATCCTTATTATACGCACGCAAGTTCCGGCATTTTTCCTCTTCTCAAACTCCTCCGACTGCGCTGCGAGGCCGAAGAAATACGGACCGTTGATTTCATAAACCTCAACTCCCTTGTGGACATCGAGATATTCGGTATCCTCCAAATCCGCCTTTTCGTCATCCTCGGTTGCTGCAAGCTTCGCCTGATCCAGAACCTCAATGCTTGAAGTCTGCATCATTCGTCTGACGAAGAGCACGATGGCAAGAAGAACTCCCACCTCGATCGCAACCGTAAGGTCAATTATGACTGTAAGGAAGAATGTTATCAGAAGCACAGCCACATCGGCTCCGTCACCTTTGAGAAGATAGCGGAATGTGCGCCATTCGCTCATATTGTAGGCCACCACGACCAAAATCGCAGCGAGACAGGCAAGCGGGATGTAGACTGCATACGGCATCAGGAACAGATAAATCAGAAGGAGCACCACGGCGTGAACGATTCCGGCGACCGAAGTTCTCGCACCGTTGTTGATGCTCGCCATAGTCCTTGCAAGCGCACCGGTTGCGGGAATACCGCCGAAAAGCGGTGTGACGATGTTGGCAATTCCCTGCCCGATGAGTTCCGTGTTGGAGTCGTGCTGCTTTCCCGTCACACCGTCAGCGACCATAGCTGCGAGCAAAGACTCTATTGCACAGAGGATTGCAATTGTAAATGCCGGGGAAACCAAGTTTTTCACGTCGTTGAAACTCAGTTGAGGCATAGTTGGTTTTGGAAGCGGAATCCCGTTTGCAAGCTCAGGGAATTTCGAGCCGATGGTAGCGAATTCAATGCCGCAGAAGCGGTCCAGAAGCACTGACGCGGCCGTGCCCAAAAGTAGCGCAATCAAGGCACCCGGGATTTTTTTGCTGCCAAATTTGTTCCAAAGTATGATTACGGCAAGGCAACCGAAACTCAGAGCAGTCTCCAGCCAATTGATATTCGGAATGTTCTGGAAATAGCAAATCCACTCTGGAATGAATCCTGCCGGAACAGCCACATCTCCCAGACCGAAGAAATCTTTCATCTGAGTCGAGAAAATGGTGAGTGCTATACCGCTCGTGAAACCCACGACAATCGGATATGGAATAAAATGGAATATGGTTCCCATACGACAGAGACCCATCACAATCAGAATGATTCCCGCCATAATCGTCGCCACCGTAAGTCCAGCCATACCGTACTGTCCGACTATGCCGGCGACAATGACGATGAACGCCCCCGTAGGGCCGCCAATCAAAAAACGCGAACCGCCGAAAACTGAGACAAGGAATCCTGCCACTATTGCAGTTATGAGGCCCTGTTGTGGAGTCACACCGCTGGCGATTCCGAATGCGATTGCAAGCGGGAGGGCGATGATACCGACAATTATTCCCGCGATGAGGTCGGAGACGAATCTCTCCCTGCTGTACCGTCCCTTCTGGAAAAGATGGAAAAATTTAGGACGGAATACCCTTGTGTACTTCATTTGACACAAAAAAAATTGCGGCTTACCAAAGCCGCGCGTTAAACACTAATACAATATAATACCACTAATAGTCCTTCGATACAACACCACTGATAGTCTGTCGTGATGTTGAAAACAGAGTGCAAAGTTACAACAACATTTCCGTATTCCGAAATATATTTTTTATGCCGGATTTTTTAACTTACAATTCCTAAGCATTCCGAATGGTTAATAAAGACACATATCTCCATAAACATCAATATATTGACACAAAATCACGAATTTATCAACAATCCAATGTTAATAGATTGTAAGGCAAAATATGCATTTATATTTTGTAGCAAAGGAGAAAGAAGATAACTTTGCAGTCCGAAGTTTAGTAATCTTGTTTTAATTATGTCAAAAGCACCAACCACCCAACAGCCGGTTTATGATGCCAGGACATTGGGCAAACCAAAGATGCTTACTCTCGGGTTACAGCACATGTTTGCGATGTTCGGCGCTACCGTCCTGGTACCTGCAATCACAGGTCTTCCGGTATCCACCACCCTCCTCTTCGCAGGACTCGGTACACTACTTTTCCACTTCATCACCAAATTACAAGTCCCGGCGTTTCTCGGCTCATCTTTCGCTTTCATCGGAGGTTACCTCTCCGTAGTCGAAATGGGAAGCGGTTTCGGACTCTCAGCTGAACAATCACTGCCTTATGCCTGCATCGGCGTCGCCTGTGCAGGTTTTTTGTATTTCATCCTCGCCGGGCTCATCGCCGCTTTCGGAACAAAGAAAGTGATGAGATTCTTCCCGCCTGTGGTGACAGGCCCGATAATCATCTGCATCGGCCTCATCCTCGCCGGCTCTGCAATCAGCAACTGTCAGAGCAACTGGTGGATAGCACTTCTTGCAATCGTCATCATCGTTGTCTGCAACATTTGGGGACGGGGTATGATTCGCATCATCCCGATTCTTCTCGGAGTGCTCGGTTCCTATTTCGTAGCGGCCTGCTGCGGGCTTGTGGACTTCACGGCTGTCAAGGAAGCCGCTTGGATTGGTCTTCCTATCCATCGTGACAGCAGTGCACTCGCAATCGCAGACACAAAGAATTGGGAACTGCTCTCAAGCGCGATTATCACCATTATGCCGATCGCACTCGCGACGATGATTGAACACATCGGCGACATGTGCGCGATTTCATCCACAACCGGCAAGAACTATCTCGAAAAACCGGGTCTGCACCGCACTCTCATCGGTGACGGTCTTGCGACAATACTCGCATCCCTTTTCGGAGCGCCTGCCAACACAACTTACGGAGAGAATACCGGAGTGCTCAATTTGACAAAGGTTTACGACCCGCGCGTCATCAGAATCGCTGCGGTCTTCGCAATACTCTTCTCCTTCTGTCCGAAATTCTCGGCAATCGTAAGCGCTATGCCTGCAGCGACAATCGGCGGAGTTTCCCTGATTCTCTACGGAATGATTTCGGCGGTCGGCGTGCGCAATGTGGTTGAGAACAAAGTGGACTTCACATCCTCACGCAACGTCATCATCGCAGCAATCATACTCGTACTCGGCATCGGCATCAACTACGGCATTCCGGGCGGAAGCATAGACCTCGGATTTACGAAGCTTTCGGGTCTTGCAGTTGCGGCACTGGTGGGTATCATCCTCAATGCGATACTTCCAGGCAAGGATTATGAGTTCGGTAAGGATCCGCAGGGGGATACGGCGGTGAACTTTGACGCTAACACCAATAGGGTCACTGAAGAATAGATAAGACACACCAACTTTAATTAAATAATTCAATTTCAGGTATGAAGAAATTAATTCTTACGGGCGCTCTCGCCCTCCTCTCACTCGGCGCATTCGCGCAGAATGTCCAACTCCACTACGACTTCGGTCACAACATGTACAAAGGTAAGGACGGAAAGGATCTCCGGTCACGCGGTTATCTCACCACCACCGTCGAAATGTTCAAGCCGGACTCTTGGGGAAGCACCTACTTCTTCGTGGATATGGACTACATGAGCAACAGCAAGGCTGAAGGCGCAACCAAAACAGCCGGTGTTCTCGGCGCTTACTGGGAGATTTCCCGCGAACTCTGCTTCTGGCAGAACACAAAAATGGACTGGCTTTCACTCCACGTTGAGTACAACGGCGGTCTCACCAACAAAATGTCCTTCAATAACTCTTGGCTCGCAGGTCTCACCTACAGCGGACACTCGAAGGACTTCAGCAAGACTTGGTCCATCAGCGCAATGTACAAGCTCATTCCGGGCACCGTTGACGGCGCGGGCAAGAAACAGGTACACAACTTCCAGCTCACCGGTGTGTGGGGCATCAATTTCGCTCACGGATGGTGCACATTCTCCGGATTCGTGGATTTCTGGAGGGAGCACAGGCCGGGCAAACTGAATGAGGCAGGAGTTCCTACTGGAACGCAATTCATCGCCCTTTCAGAGCCTCAGTTCTGGGTTAACCTCAACCAAATCAAGGGCATGGAGAAAGTTAACCTCAGCCTCGGCGGTGAGGTCGAGCTCTCCTACAACTTCGCGGGCACAGGATTCTATTGCGTTCCGACGCTTGCCGCTAAATGGTCTTTCTAATATGAAATCGAATTTCACTTCAAGCTGCTGATTATAGTGCTTAGTTAAGTACGTAATTGATATTTTACCGTTGTCATTCCGGTTCGCATGCCGGAATGGCCGGTGTTTTTCTTTTCGATACGGTCGGCGGAGACCATATAAACCCGCAGATTCTTGTTTCGGAAATGGTGTGTCCGAAAACATGAAAAACAAAAACAACTTTATCTAAAAAACAAAATGAACAAGTTCATACAGAAGGCTTTCGAATTGGACCCGAAAGTAACCACCATCAAGACTGAAATTCTTGCCGGCATCACGACATTCCTCACGATGTCCTATATTCTGGCAGTCAATCCAGGCATATTTTCCGCACTTCCGGAAATGCCTACCGGTTCTGTCTTCACTGCAACTGCCCTTGCTGCCATCATCGGTACTCTCGTGATGGCATTCTACGCAAAGAAGCCTTTCGCACTCGCTCCGGGAATGGGTCTGAACGCATTCTTCGTATTCACAGTCTGCCTCGGAATGGGCTACAGCTGGCAGTTCGCCCTCACAGCTGTCCTTCTCGAAGGTATCATCTTCATCCTTCTTACAGTAACCAACGTACGCAAGTGGATCGTTGATTCCATCCCAGTATCCATCAAGAAGGCCATCGGCTGCGGTATCGGTCTCTTCATCGCCTTCATCGGTCTGAAGAACGCCGGCGTAATCGTATCAAACGATGCCACCACCGTCGCTCTCGGTGACATCACTCACGGAACAGCCCTGCTTGCCATCATCGGTCTCATCCTCACTTCTTTCCTCGTTGTGAAGAAGGTTCCTGGAGCACTCCTCATCGGTATGATTGCGACAGCTGCCCTCGGACTTGTAATGAAGGATCCTGCAACAGGTGAGCACATCACCAAGTTCAACGGCATCGCGTCAGTTCCTGATTCTGTCAGCCCTATCTTCTGCAAGTTCGAATGGAGTCAGGTATTCTCTCTCGACATGTTCGTGGTTGTCTTCACTTTCATGTTCATCGACATGTTCGACACCATCGGAACAGTTGTCGGCGTCAGCACAAAGGCAAAGATGATTGACGAGAAAGGCAACATTCCTGACATCAACAAGACCCTCATGTCTGACGCAATCGCAACAGTAGCAGGTGCTTGCCTCGGTACTTCAACCACCACCACTTACGTCGAGAGCGCATCCGGAATCGCACAGGGCGGACGCAGCGGTCTCACCGCATTCACGGCAGCCGTATGCTTCGCAGTGGCTCTCTTCTTCTCCCCTATTTTCCTCGCCATCCCGGGTGCAGCGACAGCTCCTATCCTTGTGATAGTCGGCGTGTTCATGATGTCACCTATCCGCGACATCGATTTCGAGAATTACTCTGAGGCCATCCCTGCATTCATCACTCTCATAGCGATGCCGCTCTGCTACTCCATCTCAGACGGTATTATGCTTGGTATGATTTCTTACGTTCTCATCAACCTCCTTTGCTGCAACTTCAAGAAGATTTCGCCGGCGGCATATATACTCGCCGCAATCTTCGTCGCAAAGTATATCCTTCTGTAAATAAGACTTTCAGTCTGTCAAAAAGTCAGAAAAATCGGTCAAGTTGTCTTGATTTACTGACAAATTGTCTGATTATCAGCATATTATAGCTACGGCATCGGATTTGAAAAAACCTCTGTCGTGTTCGGGTAAGTCCCAAGGGACCGAGGAACACGACAGAGGTTCGTCCGAAACTGAAACTCGGAAACGAGGGGATGCGGAAGACGGATAAAGTTGAACGAAAATTAAAATTTATAAATTATGATGCCTATTATGAAATCACAGAACTGGTTGCCTGAATTGTTCAATGACCTGTTTGACATTGACGACAGAGTTTTTGTACCTCAGTACAGACACGCATCATCAACGCCGGCCATCAATGTAATTGAACGCGATAATGAGTATGAAGTTGAAGTTGCCGCTCCTGGTATGACCAAGGATGACTTCAAAATCAACCTTACCCCGGACAACGAGTTGGTAATCAGCCTTGAGAAAAAGTCCGAAAAGAACAACGAGGCTGAGAACAAGGAAGGTGAGAAGAAAGAGAACGGGAAAAAGCACGGACAGTACCTGCGTCATGAGTTCTCATACACGTCATTCCGTCAGAGCTTTACGCTTCCGGAGTCTGTCAACGCTGAAAAGATTGCAGCAAAGATGGAGCACGGCGTGCTGAAAATCGAGTTGCCTAAGAAAGAGGTTGTGAAGGAAGTTCCGAGCAACAGGGCAATTGAAATTAAATAAACAAGCAACATAAACAGTTCGATGCCGACATCGGAGATATCCGGTGTCGGCATTTTTGCATAGATTGAGGGCGTACTCCAAGACATTTCCGAGGAATACGCCCTCTTCTTCTTTAGAAATTCATACCCATTCCGAAAAAGAGCGAGCGCGGGAGCGACGGGCCGTAGATATATCCCGAATCCCGTCCCTCTCCTTTGTCGAGGTCTTTCTGATAGGAATTGAAAATATTCTTTACTCCGGTGTACAGTTTCAGACGGCAAATACCCATTATATTGAATTCATAGCCGATCTTGCAACTCATATCCCAGAACGACGGAGTTCGGACGGCAACATCGACATCCGTACCGCTTCCCTTCATGTGCGGAGTGAGCATTGAGCCGGTGTAGGTGCCTGAAAGGTCGATATCGAAATTTCTGAACGGTGTGTAACGGGCGACCATATAACCGTAAAAATTCGGCGAACGGAACATCTCCCTCTCCGGAGCGACCTTATCGTCGTCACTCCAAGATTTAGCCACATCATAGCGGCTTCTCTGCAAAGTCAGACCTCCCTGGAAGCTGAAAATCCTCGCAACGGCAAGCCTTCCCTCCATCGTACAGCCATAAACTTTCGCACCGGGCCCGTTGTAACGCTCCATAATGCCGCTCTTTCCCTCGTCCGTCTTTTCACCGGTCTTCCGCAGGGCGTATGTATTCTTCAATAAGGTGAAGAATCCCTCCGCCATAAGGTTGAGTGAGACTTTCCCGAAACTGCGATACCAGTCGGTCGAAGCGCTGAATGAATGCGAACGCTCCTCCCGGAGTTTGTCGGCAAGTCGGATTCTTATTCGTTCCCCGCCGGCGACTGAGATGTGAAGGTCCTCGTCAAAGGCCTGCGGTGCGCGGAAGCCTCCTGCATATATGGCCCTGAAGCTCAGGTCTCTGAACGGACTGTAACGAAGATTGACCCTGGGGGAGAATATCGGTCGCGAGATAAGATTGTGCTTATCCATACGGACTCCGGCGAGAAGCCCCCAATGCGCGTTTTTCCATTCGTTCTGAAGATATGTGCCGACGATGTGGATTCGCTGGTCGGTCCTGTAATCATACCCGAGAGAAACATCTTTCAGGTCGTCGAAATTATACTCCAGTCCGGCGGTGAGCTGCGCGGGCATAAAAAGAAGACGGTCGAATTTATAGGAATATTGCCCTCCGCATACTGCGGTGAGGTCCCTCGTCCTTCCATAAGCCTTCGGATCCATCCCAGAGCCATAGTAACTGTTGCGACTGATGTGCTGTGCCGAGATGTATGCGTTCCACAGGTGCTTGCCGTCCTGACTCTGGCCGTCATAACTGAGGGAACCGCTGTTGTTTGTGTGCTGCGTCTGCTCGGCGATGAGCGCCTCGTGTGCCGGACGGTCCAGACGGTCTCCTCCCCGCCTATCCTCTTTGATGGCGTGATACTCAAGCCGGATTTTCGAAAATGGACTCACCCGGATATGTCCTCTTGTACCGACCGTGATGGAGTTTATCGTAGGAATTTCCGTAAATCCGTCTCCGTCAGCATCGTAGCCGTTTCGACTACGCCTCTGTCCAAAGACGAAAAGCCCTCCCCTGCCGTCGTCGGTAACCATCGAAGCGTTAAGGCTCGTGTTGTTGTCAAGAGCCCGGCTTATCCCGATAGAAGTGAGCTCGTGGCTTACTCCCGCACTCGAACGCAGGGCTTCCTTGGTGATGATGTTGATTGTTCCTCCAATGGCGGAAGCACCGAAAAGCGCAGAACCGCCACCGCGAACCACCTCGACACGATCAATCATCGATGCTGGAATCTGTTCCAGGCCATACACGCCGGCAAGAGCCGAGAATACGGGTCGGGAGTCAATGAGGACCTGTGAATAGTGACCGTCCAGACCATTGATCCGCGCCTGGGTGAACCCGCAGTTCTGACAGTCGTTCTCCACTCTGACCCCCGGTTGGAAGCTCAATCCCTCTGCAAGGGTGGGTGACGAAGTGCCGGCGAAAAGGCGGCTGTCCACGACATTGACAAGCGTCGGGGCCATCTTACGTGACGAGTGGTTTCTGGTTGCGCTCACCACAACTCCGTCCAGGGAGAGAGCCTCCGGCTCAAGGGTGAAATTCACTTCGTAAGACTTTCCTTCTTCCAATTCAAGTGAAACGGACGCATCTTTATACCCCACAAAGGAAGCGACAATATCGTGCTTTCCCAAAGGGAGATTCCGGATTGTATAGTGTCCGGACGATGAGGTCTGGATGCCGATTTGGGTGCCGCCGACCATCACTGTCACATAAGGGAGATGTTCTCCGGTCTTGGCGTCGATGACGTGTCCGGTGACGGTGGCGTCTGTTTTTTTCTTTTGCGCATAGCTCTGTCCGCTGAAGGACACAGCAAGTGTAGCCACAATGAGAGTGGCGATAATATGTATTGATTTCATTTGTTTCGAATAATATAGTTAAGTATAGGCATAGCCCTCCGAAGGCTACGCAATTCGTAGTCTTCTGTAATTCAGAAGCTTAAGTTAAGACTATAAAGACAAGACGGGCGGTGCCCTCAAACCGAGGACGTGGTGGAAAACTGTCTGAATCACTTCAGGCAGTTTCCGCATCGGGAGTTCATAGAGAACGGGTCGCGGCAAAGAAGTGACACCGACCTGTTCGGCTGCCCGATAGATATTGAGCGAGATGAGTTGCAGAAGTTGAAACTCCGATTGACTGTGGCTGTGCGGCTTTCCGCTCCAAGGATGGGAGTGCACAATCCGTCCCTCAGGACCCTCGTGGACGTGGGTGAAGAGGTTGGTTGATGCAAAGAAGAACGCGAACAACACCAGCGCCAGTGCGCTCAAATATTCGAGATGTTTTTTCAAAGTAAGTGCAAATATAGCACAATTTTTAGATTATAAAATTTTAATAGCGATATGGGCGCAAGCCTCAGCATCGGCCAAGGCGTGGTGGTGATTGGTCAGGTCATAACCACAAGCTGCTGCCACTGTTTGCAACTGGTGATTCGGCAAACGGCAGCCGTAATGCCTACGAGAAGCAGAAAGCGTATCATAAAACTCATAGTCCGGGTAATCCATCTGATATACCCTAAAAACTTCTTTCAAGCATCCTTCATCGAAAGTGCTGTTGTGCGCAACTAGCGGCAAGCCTTCTATTTTCGGCGCAATTTTCTCCCAAACATAAGGGAACACCGGAGCGTCATCCGTATCCTCCTCCGTAAGACCGTGAACTTGCTGACAAAACCATTGGTAGTATTCCGGTTCCGGATGAATCAGGCTATAAAATGAGTCCACAATATTGCCCTCTCGAACGATTACCACGCCAACACTGCACACACTGGAACGACACTCGTTAGCCGTCTCAAAATCAATTGCTGCAAAATCTTTCATAATAAATATATTTTCACTCCTCTTCTCATTGCTAACAATTCTTAGCCACATCGAGCGATTTGTTGTTTCCCGTATTGCAAAAGTAGTGGATTTTGTTGCTAAAATGTGGCATACGAAATCAGCAAAACGTTTGCAGTTTGAAGTCGGTTCTCGTAAGCATCGTATGTGCACACTCAACACAGAGAGTATTAGAACGGGAGTTCCGGCCCATAGTACGCCTCTGGCTCACACAGAACGCGGATGTCGCTGCCCTGGAAGAGTTTAGCTTGCTTCTCCAATTTCTCCAGAATCTCCCATCTACGATTGGTATTGTTCAGTTCTTCGCGACGGGACTTGCTCATCTCGAGGAATTTTTCTTCCTGGTCAATTCCGAGGAAACGGCGTCCAAGAAGGTTTGCCGCAATACCGGTGGTGCTGCTTCCGGTGAACGGGTCAAGTATCCAGGCACCGGGTCTGGTGGAAGCTTGAATGATTCTCGACAGGACGCACAACGGTTTCTGAGTTGGATGCTTACCGCAGGATTTCTCCCACGGAGCAATGGCCGGCAACGTCCAGACATCACGCATCTGGGTGCCACCGTTAATCTCCTTCATCAACTCATAATTGTAGTAATGAGCCACTTTCTGCTCCTTTCGGGCCCACAGAATATACTCCGCCGAATAGGTGAAGTATCGGCAGGAAAGATTGGGCGGAGGATTGGTCTTCACCCAGGTGATACAGTTCAGTATCTTGAAATCCAGCTCCGTAAGGCAGCGAGCCACAGAAAAGATATTGTGATACGTTCCGCTGACCCAAATGGTGCCATCTGATTTCAAATGTTCACGGCAGGCGGTCAGCCACGTTTTATCAAACTTGTAGTCCTCCTCAAAGCCTCTGGATTTATCCCAATTACCTTTATTCACGGAGACAGGAACTCCGCTCTGAATACTGATGCCGCCGTTTGACAGATGATACGGAGGATCGGCGAAAATCATATCAAACTTGAAATCAAAAGAATTCAGAAGTTCGATACAATCTCCTTGCAGGAGCGTAAAATTTTTATTCTGTGATTTGTAGTAGGCAGTGGGCATAGATACGATACTATATCAGTTTCTTTTCGATCACACCTTCATCAAGATCCATTATGTTGTAAAGGTTCTCCAAAACGTCGAAGGTCTCCTTTAGATTGTTGCGAGCAGAACCCCAGCCCTGACCATCGGTAATCCAGACGAATTTGAATTTGGGATGATTCTTGGTCTCAAGCGCGATAGTTTTGTAACTGCGGGCTGTCTCATTCAATTTAGAGCCGCCACTTGCGTAGAAATTGGTCTCGATGCCATAAATCATATCCGGGCGCTTGATAACGAAATCAAAGCGCTTTTCAGTGCCGCCCTCATTGGAGATGCAAGATAGGTCGATGCCCCATTTCTGTTCAATCTCGTGAATGTACATCTCCTTAAAATATGATGTATCCTTGACCAAACCGGCTTTTACAAGATACCCTTCCACAAGGTCTTCCATCACGTGGCCACCACGGTTTTTGCGAGCGTTGGAGTCCAGTCCAGTCTCCACACCGGTAACGTAGTCCACAAGATTGTGGATGTGCTTCTGCTGCATAAGGTCAAACAACCCTGTTTCACGCATAAATACCACGTATTCCTCAATGCGGTAATTGGCCCGCCTGAAGTTCCAAACGTGTTCGCCGTCAAAGTCCACTGTAAGGATGTCGGATTCGCGCTTTGCCAGCAGAATGGGGATACACTTTAGAATCTCCGGATAACGCCTGCACAGCGCCACAAATTCTTTCTCGATGTCCTGGCATCCAACCAAGGAATTCATAATATTAAGCTCAACTCTGATGGCATTTACATTCCTGTAAATCTTATCAAAGTCGGTGTAATACTTATAACCGGCTATGGCGGAACGAAAGCCAGCCAACCAAGTCATAAAATCTCTCATACTTATACGTTAACTACATTAGAAATCATCAATTCAGAGATGGCTCCACGGCCGGAAGCGTCAGAGTTAATCATTCTGGAGGCGGATACTCTCTTAATGAAGAAGTTTTGATATATGGTGTCGAAGAAATTCTCCTTGGGATTCACGTCTTTCGGGTCAGAGTTGCTGGCGACAAAGAGCGCCTTTTCCTTGCTTATTTGGTCACAGAAGTCACGAAGACGGAGTTGCTCATCATCATTGAAGCCCTCTTTTGCGTAGGAAGTGAATGAGGAAGTTTCAGTGATGGGTTTGTACGGAGGATCAAAATAGAACAATGTGTCAGGACCGGCGAAACGACCGGTCTCAGAAAAGTCACCGCAAAGGATTTCGACTCTCTGGAGAATCGAAGAGCAAGCTCTAAGATTGGCAGCATCGCAAATACGAGGATTGGAATATTTTCCGTGAGGAACGTTGAATTCGCCTTTGGAATTAACCCTATAAAGGCCATTGAAGCATGTTCTATTGAGGAAAATGAAGAGAGCTGCCGTCTCTACCGGAGTTGTCTGTTTCGTATTGAAACGGACTCTTTTCTCAAGGAAATACGCTTTGCGCTCTTCTGCGCCGAGGGGGATATACTCCTCTTGGATATGAGCAAGTTCCGCGATTAACTCTTCCACGTTCTCCTTAATAACACGATAGGTGCAAATGAGTTCCGGGTTTATGTCGTTGATAACAGCTTTCTCAATGTTGGGATACTCCTGAAGAATCCAAAACAAAACAGCACCACCTCCAACAAACGGCTCCACATACGTAACGTGCTGACGGGATGCGAAATCACGAGGAAGCGATTTACTAACCTCATCCAGCAACTGTGTCTTCCCTCCAACCCATTTGATGAACGGCCGAGCTTGTGTTATGTCTTCGAACGACTTCATAAGCAATTCATATTTGCACAAACTTTAAATTTGCAACGTAGTTTTCTGCACCAAGGTTCATAATTACAAAATTAGTAAATTCATACTGACAACAAAAGAAATCCATAGACTTTCTTTTCATCTCACTTCAGACGCACTTTTCGAAACAGTATCTAGTGGTCCTATTAAGAATGGTGAAACATATTGCGTATAGCCAAAGGCTTCTCCTATTTTAATTACTTCAGGCTCGGGGATGCTTATTGGTTGTAAGCACTTTTCTTCATAATCAACCCTATAATTTCCCTCATTGAACGCCGTCCAGTGCGACTTTATTGCATCTAGATATTTTTTGTCTCGTGCACCCTTACAGTAAACACATTTAGAGGTTTGATACTGCGAGAATCCTAAAACCGATTGGTATTTGTCGGCTTTCCTATCCTGTCCCGTCTCCAAAAAGGCAAAATACAATTCTGCACTCCTGCATATATCAACGGTATCTTTCAATTTGAGCATTTTTTCTACATCTCGCTTGAACTCGGAGCAGTAGAACGAAGGTTCTGGTCTGGCGATAGAATGGGCTTTGAACTCAATTAATGCTATTACCTTCTTTACCTTCTCTCGATTATCGTCCATTTCTAGGATAGCTAAATCTACTCTGAACTCGCGATGTTCTTCCGGAGCCCACTCCCTACGTACAACAAACTTATCCCCATATTTTTTGTCTTGGGTAATGGCCAAATGTAATTTCCAAGCAATCTTGTCTCGAATCTGTTGCTCGTTTTTACAATGAGCACTATAATAAGCAAGCTCGTCAGGTTCAAAAAAGTCAGGAATCCTATTCAACAGTTCCTGTAATCGATTCTTGATATTGATATTTTCCATAACTGTGCATTGTGGTTTAAATCGACTAACTGCTAACAATCTCTATTCCGGTTTAGGAAGACCCGGATAGTAGCGCCAATCGTACTCTATTTCCATAGTCGTCAAGACGACATATTTCCAATAGTCCTTGAAGAAACTGGGCGTGTACTTTGCCATTTCCAGGCGGTGCTCAATCGGTTCCTGGTTCTCGCCATGGATGTCAGTAAATTCTGCACTTTTTTCATCGACCAGATTGCCGTCATCATTCGGCTCAAGCATATAGAATACGGTGCCGACACGAGTGATGCTCTCGCATTCTTCATAGCCTCCGCAAAAAGCGGCGCCATATCCTTGTCTTTGAAGCCGGCAATACCACAGCCGATTTTGGTGAGAAGGAAACGGTTCATCGGATGCTGCCTGGCATATTCGATGAAATCGTCCACATAAGGTTTGATGTCGGATAGATTCCCGTGCATCGTCGGAATTGCGTAGCACCGCCCCTGCGGTCCCACTCCATTACCCCATTCTGCACCAAAATGGTCATAGGCATAGCGTGCAGCACCGCCCATATGCTGACCTTCAAGATTACTTCCGAAAACGAAAATCTCGCACTGAGAAAGTTCAGTGATTTGATTTGGGGCAAGTCTTTTTAGTTTTTTCTTCATAATAGTTGCGGTTTCGTGTACTTTTCATCCCTAGACCGGCGCCTGTGAGGTTTGCCGAGCCGATTGTACCATGGGTACAAAGAAAAAACATTACACTGCCAAAGTTAGGCAGAATGTTTGAAGTTTTGATACGAATATCTGATCAAATCGTACGTCTATTGGACAGAAGATGAACAATAATACGAGATTTTTTGTACCTTTAGAGGTCCTTTCAACCAAAGAGAAAAATGACAGTTAAGAAGAAAATTATTGCTTGGACGACGGTGGCGCTTCTGCTGCTTGCCGCCGCATTCTTTTATTTCAAGTTCTACTATGTCTTCGGTGAGGGCGTGAAGGCCGGAGAGCTCAATTTTGTGGTTTACAAGGGATATGTCTGGAAAACCTACGAGGGCAGGGCCATTCAGGCAGGTTTCCAGAAAGGCAGCCGGGGTGCCACCACAGCAATCCAGTCCTACGAATTCGACTTCTCCGTTGAAGACGAGGCGATTGCCGACACCCTGATGCGTTGCAGCGGAAGAAACGTCCAGCTCCACTACCGTGAATACCTCGGTGCCCTCCCGTGGCGAGGCCAGCAGAAATACATAGTTGACCGCATCCTCTCCGTTGAGTAGGTGGCTATATTCTATAGTGATTTGACAAAATCCAAACTGAGGCCAACACATTCAGCAATCACCCCCGGTGCGACTCCAGCCTTGAGCAAATTCTTGGCGGTTTCAATCTGGGTCATCTTCTTTCCTTCTTCCAGTCCTTCAGCACGCCCTTCTTCACGCCCTTTTTTTCGACCATTGTTGAAGCCGTTCTGCACAGCATATTCGCGCTGTGCAATTATGTCACGTTCGCGCATCATATTCAGTTCGTAATTAAG